>Ga0209227_1000204_pt1 | contig 50020 bp, 33 predicted proteins | sample YNPBryantNP2012_FD_185815 | JGI IMG/M metagenome (GOLD analysis project Ga0209227, IMG submission 185815) | Anoxygenic and chlorotrophic microbial mat microbial communities from Yellowstone National Park, USA - YNP Bryant NP 2012 (SPAdes)... ...
GCGACCGGTACAGCACTGGTTCGAGCAGGTGATCGAGAAGCTGGTGGAGGTTCGCCAGGCGCTGGAAGCGCACGATCTGGTGCTGTTGGCGGACCTGGTGCGCTATGAGCTGCCGACACTGTGCGAAACCTGGCGCGACCTGCTGAACGATCTGGCCGCTCAGGTGCAACCCGTGGGAGCCGCAGAGCAGCCGGAGGCCTGACGCCGACGTCCGCGGGGGGCTACACCGGGGTAACAACATACGTCCCCTGGACGCCGCGAGCCGTCGTCCCGTGACGCGTCCCGGGTGAACGCCGCCCGCACGTGGGAGAACCGGGCTGTCGGCGCGGAACGAAGAGCGGTATCCTTCTCTCCAGCCGAACTGAAACCCGTCCCATAGCAGGAGGCCCGTCATGCGAGGCTATCTGTTTGCGGTCACGATGCCGCTGCTGGCGTCCGGCGCAGCGTTCAGCGGAGATCGAACCATGGTGAATCTCGACGTGTCCCGCGTCACGTTATTCTCCAGCGGCGTCGGGTATTTCGAGTGCGAAGCCGAGGTGACCGGCAACGCGGCCGCGGAGCTTCAGTTTCGCACCGAGCAGATCAACGACATCCTCAAATCGATGGTCGTCGAGGACTTCGGCGGCGGACGGATCGGAGTGATCGGCTACGCCTCACGCGATCCGATCGAGAAGACGCTGCGGAGCTTCGGGGTCGACCTCACCCGCAAGCCCACGCTGGGCCAGCTCTTGGACCAGCTTCGCGGCGAGCGCGTGGAAATCAGCGGGCCGGTCGCCTGTGCCGGGACCATTGTGGGAGTCGAGAAGGCCCGGATTCTGGATCCGAACGAGAAGACTCTCCAGGAAGTCGAGCGACTGACGCTGCTGACCGACAGCGGTCTCCAACAGCTTGAGCTTACCCGCATTCAGGGAATCCGGCTGGTCAACCCAAAGGTGAACGACGAGCTGCGGCAGGCGCTGTCGGTGCTCGCAACCGCGCACGACGCAGACAAGAAAAGTGTCACGCTGAACTTTGAGGGCCAGGCTCAGCGCAAGGTGCGGGTGGCGTACCTGCTGGAGACCCCCGTCTGGAAAACCAGCTACCGACTGGTGCTCGCGGAGGAGAAAGCCCCCTTCCTCCAGGGTTGGGCGATCGTCGAGAACGCGACCGAGCGGGACTGGCGGAACATCCGGCTGACGCTGGTGTCCGGGCGCCCGATTTCGTTCCGCATGGACCTCTACACGCCGCTGTATGTCTCGCGGCCGCTGGAGGAGCTCGAGCTGTACGCGTCGCTGCGTCCGCCCACGTATGAAGGCGGCTTCGCCACCGCGCCCGAGGCCCCCCGCGAGGAGGCGGCCATGGACACGCAGCGGCTGCGGGCGAAAGCTATGGTGCCCCCCGCAGCGCTAGCCGCTGGTGTTCCCGCCCAGCCAATGGAAGAGCAACGCATGGAGCTGGTCGGACGCGGCGTGGAAGCGATGGCGCAGGCCGTTGAAGTGGGTGAACTGTTCGCCTACCCGATCGGTGTCCCGGTGTCCATTGCGCGGCAGCATTCCGCGATGTTGCCGATCGTCAATCAGGAGGTGGCCGCCACCAAGGTCAGCATTTTCAACGCTGAGACGCATCCGCGACACCCGCTGAACGGGATCGAGCTGAAAAACACGACGAAGCTGCACTTGATGCAGGGCCCCGTCACGGTATTCGACGAAGGCATCTACGCCGGAGACGCGAAGCTGCCCGACCTGAAGCCGGACGAGAAACGATTGCTCGCCTACGCGTTGGATCTGTCCACCGAGGTGCTGACCCGACAGCAGTCGCAGGTGGATGAGATCGTGAGCCTGCGGATTGCCAAGGGGACGCTCTGGCACCGCCACAAGTATGTCAACGCGTGCGAGTACGACATCAAGAACAAGGACGACCGGGCCCGGACGGTGATCCTGGAGCATCCGTTCACGGAGGATTGGACGCTGCGTGAGCCGGCGGAGCCGTACGAGCGGACGGAGGACCTGTTGCGCTTCAAGGTGACGGTCGAAGGCAACAAGACGAAGACGCAGAAGGTCGTACTGGAAAAGGTGGCCGATCAATCGGTCGCGCTGCTGGACACCGGGCTGGACGGCATCCGGTTCTACCTGAGCGCCCGTGTGATTTCTCCCCGCGTCAAGGAGGCCCTGGAAAAGGTCATCGCGCTGCGCACAGAGGTCGACCAGGCCATACGGCGTCGCACGGAGCTGGAACAGGAGCGCGAGGCCGCGATCCGCGATCAGGCGCGAATCCGCGAGAATTTGAAGATACTGGTCAAGGAGTCGGACTCGTACCAGCGACAGCAGAAGCTGTTCGACGACTTCGAAACGCAGATCGGCCAACTGGCCACGGAAATCAAGACTGCCCGCGAGCAGGAACAGCAGAAGCGCAAAGCTCTGGAAACCTATCTGCTGTCGCTGGAGATCGAGTAGCGAGCCCGCCGGCAGCGGAGGGCGGCTGCCAAGGCTGCGGAAGAGCGGCGGCGACTTATATCGGGAGCGTCGGAGTCGCCGGGGACCGGAAGCGGAAATCCAGCGCGACAACCGCCCGCAGGCAGCTTGGAACGCGTGGCGGAACATTGCCGACGCCCAGGCGTGGGTTACACGCTCAGCCTTTGACGGCGCCCAGCGACAGGCCGCCCACGAGTTGCTTCTGGGCCACGAAGAAAACGACCACGCAGGGCAGCATGGTCACCAGGCTGGCCGCCATCAGCAGGTGGACCTGGTTCACGCCGCCGTACTGATTCCGGAACGAGTTGAGCGCGATGGCCAGGGTGTATTGTTCCTCGCTTTGGAGGTAGATGAGCGGGCCGAGGAAGTCGTTCCAGGCGAACATGAAGGTGAAGACGGCGGTGAGCATGATCACCGGCCGACACAGTGGCAACATGACGGTCCACCAGGTGCGCAGGTGGCCGCAGCCGTCGAGACGGGCAGCTTCGACCAGGGCTTCGGGGATCTGCGCGAAGAACTGGCGGAACATGAAGATATAGAACGCATTGCCGAAGAAGGTGGGTACAACCAGCGGCAGAAGCGTGTCGATCCACCCGAGCCAGCGGAACAGGATGAAGAGCGGAATCATGATGACCTGGAAGGGCAACATCATGGTCGCCAGCATCAGGACGAACAGGGTATCGCGGCCGCGGAAGCGGAGCCGGGCGAAGGCGTAGCCCACCAGGCTGCATGACAGGACCTGGCCCAGGACGCACAGCGCGGTGATGACGACCGTGTTCGCCAGCGCATCCTTGAAGCCCTCCTCCGGGCGTGTTCCGATCTGCCGCAGCGCGTCCGGGTAGTTCTGCCACTGCGGTCGGACCGGGACCAGCGCGAAGCCTTCACTGCTGACAGCGGCGCGGGCGGCGGCACCGGCCTCCGCCAGGCTCACCACGAACATCCACCACAGTGGAAACAGCAGAATCAGGGCTCCCAGCGTCAGGAGCGTGTACACGGCGAAACGCCGCAGCCGGGTGGTCGGCGAGCTAGTCATCGGAGGGCCTCGTAGTACACGAACCTTCGGCTGCCGCGCATGACCAGCAGCGTCAGGGCCAGAATGATGAGGAGCAGGAGCCAGGCAAGGGCCGAGGCATAGCCCATTTCGTGAAAGTCGAACGCCTGGTTGTACAGGTACAGAACGTAGAAGCGCGTGTCGTCACCCGGCCCACCGCCGGTCATCACGAACGCCTGCGTGAACACCTGGAACGACGCGATCAGGGCCATGATGACGTTGAAGAAGATGACCGGACTGAGCATGGGCAGCGTGACGGAGCGGAAGCGCCGCCACGCGGACGCGCCGTCGATGCTGGCGGCCTCATACAGTTCGCGCGGAATGCCCTTCAGCCCAGCCAAATAGATCACCATCGGCCCGCCGATGCCCCACAAGCTCATGATGGCGTACGCCGGCGGACCGAACCAGCGCGCGTCCTTATCGAACCATTGCGGCGGCAGCAGGCCGAAGGGTTTGAGCAGTGGTCCAAGCAGGTAGGTGTTCAGCAGGCCGTGATCGCCGTCGAAGACCCATCGCCAGAGGATGGCGACCCCCACTCCGCCGAGCACGCTGGGCAGATACCAGGCGCTGCGGAAAAAACCCGCCAGCCGCAACTCGTGGTTGAGCAGCAGCGCGGCCAGGAGTGCCAGGAGCTGACCGAGCGGGACGGCCAGAGCGGCGTAGTAGGCAGTGACGCGCAAGGTGCTGCGAAAGCGCGGGTCGAAGAAAAGCAGCTCGCGGTAGTTGGCCAGTCCGACCCACTGGGCAAAGTCCAGCCGGGAAACGCCGCTCCATTTGGTGCAGGAGAGCAGGAACGACACGACGACCGGGAAGGCCAGGAACGCGAGAAAGCCGAGGACCCACGGGCTGACGAGGGCGTAGCCGGCCAGCTCTTCCCGGAACGCCAGTTTCCGGGGCCGGCGCTGCCACCAGAGAAAAAGCCCGAGTGCCACCGCTGCCGTCGCGGGTGTCAGGATCCAGGTCGTGACCTGCTTCCACGGCATGGGCGGGAAGTCGGTCCGCGCCAGCGGCGTATTGCGGGCGGCTTGCCAATCCGCTTCCAGCTGACGGATGGCCTCGTCCAGAGTCGTGGCACCGGTGCGCAGAGCAGCCTCGAGACGGGTTCCCATGCGGGCCTCGAACTTCGGGTCGACCGGCCAGTCCAGCACCCGCGCGTACTCCGCTTGTTTGAGATAGAGATCGTCCCGGTCGGGCTTCTGGTCCGGCTGAAGGAACGCGTCGCTGTAGGCGACGGAGCGGAGAGTGGGAATGGCCAGCCCCAGCGCAGCGGCCCGCGCCTGTCCCTCCGGCCCGCACAGGAACTTGATGAGCTCCCAGGCCTCCTGCGGGTGCGCTGTCTTTCTGGCGATCGACCACGCGACCGTGAAAACGGTGTTCGCCCGCACGCGGCCGCGGGGGAGCGGGGCGAAGTCCCAGTCGAAGTCCGTGATCGTGCGGTACGTGGGCACGACCCACCGGCCGAACGGCCCGGCCATGCCGACCTTGCCGGTCAGAAACACGCTTTCGCCCTGCGCCACCTGACTCTTGCCGCTGGTCAGCGTGCCACGCTCGTCGAAACGCCAGGAGCGCAGGCGGTCCAAGGCGGCGTACACGTCCGGACGTCGCAGCCAAGACTCGCGGAAGTCCGGCGAGAAGGCGTCGAGACCCTCCGTCGCCAAGTACGACCGGATCATCGCCGGCCACGTCACGAACTCCGCCCCCGTGATCCCCTCGAGCTGGGCCAGTCGGCGGGCCGCGGCGATGAAATCGTCCCAGGTCCAGTCGTCCGCGGGATAGGGGATGCCGGCGCGGTCAAAGAGCGTCTTGTTGTAGTAGAAACCGATGGTGGTGAAATCCTTCGGGATGCCATACAGCGTGCCGCGGCCGGTCCGCACGCCGTCGAATCGGAAGCAGTCCAGCGTCGCGGGGAAGAAATCTTCCGGGTGCAGCGTCTGGCGACCGGCGGCTTCGTCGGCGGCGATCAGTGGCTCGATCGGCAGAAGCAGGTCCTGACTCGCAAAGCTCGACAGACGTTCCCACCCCATGTAGAAGACATCCGGGGGATCGCCGGCCGCCATCATCGTCTGAAGTTTGGTGAAGAACGAGGCGGCATCGCCAGGGTTGATGCGTGTGACCTTGATATGCGGGTGGCGCGACTCGAAGGCGGCGATAAGATCGGCGACGATCTGATCTTCCTTCTGGCCGCCGCCCCCGGCCCAGTGCATGATGCGGAGTTCGACCTTTGCGCCGCGCTGCACCGCCAGGCGCCACGGTCGCGTGACGACGCGGGTGACGGCCCAGCCCAGTAGGAGCAATGCCGCGCTGGCCAGCGTCCAGCGGGCCAGAAAGGTCAGCGTCCTGCCGAGATCGCCGAGCATGGCTGCCCAAGTGGTCGGAGACGGCAAAGCGGCCGGCAGACCCGCCGGTCCCCTTTTGCGCCCCGGCGGCGACATTAGAATGCTTCGCCATGGACACAAGCAAGCGAGGCGGTGTCTGGGCCGGCAGGCCTTGGGGGTACGCTGGGTGGGCTGCGGTGCTGATCGCCGGGACGGTGGCGCTGTCGTGCGGTATCACGGCCCAGTGGCCGCCGGCGCCACTGCTGGCGCCCGGCTTGGACGACGTCGGACCGCTGCCCCCCTCTGTGCAGGCCGAGCCCGCAGGCCCCGGACAATGGCGCTGCACCTTCCGCTACGTACCCCCGGCCGGCGTGCAACGGGTGTCCCTGGCCGGCACGTTCAACGGATGGGACCCAAGCGCTACGCCGATGCAGCGACACGAGGCGGGCGCAGGATGGTCCGTCACCGCGGTCCTCAAGACCGGCGTGCACCGCTACAAGTTCGTCTGCAACGGCAACGACTGGCGCCCCGATCCCGAGAACCCGGAAAGCGAGGACGACAACCACGGCGGCCGGAACTCGGTGCTTCGGCTGGGGCGCATCGCGCACCTCAAGACCAGTCCCGCGCAGACCGGCGACGGGCAGATCGAAGCGCTGGCGGTCGAGCACCGACCCGAGCTGCCACTTTTCTTCCAACGTACGAGCCAGCAGGCGGTGCTGCTCCGGCTGCGGACGCTGTCGCACGACGTGGAACGCGTGGAGGTCGCGGTGCGCGGCGGCGCGACCCGTGAGCTGGTACCCATTGAAGCCGGCCCCGTGTTTACGCTCTGGGAATGTCAGGCGGTGTTGCCAGCCGGAGCGCAAGACGAACCCCAACATCAGTACACATTTCTCCTGACCGACGGCGTGCTGCGCGTCAGCGGTCCGGAAACTTACGGAGTGCCCGTGTCCGCGGAGAACATTTTTCGGACGCCCGACTGGGCGAAACACGCGATCTGGTACCAGATCATGGTCGATCGTTTCCGCAACGGGGATCCCACAAACGACCGGCAGCCCGTCACGCCCTGGACGGCGGACTGGTTCACGCCCACGGCGCACGAGCGCGAGCTTGAGCGGCAGGGGCAGACGTTTTACCGCTGGTACGTGTTCGATCGGCAATACGGGGGCGACATCGAGGGGCTGGAGCAGAAGCTGCCGTACCTCAAGGAGCTCGGCGTAAACGCGCTGTATCTGCTGCCGATTTTCAAAGCGGAGAGCAATCACAAATACAATGCAGAGACGTACCTGCACGTTGACGACCACTTCGGGACGCTGGGGGACTACGAGGCCATCGCCGCCACGGAGGATCACACGGACCCGGCGACGTGGAAGTGGACCGAGACGGACCGACGCTTCCTGCGCTTCCTGAAGGTCGCACACGCGCAGGGCTTCCGGGTCATCATCGACGGCGTGTTCAACCACGTCGGCACGGCCCACCCGGCCTTTCAGGATGTGAAGAAAAACGGCCGCAAGTCGCGTTATGCGGACTGGTTTCATGTCACGTCGTGGGAGCCGTTCCGCTATGAAGGCTGGTTCGGCCATGACGCGCTGCCGGTTTTCAAGAAGAGCAAGACCGGTTTCGCCAGCGATGAGGTCAAACAGTACATCTTCAACGTGACGCGGCGGTGGCTGGCCCCGGACGGACGACCCGAGGATGGGATCGACGGCTGGCGGCTCGACGTGCCCAACGAGATTCCGGCCCCGTTCTGGGTCGAATGGCGGCAGGTGGTGAAAGAAACCAAGCCCGACGCGTTCATCACCGGCGAGATCTGGCAGCGGGCGGACGCGTGGCTCGACGGCCGGCATTTCGACGCCGTGATGAACTACGAGTTCGCCCGTCCAACCGTGGCCTGGCTGTTCAACCGCCAGCTCAAGATCACGCCCAGCGAGTATGACTGCCGGCTGCGCGAGCTGCGTCTGGCGTATCCACTGGAAGCGACCCTGGTGCTCCAGAATCTGCTGGACAGTCACGATACGGACCGCGTCGCGTCCATGGCGTTGAATCCGGATCGCGAGTACGACCAGGCCAACCGCGTGCAGGACAACGGCCCGAACTACAACAATGCCAAACCCGGCCCCCGCGAGTATGCCCGCGCCCGGCTGGCCGCTCTGATCCAGATGACCTACATCGGCGCGCCGATGATCTGGTACGGCGACGAGGTCGGCATGTGGGGCGCCGACGACCCCACCTGCCGCAAACCCATGCTCTGGCAAGACCTCGAACCGTACGAAAAGCCCGAAGAGAACTTCGTGATGCGGGATCACCTGTCCTACTACCGGCAGATCATCGCCTTGCGAAACGCGCACCCCGCCCTGCGCACCGGGACCTTTCGCACGCTGCTGACGGACGACGAGAATGACGTCTGGGCCTTCCTGCGGCAGGACGACAACGAACAGCTCGTGACGGTCGTGAATGCTTCGGATCAGGACCGCGAGATCTGGGTCCCGCTTCCGCTGACGGCTCCGAACTGCTGGCAAGGTGTGTTCAATCTCGACGGCGTGATCGAAGCCACAGAGCACCGACTCCGGGTCCGCGTCCCGGCCATCGCCGGCGTCGTGCTCCACGCCGCCACGCCGAAGTAGCTGGCGGCAGCGCTCCACAGCGCCGAGCGCGGCGGATGCGCGGCGCCCGTCGCGAGTTTGTGACCACGGGACTTGCGGTACGTGCTCTTGTCGGCGATGTTGCCGGTTCATGGCGACGTCGTTTCGTCTGACCGAGCGTGCTTCCGGGCTGTTGCTGCACCCGACTTCGCTGCCGGGCCCGCATGGCTGCGGGGACCTCGGTCGTGAGGCATGCCGGTTCGTGGACTTCCTGGCCGCTGCGGGGCAACGGTGGTGGCAGATGCTGCCGATCGGGCCCACGGCGGAGGATGGCGCGCCATACAGCGGTTATTCGGCGTTCGCCGGCAACCCGTTGCTGATCAGTCTTGAGGCGCTGGCGGAAGCCGACCTGCTGACGCGGGCCGAACTGCGTTTCGATGACGACGCACGACCGCGCACCGCGGCTCAGCGGGGCACCCACGGGAGCGACCGCGTCGACTATCCGCGTACGATCGCCTTCCGTCGCGATCGCCTGCGGCGCGCCTTCCAGCGCTTCGCCGCCGGCGGCGGATTCGAACGAGCCGACCTGCGCCGCTTCATCGCCGCGAACGCCGACTGGCTCGGGCCGTACGCGCTGTTCTGCGCGCTGCGACGTGCGCACAACGATCGGCCGTGGACAGTTTGGCGCCGCCCGCGCGTGGAACCGCGGGGTGGTGGCCTCCGCGCGGCCGGTCTGGCCGAAGAATTCGGCTTCACGCTGTTCACGCAGTTCATGTTCGCTCAGCAATGGCACGCTCTGCGCCGCTACGCTCGCAGCCGGGGGGTCGGACTCATTGGCGACATTCCGATCTTCGTCGCTCACGAGAGTTGCGATGTATGGCTGCATCCGGAACTGTTTGATCTGGACCACCGCGGCCAGCCGCGCACCGTCTCGGGCGTTCCGCCCGACCTGTTCAGCCGGACGGGACAGCTCTGGGGTCATCCGCAGTACCGCTGGACACAGCACCGGGCGACGGGGTTCGCGTGGTGGGTGGCGCGTTTCCGGCGCATGTTCGCGTTGTTCGACGCCGTGCGGGTCGATCACTTCCTCGGCTTTGTGCGGGCGTGGGCGGTGCCGGGCCGCGCGCGGACCGCCGAGCACGGCCGGTGGATCCGGGTGCCGGGGGCGGAGCTGTTTGCGACACTCCGTCGGCGGCTGGGCCCTCTGGAAATCATTGCGGAGGACCTCGGGCTGCTGACACCGGCCGCGGCGGCGCTGCGGGACCGCTGCGGATTCCCCGGGATGCGGATTCTCCAGTTCGCGTTCGATGCCGGTGGGGAATACCATCAGCCGCACAACTATCCGCGCCGCTGTGTCGTCTACACGGGCACGCACGACAACGAAACGACCGTCGGTTGGTTCGAGCGCCTCCGGCGTGAGCACGTGCGCAGCCGCCGAGCCCGGCGCGGCGCGCGTGCGGGCCGGCGCGTCGGAGAACGCGGGCCCGCCGAGAGCGCATACAAGCGGGTGTTGCGGTACCTGGGCACATCTGGGCGCGAGATTCACTGGGATTTGGTTCGTCTGGCGCTGGCCTCGCCGGCCGACACGGCCATCATTCCGGTGCAGGACCTGCTCGGGTTGGGCAACGAGGCCCGGATGAATCTGCCGGCGACCCAGCGTGGGAACTGGCAGTGGCGCCTGTTGCCCGGGCAGTTGACACCGGGCGTGGCACGCCGGCTGCGCGACCTGACCGAGACGTACGGGCGGCTGCCATCGGAACGCGGTTAGGCGGCATCGCGGGTTTACGCCGCCCGTCGCAGCCGCAGGGCATTGCCCACGACGGTCAGAGAACTGAGCATCATCGCGGCGGTGGCCCAGGCGGGCGGCAAGGAAGTCAGCATCGCCGCCGGGAGCATCACCAGGTTGTAGGCCACCGCCCAGAACAGATTCTGCTTCATGATCCGCGCGCTGGCCCGGGAAATTCGGATGGCATCCGCGATCCGGCTTGGCGCTGAGCCGACCAGACAGATATCCGCGGCTTCGCGGGCCACGTCCGCGCCGGTGCCCAGCGCCATACCCACGTGGGCGGCCGCGAGGGCGGGCGCGTCGTTGATCCCGTCCCCTACCATCGCCACCAGACGGCCCTGCCGCACGAGTTCTCGCAAGCGTTGGAGTTTCTGCTCCGGGCTCAGTTCGGCTTCGAATGCGTCGATGCGCAGCTCCCGCGCGATACGCTCCACAGCCGGCCGCTGATCACCCGAGAGAATTCGCATCTGGATGCCGAGTTGGCGCAAAGCGGCGACCGCACTTTCGGCTTCGGGGTGCAGAGGATCAGCGAAGGCCAGCAACGCCGCAGGTCGGCCCGCACGAGCGACCCAGACAACCGTGCGGCCGGTTTCGGCGAGGGTGTCGGCCTGCTGCCGCGCGTTGTCCGTGGGAACGCCGTTGACTTGGAGCCAGTTTTCCGTCCCCACGACCAGCTCGACGTCCCGCACGCGGCCGCGCAGGCCGGCCCCTGGGACAGAGTGCAGCTCCTCCGCCGCCGGCAAAGCGATCTCTCGCACGCGGACGGCCTGGACGAGCGCGCGGGCCAATGGGTGTTGACTGAGCTGCTCGACCGCCGCCACTTCGGCCAGCAGTCGGCCCTCGTCCAGCGCATCGAGTTGGACCACGCGCGTGAGCGCGGGCTGTCCGAGGGTGAGCGTCCCGGTCTTGTCGAGAACCACCTCCTGTATGCGGCCCGCAGCCTCCAGAGCGCTGGCGTCGCGGACCAGGATGCCGCGCTCGGCAGCACGAACCGTGCCCACCAGAACCGCCGTCGGGATCGCCAGCCCCAGAGCACACGGGCATGCCACCACCAGCACCGCGATCATGCGTTGGAGCGCGAAGAAGGTCTCGGCGCCGGCCACCCACTTCCATGCGAAAAACGTGAGCAACGCCAGCAGGAGCACGACCGGAACAAACACCGCCGCGGCGCGGTCGGCCAGTCGTTGCCAGGGCGGCTTCGCAGCCTGCGCTTGTTCAACCAGCCGGCCCAGGCGGGCGGCGGCGCTGTCGCGACCGGTGGCGGTCGCCCGGATCTCCAACAGGCCGCTGCTGACGGTCGTGCCGCCGAACACGCGTTGCCCCGGCCCACGTTCGACCGGCATCGACTCGCCGGTGAGCAGGGCTTCGTCCACGGTTCCGTGGCCCGCGACGACCTCACCGTCCACGGGGACAAGTTGATGAGCCGGCACGCGCAGCCGATCGCCAGGCTGCACCGCGTCCACCGGGACAGGCTCGACGCTCTCGCCGGCGACCCGCAGCGCGGTACGCGGAATGCGGTCCAGCAGGGCATACAGCGCGGCCGACGCCCGGCCACGCGCTCGCAGCTCAAGATACTTGCCCAGCCCGACAAACAGGACGATCAGGGTGGCGGCGTCGAAGAGCAACAGCTCCGGCGTGCGTGTCACGAGGCCGACCACGCTGGCCCCCAGCGCCGTCAGGGTACCGAGGGACACCAGCAGGTCCATGTTCGCCTGTCGCGCGAGGACCGCCCGGAGGGCACCTCGAATCATCGGCCCTGCGGCAACGACAACCACCCCGACGGAGAGTACGAGCTGCCACGGCAGAAACGCCGGGCCGGCGTGCGGGCGGTGACCGAGCACATGCGCGGCGACCACCGGCGCGCCGAGCGCTGCCGCCGCGAGGAGCCGGTTGCGTCGGCGTCGAAGCTCGATCGCGTGGACGCGCACTTGCGCTGCCGGGTCGGGCGTCGGGGCCGCCAGCCCAGCCTCATAGCCGGCAGCACGCACAGCATTCAAGAGTTCGTCCGTCGCGACCGCACGCGCGACAAGCACGGAAGCGTGCTCGGTGGCGAGGTTTACGCTGGCAGCGGTGACGCCGGGGACATTGCGCAGCGCGTTTTCCACACTGCGGACGCAGCCGGCGCAGTGCATGCCACGGATTTCCAGCTCGATGCGTTCCGCGTCAGGCAATTGGGCCGACCTCCATCGTCTGATGATATAGGCAGCAAATCCGGAGGCTGAAACACGTAACAAGCGGCGGATCGTCGATGCCTGCGGCCGGGCCCGGCGTTGGCGTCCGTCCAACTAGTGGCGAGGCGGTGGTCCGGGGGGGGAACGCTGTGTCGGTTAAGGGGCCTGTCTGGGAGCGTCCGAGGATTATGGCGCGGGCGGTGCGAGGTCCGTTGCATTGGCGGGGTAGGGGCACTAAACTGCCGCCGACCCGAATCCCGGGGCTGCGCGCGGCGGCCGTAGCGGTCCACGCGGGTGCGCGGGTCGGGTCGCGGAAGCGGACGTATGGGGCGTCCGTCGTGGGCGGTAGTATTGATGTCCACGCGGTACGGTGGCGCGTAATTCCGGTGCGTGTGGACGGCTGTGCGAGGTTGGTGTGAGCACCTCGCGACAGCGCGCAGGCCGGCAACGGGGACCCGTTCCCCGGGCTGCGCTCCAAGGAGATCCGGATGCGAGCAGTGCGAGTCTGGAGCGGGGTGGCGCTGGTAGTGGGCTTGGCGCTGGTTCCGGCGAGCTTCGGCGAGAGCGAAGAGCTTCGCGCGGCAATCCAACTGTTCGATGCTCAGGAGTACGTAGCCGCCCAAGAGGCGCTGCTTAAGATCGACCGCGCGACGCTGACGGACAGTGAGCGCGCGCAGCTCGATGAGCTGCTCAAGCTGCTCCCGGAAGCGATCCAAGGCAGCGAGAAAGCCCGCCAAATGCTGGCCGACGCGGATCAGGCGTACGAGGCGGGTCGCTGGGGTGAGGCGGACACACTCTATCAGGCGGCATTGGAGAACCGGTACGCGCAGCCGGATGTCCGCACGCGGGCAACGGCCCAGCGGGAGCGCATCGCGGAAAAGAAGAAGCTGGCCGAGGCGGCCCGACCGACCGGTACGCTGGAAGAGACCTCCGTGATCAGCGCGACTCGCGAAGAGCCGGCGCCGCCTCCCGCGGGGGGACCGCCTGTCGCCCAGACACAGCCGGCGCAGGAAGAGGGTCCCCGACGGCTGACGCCGACCGAGCAGATGCGGATGCAGGACGAGCTGCGGTGGCAGCGCGCGGTGGCGCAAGCGCAGGCCTTGGCGGCCCGTGTCCGGGAGCTGATCGCGGCCAACGAGTACGTCGAAGCCCGTCGGCTGGCCGACAGCGCTCTACAGACGATCGAAGCCGCGCGCCAGTACGCGGAGCCGGTTTCCCGCTACGAAGCGGCGCGGGACGAGGTCGTGCGGCTGCGCAAGGAGCTGGACGAAGCGCAGCAGTTGTACGAAGCGAAGAAGGCCAGTGCCGAGCGCGAAGAGATAGCGCGGCGGATCGCCGAGCGGCGGGAGCAGATCGAGGCCCAGAAGCAGGAGACGATCCGCATGCTGTTCAGCTCGGCCGAGCAGTTGCGAAAGGAGCGCCGTTTTGCGGAGGCGACGGAGGCGCTGCGGCAGATTCTGCGGATCGACCCGGCCAACACCAAGGCCCGGTATCAGTTGGAGATGGCGGAAGACTACGAGTCGCTCGCGGAACAGCTTCAGTGGAAGCGGGACCTGGGGACTGAAAGTCGGCGGGCCCTGCTGAACGCGGACGAGGCTCTGATTCCGTGGGACTACGATGTGCTGTATCCGAAGAACTGGCTGGAGCTGACGGCCCGGCGGACGATGACCGGGGGGGTGTCGGGTCGGACAGCCGCAGACCAGGAACTACACCGCCGGCTCGAAGAGCCCATCCCGGAGGTGCGGTTCAGTGAGGCGCCCTTCGAGCAGGTAATCAACTTTTTCGCGGAGCAGACGGGGACGAACATCGCGGTGGATTGGGCCAACCTGGACGAGGCGCTGGTGACGCCGGCGCGGGAAAGGCCCGTTACGATCAAACTGTCCAACGTGAAGTTCCGCGTGGTTCTGAATGAGGTGCTGTCCCAGGTGGGTGGGGACACGCGGCTGGGGTTCACGACGCGGGACGGGCTGATCCGCATTGCGACCAAGGACAAGTTGGACAAAGACAAGTTCGTGGTCGCTTATGACGTCCGCGACCTGCTGGCGGTGCAGCCGAACGCCCCCGCCCCCGAGCTGGACCGCACGCTGGTCGGGTCGGACGTGCGCGCCGTCGGCCAGAGCACGGGCGGGAGCCTGTTCAGCCAGTCGAACACCAGCCAGGCGACGTCTGTATCCAGTGGCTCGACGCCGGCGGAAGAGCCGCAGATCGAGAAGCTGAAGAAGATCATCCGCGACACGGTGGCACCGGATTCGTGGATGGAGTCCGGAGCCGGACCGGGCGGGGGAACGATCCAGGACCTCAACGGTCAGATCCTGGTTTACAACACCTCCAGCGCCCAGGAACAACTCGTCGACCTGCTCGGCAAGCTGCGTGAAACGCAGGCGTTGCAACTGAGCGTAGAAGCCCGCGTTCTGGACGTAAGCGAAAGCTTTCTGGAGCAGTTCGGCGTCGATATCGATTTCGTGTTCAACTCCGGTAGCGCGGGGTACGACCGGGCGGCCGATGTGACCGATCCATTCACCGGCGCCCCCGTCCTCATCCCGCGGCAGTACTCGCGGGCGGGCGTGTTCCCCGTGCCGCCGAACTTCGGACAGCTCTTCGCCGCGCCGCAGGTGTCCGTGCCGCAGCAGCCGTATGCCCAGGCGGCGTTCGTCCCGCCGAGCGGCGGGATTCCTCCGCACATTTCTGACATGACGCCGATCGTCGCCCAGCAGGGTTCGATCGGCCTGGCGGACCCGACGAAGCTGAACACGGGGGTTCCCGGGTCGTTGTCGCAGTCCGCGGGGTTTGCCCCGGCGCTGAACATCAGCGGTTCGTACCTCGACAACCTCCAGGTGGACTTCCTGATCCGCGCCACGCAGGCGAACAAGCGTTCGAGCATCGTTCAGGCACCGCGGGCGGTGATGCAGAACGGTCAAGCAGTGGTGATCCGAATCGAAACCAGCCGCGACTACGTGGGCAGCCTCGAGCCGGTCGTGGGAGATGCCTTCGGTCTGGTCCGGCCGGTCGTGTTCGGTGCACTGTCTGGCATCCGGATGTGGGTGCAGGGCGTAATCAGCTCGGATCGTCGCTACTCCACGCTGTCCATCGACATCTTCCAGCGGGGCGAGCCGACCTTCGACCGCTTCGAGGTGCAGAGCGGCGTTGGACCGCGGACGTCGGTGTCGCTGCGCAGCCAGTTCGAGATTCGCTACAACACCACGGTTTCAGTGCCGGACGGGGGCACCGTGCTTCTGGGCGGTCTCAAGCAGGTGGGCGAAATCGAAGTGGACGCCGGCGTGCCCATCTTGAGCAAGATTCCCGTGCTGAAGCGGGCCTTTACCAACCAGGCCGCTGTCAAGGACACGCGTACCCTGCTGATCCTGGTCAAGTCCAAGATCCTGATTCAGAAGGAAGTCGAGGAAGAAGCCTTCCCGACCTTCACGGGCTTGGGAAGCTGAAATCACAAAACCGCGTCGCGCTGTGCCGGCAAAGCCACGCTCCAGGTCACACAGCCGCCTCGTAAGCGCGGCGTGTGTCGCCGTCGCGCTGAGCGTCACGGTTTCAGCGCCGACAGGCGGTCAAAGCCGACCGGCCAGGAGCATACGACCGTTCCAACCGGGGGTCGAGATCGACTGGGCTGCCCGAACCGTGCGGGTACAAGCGCAGGTCGTGCTGAGGCGGGGCGCGCTGGAGTTTTTCGCCTGCTTTCCGGGCAAGGAACACGAAAGCATCCTGCGAATCGATGCGGCTGCGGAACATGTATACCAGGCGCTCGGATTGATCGGCTTGACGCCCGGGCACCCGCCCGTCTGGAACGCGGCCAAGGAAGAGTATGAGCCGCCGACAGGCGATCTAATCGATGTCGCGGTGGAATGGGAAGAGCAGGGCCGATTGCGCTCTGCGGACGCATCTTGCTGGCTGCGGGAGATCGAGTACGGTCGCATGCCCTTTCCGCGCCCGTGGGTATTCGGGGGGTCGGTGCGGCTGGAAGACAATTCGCTGGCCGCAGGTCGAAGTGGGGTCGGTATCGCGGTGGTCGATTTTCCAGACTGCCTGCTGTGCTTTTCCCGGCGATACTCCAGCCGGCAGGCAGAACTATGGGCCGAAGCCAACACTGAAGCGATTCCGCCGACGCAAACAGCGGTGTGGCTGCTGCTGCGACCGGCTGCCCCCAGAGAGCTGCGCGTCGCTCTGACTCCTCTGGGAGTGTTCGAGTTGAATGGCCGCTTCTGCACGCCGGACGACCTCGCCGACCTGGTCGGGCTGGCGCGGCAAATGGACAGCACGTATGTGCAAATCGTGCACGCCGGGCGTGTGCTGCGTACAGACGTGCAGGCGGCCCGAGCAGCCCTGTGCGGCGCGGGCATAGCGGCCGAGGCGGTGCGGTTTGTATACGAGGGTGCGGCCGATTGAATCCGCCACCCTGCCGCGGTCGCAGGTTACAGGCGCGGCGCAGCAGAGCGCTGGAATCACTCGCGGCGCGGCGTCTTCCCGCGCCGTTCGAGCGTCTGCTTCAGATTGCGGAGCTTAAGCAGGTTCTGAACCCGGGCCAGCAATTCGATCTTGTTGACGGGCTTGGTGATGAAATCGTCGGCGCCGCATTCGCGGGCCCGTTCCATGTCGCCGACCTCATTCAACGCCGTCACCATGACGATCGGGATATCGCGGTAGCGGCGGTCCTCTTTGAGGATGCGACAAACCTCAAACCCGCTGCGGCGCGGCATCATGATGTCAAGCAGGATGAGGTCGGGCGGATCGCGCTCGACGGCTGACAGCGTAGCCTCGCCGTCCGCGGCCAGTACGACGCGTACGCCGAGCGGCTCCAGATAGGCTTCCAGCAACTCAAGGATCTGGGGGTTGTCGTCCGCGATCAGGACGGTGCATTCCGAGATTTCCTTGGGCTTTGCACTCATCGGCCGACGAAGATCCTCACACGCGGGCCACGCCTGGCTCGCTTAGTGTCGCCCAAAGAGCAACCCATGGCAACGGCCGCCCGCGGCCGCTGGAACGTGCTCCGTGGCAGCCCCCGCGCCATCTCTCCGGACGACGCCCGCGATCACGGCACGCGGGCCCGCGGGTCGAAGTCGTGGGCCCGCGCGCCACCGGCGTCGGTCACGCGCCAAACGAGCTGCGGGTACGGCGGCTCCGTGTCGTCACGAACGAACACGTAGTCAATCCGCCCGCCGCGGAGGAACTCATTGCACTCCGCGCTACCGGCTGTCGTGGTGGAGGGGGCAAGCTCCTGGAACGCGCGGTCGGTGCCGAGACCGCAGGTGCAGCCGGTGTCCTGAATCTCGTCGGGCGTACGGACATAGGAGCCGGAGCCCAGCACTCGCGAACCCACGCGGCTGTCGAATTCATCGACGTAGTAGAAAGCATCCTGCGCGCAGGGCGGATCGGCCAAAGCGTTGCCCGCGGCACTCTCGTTGCATGGTTCCGGGGCACTGAACGACACTTTCAGGCGTGCCCCATCGCCGATGCCCGGGTTGTGGAAAATGATCTGGTTGGGCACGGGGACGAGCTGACCGGCGGGACCGAAGAAGCTGTCGTAGGTCGCGTTTCGGCCCTGGGCGGGCGCGATGGCGGAGCCAAGCCCCTGCGCACCCGCGCCGCGGAACTGGCCGCCGCGGTGGAAATACACCAGGGCCGGCCCGCGGATGCAGTAATTGCCGTACGCGCGGCTCTGACCGCTGCGGATTTCGGTGTAGCCGAATTGCCGGTACAGAGCGATGTCGCTGGGGCACACGGCCCCTTCCGGGTACGTGTCGCTGCGGACGAAGGCCACGAGGATGAGGAAGTAGTGGATGTAGTCCGAAGACAGGTTCCGCATCGAGATGCGGACGTACTTGCGCGGTTGGGGTTCCTGGCAGGGGTCGACGTCCGCCCGGATGCCCGCGGAGGCGGCGCCGCCCGTCCGCCCGGTCGTCGCGGGTCCGGACACTGCACTACCGCTACCCGCTGTAAATGGGGTTCCGATGAACTCGAATGCCCCGCCGCGCGTGCTTCCAGCGCAACCCGTTAACCATGAGATGCTTACAACAGCGCCGGCCAACCAGCCGCCCAACCGAACCGAAGCGCGCCACGCGGACTTTGTTCGCATCGCAATGTACTCCCTGGCAGCGAACCGGCCGCTGCCGAGGCACGTCTGGTGGCGGCCGACGCTTCCCAGGGAACCACACGGGGAGGACAGGCCGCACGACGGTTCTCACACCCCACTATATCCCGGCCCCAGATTTCCCACAAGCGGCGGTCCCGTTGACCTCGACGCCAACGGCCTGGTCGCCACGTCGGTCGGCGCGAGAGAACAAGACGCACGCAATCTGGGTCGCTATCTTACGAATACAGTTTCAGCTTCAGCAACGACGAGAGCCAGGCACATGTGTCCGGACTGCCACCAGCCCCTGATCGTCGTAGAGTTCGAGGGCGTCGAGTTGGACTACTGCCTCGACTGTCACGGAACGTGGTTCGACGCCGGCGAGCTTGAACTGATCGGCGAACTGGCGGGCGTACAGACCGGGCGGCTGGCCGAAGCCCTGCGGCGCGCCGGCTGCGGACGAAGCAGCGCACGGCGCTGCCCGCGCTGCCGACGCCGGATGCGTGTCGTTTCCGTCGGGGAGGCGCCGTCGGTCGCGGTCGATCGGTGTCCACGCGGCCACGGGCTGTGGCTGGACGCGGGTGAGCTGGTGACGATCGTGAAGAGCTTTACACAGGGAGACGAGGCGGCGGTCGCGGCGTTCGTGGCGGATCTGCTGCGACACGGGCTGACCGGTCAAACCGGGAAAGGATGACAATGGGCACGACGTCAATCGTACTGTTGGTGATCGCAGGAGCAGTGCTCGTGCTGCTGCTGTGGCTGGTCGGCGTGTACAACGGGCTGGTGCGGCTGCGGAACGAGGTGCGGAACGCGTGGGCCCAGATCGACGTGCAGTTGAAGCGGCGGCACGATCTGATCCCCAACCTGGTGGAAACCGTCAAAGGCTATGCGGCCCACGAGCGCGGCACGCTGGAAGCGGTTGTGCAAGCCCGCACGAAGGCGGTCGGCGCTGAGGGGGTCGCGAAGCGCGCTCAGGCGGAAGGCGAGCTGTCGCAGGCCCTCGGACGGCTGCTGATGCTCGTGGAGGCATACCCAGACCTGAAAGCCAACCAGAACTTCCTGGCCCTCCAGGAAGAGCTGACATCCACGGAAAACAAGATCGGGTTTGCCCGCCAGTACTACAACGACGCCGTCATGCGCTACAACACCCGCATCCAGACGTTCCCGCCAAACATCGTGGCAAGCCTCTTCGGGTTCGGCGAGTCGGAGTACTTCGAGCTTACGGAACAGGCGCAACGCGAAGTGCCGCAGGTGAAGTTCTGACGCGGCCGGGACGGTGGAGCACCGCGGTGTTGGCGCGGCTGCATGGGCCGTGACCGCTAAGCAGCTTCGGCAGGTGAATACGCGGCATGTGGGACGCCATCGCCAGCAATCAACGACGCTCGTGGGTGCTTGTCAGCCTCCTCGGAGTCGTGTTGCTCCTGGTCGGAGCGACGATCGGCGGCGCGTTGGGAGCCTATGTCGCCGAAGCGCAGAGTGCGTCGTCCCGCGCGGCCTGGCGACGACCGGAACACAGGTCATACCGGACGGCGTGGCAACCGCGTGAGCTGCCGGGCGGTGGGGCGAAGAACGAAGAGGTCGCTGCGCAGGCCACGCGGACAGGCATGTTCGTCGGGCTGGCGGTCGCCGGCGCGGTGTGGCTGATCCTCTGGGCGACGGCCGTCGGCGCCGGCGACAGCATTCTGCTGGGTGCCGCCAAGGCGCGGGAGATTCAGCGGGAGGACCTGCCACAGCTCTGGAACGTCGTGGAAGAGATGACCATCGCGGCCGGTTTGTCGAAGATGCCGCGCGTCTTTATCATTGATGATCCCGCCCTCAACGCGTTCGCGGTGGGTCGCCGGCCGGAAAAGGCCGCGGTGGCCGTGACGAGCGGGCTCCTCAAGCGACTGAACCGGGATGAATTGCAGGGCGTGATCGCGCACGAGATCGGGCACATTCGAAATCTCGACATCCGCTTCATGACACTGGCTGCCGTCATGCTCGGTGTGATCGTTCTGCTGTCGCAGATGTTCTTGCGCGGCCTGTACTATGGCGGAGGACGACGCAGATCGTCATCCCGCGGCGGGGGTGGCGGGGCCGCGATCCTGCTCCTGGTCGCGATCGCGGTGGCGATCCTCGCCCCCCTGGCGGCGCAGCTCCTCTATTTCGCCTGCTCGCGCAGACGGGAATACCTGGCAGACGCTTCGGCGGCACTGTTCACGCGGTACCCGGAGGGGCTCGCTTCCGCGCTCGAGAAGATCTCGCGCGACCCGTCGCCCGCCCTGGACGCGAACAAGGTCGTCGCTCCGCTGTGCATTGTGAACCCGCTTCAGGAACAAGCTGCGTTCAGTCTCTTCTCGACCCATCCGCCCACCGAAAAGCGGATCCGTATTCTCCGCAGCATGGCGGGGGCCGGACTGGCCGCCTACGAGGCGGCCTATGCCGCGGTCCACGGCGGCAAGCGCTGCCTGAGCAAACGGGTCGTCGCAGACGCGGCGCCCGTTCCGGTTCGGCCCCCGACCGAAGAACCGGCGGCCCGGGCGGCCGTCGCCCGCCGGGCTGCCGCGGTCGGCGAGGTGCTCGACCGCACGCTTCCGTTCGTGGTCATACCGTGTGAGTGCGGCGTACGGTTGAAAGTGCCGCCCGACCTGCGACGCAAGTCGATACAGTGTCCGCGGTGCGGGCGCGACCACGCCGTGCCGCAGGCCAAGCCGGCAGGCTCTGGCACGGCTGCGGGGGCGGCATCGGCGGAATCCGTTTCACCTCTGCAATATCGCCGAAGAGGGGGCGGATGGGAGTCTTTCCGCTGCAATTGTGGAGCCACCGTGCAACTGAGCCTGAAGCATAGCGCTCCCACCGTCCGGTGTCCGAGCTGCAAGAGACGGATTGAGCTACTTTGAAAGCTTGGCGGCCTTCCGCTAGACTGAGGCCGACGTTGGCACCGCCGTGTGCCCCCCTCTTAGAACGCTGCGAGAACAGGCCACGACTATGGATTTTGACCTTCCTGAAGACCTAGCCGCTCTTCGCGATACAGTGCGGAGATTTGCGGCGGACCGGATCCGCCCGCAGGCACGTCAGTGGGACCGTGAGCAATTGCTGCCCGACGAAGTCATCGCCGAGCTGGGTCAGATGGGGCTGATGGGTATCTTGACGCCGGAGACCTACGGCGGAGCGGGGCTCGGATACCTGGCCAATGCGGTGATCATGGAAGAGCTGGCGCGACAAGACGGCGGCGTGGCGCTGACGGTCGCAGCGCACAACGGGCTGTGTCTGTCGCACCTTAACTTGGCAGGCAGCGAAGCTCAGAAAGAGCGCTACCTGCCGAAGCTGACCAGCGGGGAATGGGTCGGCGCCTGGGCATTGACCGAGCCCGAGTGCGGATCCGACGCCGCCGCCTTACAGACGCGGGCCGAGCGGGACGGGGATGGCTGGCGGCTGACGGGTCACAAGATGTTCATCACGAACGGAGCGCGGGCCCGAGTGTTCGTCGTCATGGCCCGGACGGATCCGTCTGCGGGACCGAAGGGGATTTCGGCGTTTCTGGTGGAGCGCGAAGACGCGGGGTTCTCGGTCGGGCCGAAGGAAGACAAGCTGGGCATGCGGTGCAGCGACACGGTGCCGCTGGACCTGGACGGCGTGTACTGCGGGCCGGAGGACCTCGTCGGCACGCTCAACATGGGTTACGTGGACGCGCTCCGCGTGCTCGAACGCGGGCGAGTCGGAATCGCCGCCCTGTCAGTCGGGCTGGCACGCGGGGCTCTGGAAGAAGCGCTGGCGTACGCCAAGGAACGTAAAGCTTTCGGCCGCCCGCTGGCCGAACACCAGGCCATCCAGTTCATGCTGGCGGACATGGCGGCGGAAATCGAAGCGGCCCGGCTGATGGTCTTCGACGCGGCCTCGGCACTGGACCGCGGCGAGGACGCGCGCCTGAAAGCCTCGGTGGCCAAGTTGTATGCGAGCGAGATGGCGACGCGCGTCTGTCTGAAGGCGATTCAGATCCACGGGGGCTACGGATACACGAAGGACATGCCGGTCGAGCGCTATCTGCGGGACGCGAAGCTGTGCGAGATCGGCGAGGGCAGCAGCGAGGTGCAGCGCATCATCATCGCGAAGCACCTGTTGGGCTGGTGACGGCCGGCATGAGACGCGTGGCCGGGAGCACGTGAGGCAGCCGATGGACTTCCGACTGGATGACGATCAGCGGCAGCTCCGCGACGCGGTGCGGGATTTCTGCGAGAACGAGGTCGCGCCGAAAGCGGCCCAGCGCGACGAGACCGGAGGCTTCGAGGAGGGGCTGATCCAGAAGCTCGGCGAAATGGGCCTGTTCGGGACGTACGTTCCGACGGAGTATGGCGGCGCCGGCCTGGATTGCGTGTCGTATGTGATGACCGTGGAAGAACTCTCCCGCGCCTGCGCAGCCACCGGCATCCTCGTCTCCGCCCACCACTCCCTGTGCGTCGATCCGATTCTCAACTTCGGCACCGAAGAGCAGAAGCGCAAATACCTGCCGAAGCTGGCCAGCGGCGAGTGGATCGGCTGTTTCTCGCTGACCGAGCCCGGCAGCGGCAGCGACGCGGGCGCCGCGCGCTGTATGGCGACCGAGAAGGATGGCGGCTGGCTGATCCGCGGGACCAAGAACTTCGTCACGAATGGCGGGGAAGCACACGTCATCGTCCTGTTCGCCGTCACGGACCCGGACAACCCACGGCGGCGAATGTCCGCGTTCATCGTCGAGAAAAACACGCCCGGCTGCACGGTCGGGAAACTGGAGAAGAAGCTGGGCATCCGGGCGAGCAGTACGGCGGAGCTGATCTTCGAGGACTGCTGGGTGCCGAAAGACGCGTTGCTGGGTGAACGCGGCCGCGGCCTGCACGTCGCCCTGGCGACACTGGACGGCGGACGCATCGGGGTGGCGGCGCAGGCGGTCGGTCTGTCGCAGGCTGCCCTCGAACAGGCTACGGAGTATGCCAAGACGCGCGTCCAGTTCGACCGCCCGATCGGCAAATTCCAGGCGATCCAGTGGAAGCTGGCCGACATGGAGACCGCGATTGTGGGCGCCCGCCTGTTGACCTGGCGGGCCGCCTGGCTCAAGCAGAACAAGCGGCCCTACAGTGCCGAAGCCGCCATGGCCAAGCTCGTGGCCAGCGAGGTGTCGAACCGGGTGACGGATGCGGCGATCCAGGTGTTCGGCGGCTATGGCTACTGTGCAGATTATCCCGTTGAGCGCCTCATGCGCGACGCACGGATTACGGAACTGTACGAAGGCACGAGCGAGATTCAGCGGCTGGTGATTGCCCGCAAGCTCATCGACGATCCGGCGTGGGTGGCCCGATAGCGGGCGCCGCGCGAAGCAGAAATCGCCGGCGCGGGGTGGCAGACACGCCGTGCAGTCGGCCGCGTGGGCGGAGTCGGAACGGCGGAGGCGGTCAGCAGTCAAAGTCGGGCGCGCGTTTGCTGGGTTTTCTCCAAGCAGGAAGGAATGAGCGATGGCAGAGCGGTGCGCATATCTGGTGGCGGGCAAGCGGAGTCCGGTCGGCAAGTACCTGGGCACCCTGGCCCGCATGACGGCGATGGAGATCGGGGCGCAGGTGGCCAAGGCCCTTCTGGACGAGACGCAAGCGGACCGGCGGGGCGTAGACGAGGTCTTCGTTGGGCAGGTACTCCAAGCCGGGTGCGGACAAAACCCCGCCCGTCAGGTAGCCCTCGGGGCTGGTGTCCACGACGAAGTGTCGTGCGTGACAGTCAACAAGGTCTGCGGCAGCGGACTGCAAGCCGTCATGTTCGCCGATCAGGTGATCCGGGCCGGGGACGCGGAGCTGGTTCTGGCCGGCGGTATGGAATGCATGAGCCAGGCCCCCTACCTCATCCGCACGCTGCGGGCGGGCAACAAGTTCGGCCATACCGAGCTGGTCGACGAGATGCTTTATGACGGGCTGACGAACGTATACACCAACGAGTTGATGGGAGATCTGGCCGAGTACACTGCGGAGAAGGCAGGCATCACGCGTGCGATGCAAGACGAATGGGCACTGCGGAGTCAGCAACGCGCTGCCCAGGCCACGGCCACCGGCCGGTTCAAGAGCGAGATTGTTCCGATCAACGTTCCGAAGGCTAAGGAGCCGTTCGCCGTCGATGAGACGTTCCGGGCGGACACGACGCTCGAAGCCCTCGCCAGCCTCAAGCCGGCGTTCAAGAGGGATGGGACCGTGACCGCCGGAAATGCCTCGCAGCTTTCGGACGGGGCTGCCATGGTTTTGGTGGCCAGCGAGCAGGGCCTGCGCCGGTGCGGTGGCAAGCCGCTGGCGCGGATCGTCGCGCACGCAACCGCCGGCGGTCCGCCGCGCGAGTTGTTCTTTACGCCCCCCAAGGCCGCTCTGATGGTCTGCGAGAAAGCGGGTTGGAAGAAAGAGCAGGTCGACTTGTGGGAGCTGAACGAGGCGTTCGCCGCCCAGACGCTGGCCGGGCTGAAAGTGCTGGAGGTGGACCGCGAGAAGGTGAACGTCCACGGCGGCGCGATCGCGCTGGGGCACCCGATCGGCGCCAGTGGGGCTCGTGTGCTCGTGACGCTGCTGCACGCCCTGCGGCAGCATGGCAAGAAGCGCGGCGTGACAGCCGTGTGTCTGGGCGGCGGGAACGCGGTGGCGATGGCGATCGAGATGCTTTGACGGCAAGCGCCGGGCCCGGGCCGGACCGGCGGACCTGGAGGTGCAACAGTGAATATCCGAACCAACGTCAAGACGGTGGGGGTGATCGGCACGGGCACGATGGGGTCGGGCATCGCACAGACTTTCGCTCAGGCCGGGCGGACCGTGCTGATGTACGACGCCGTGCCGGGGGCTGTGGAACGCGCCTTGGCAACGATCGGCAAGTCGCTGGACAAGTTTGTCGAGAAACAGAAGCTCTCCGCGGCGGACGCCGATAGCGCCAAGAAGAACCTCAAGTCGGCGGGGCTGGCGGACATGTCCCGGGCGGATCTGATCGTGGAAGCCGTTTTCGAGGACGTGAAGGTCAAGGGGGAGCTCTATCAGGAGCTCGCCAAGGTGCTGCCCGCGGACGTAGTCCTGGCCAGCAACACGAGCAGCATCTCCATCAGCCAGCTCGGCACGCTCAGCGGCCGGCCCGAGCAGTTCATCGGCATGCATTTCTTCAATCCGGTGCCGATGATGAAGCTGGTCGAGGTTGTGGTCGGGCTGCGCACGGCGGAACCGGTGGTGGAGTTCATCACGAATCTGGCGCGCGAGCTGGGCAAGACGCCCCTGCGGGTAAAGGATCACCCCGGCTTCGTCAGCAACCGCGTGCTGATGCCACTGATCAACGAAGCGATCGCGTGCTATGCGGACGGAGTAGCGGATGCGGCCACAATCGACGAGGTCATGAAGCTGGGCTGCGCCCACACGATGGGGCCGCTGGCGACGGCCGACCTGATCGGGTTGGACGTCTGCCTCAACATCATGGAGGTCCTGCACCGCGACCTGGGACTGGACAAGTACGCGCCGCATCCGCTGCTGCGGACGATGGTGCGGGCTGGCCGCCTCGGGCGCAAGAGCGGGCAGGGTTTCTTCGAATACGGCAAGTAGGGAAGCCAAACAGCGATTCTGTCGTCGCTACCCGGCTCCGCGCAGGACCGGGACGCGACCGGTGAGGATGCGATCATGGCCGGCGAGAAATCCCAGACGGAAGTACGACTGTCGATCGAAGGCGCCGTCGCACGGGTGACGTTCGTTTCGCCCAACGGCGTGAACATTTTTTCCTCCCGGGTTATCACGAGCCTCGGAACGGTGGTGGAGCAGATCGCAGGCCACCCCGCCCTGCGGTTCGTCGTGTTCCGCGGCGAAGGGCGCGTGTTTCTGGCCGGGGCGGACATCGCCGAGATGTCGCAGTTCAACGCGGATCAGGGGCGGGCGTTTGCTGTCACGGGACACCGCGTTTTCGACGCCATCGAGGCGCTGCCGCAGGTGACGTTCGCCGCCATCCACGGTGCGGCGCTGGGCGGCGGATGCGAACTCGCGATCGCCTGCGATTTCCGGCTGATCACGCGGGACGCCAAGATCGGTTCGCCCGAAACGCGGCTCGGACTGATTCCCGGCTGGGGCGGCACGCAGCGGCTGGCGCGCTACGTCGGGCTCGGTGTGGCCCGGCGGCTGATGTACTCGGGCGAGGCGATCAGCGCGGAGGAGGCCCACCGGATCGGTCTGGTGGATGAGGTCGTGGAGAACGCCGCGGAGCTGGACGCAGCGCTGGGGCGCTGGTTCAAGCAACTCGCCCCGGGCTCCCCCGCGGCCATCGCGCGCGTCAAGCGCGCCGTGCTGACCGGCGACGAAATCCTCGCCTTCGCCTCCTGCTTTGCGACGCCGGACGCGAAGATGGGGACGACCGCGTTCTTGGAGAAGCGGGCGCCGAGCTGGGCACGCTGGGAGTAGAACCCCGGTATCCGCGCGTTGTCCGGGGGTGCGTGGGGTCAACTCGGCTTGGCTTCGTACTGAATCTCGGCCGCCCACGTGGCTCGAGCCAACTTGGCCTGCTCGACCAGAGCCCTGCGCAAGCGCAGCAGCAGGAAGATTGTCATCACGCCAAAGACCAAGAGCGCAAGCCCCACTAGCGAAGACACACAGCCTAGGCCGGCGGCCGCGCCGGCGAGGTTGGGATTGCCAGGGGCCAGGAGCAACGCCAACACCCCTCCGACGGCGGTCATTAGCAGCAGTGCCACCGTCCAAGCCCATCGGAGGAACCGCGCACGCGCGGCGAGCTTGTCGTGGGGGATCCGACGCGCGAGGCGTTCGTAATAGATAAACTTCGCAAACTCACCCACCAGACCGACCAGGACCACAACAAGCCCAAGAAGGCCGAGAGCAACCTGCATTGGCCCGACGAAGTACCCTTGTTCCAGCCCCAACTGAATGGGCTCCGACGCCAGCCCAACGATGAGACTGAAGCGGATAACCCTGCGCACCGTGATGTTGGCATCCTCACCCACCCGCGAAGGGTCCGGCTCGGTCATCAGCCAGACGCCATAGAATGAGATGATTCTTACCGCCACTCCCGCGAGGGCAATGGACGCAAGTGACCCCTGCGCCAACAGGACGACGACCAGCCCGACAACCAGGCTGACCGGAATCATCAACAAGATGATCGTCAAGCCGCGGGCCACCTGATGCACCCAGTCCGGGTCGGCAAATCGCAGCAGATCGCCCCGCAGCGACAGACCAACCGGTACACCGCACTCGGGGCAGCGCGCATTTTCAGATAACCCCCGCAGGTTGTAGCCGCACTTTCGACACGGCACGTCTGCGACCAGCGTTCCCTGCTCGTCGGCCACCGCCCTCGCAACGGGCAAGCTGGGTTCCATGGTGTTCGCCGTCATGTTTGGTTCCCGCCTTCTATAGTTTGCGCCGATCCGCGGGCCACTGCGAAGTCATTCATCCACGCGTCAGAACGGCAACATCCGCGGCAAACGCCCGGCAAGCGCTGACGATGCTGGCGCGCCAATCTTCCCCGTGCCGGGCGGACCAAGCCGGCGTCCGGAACGCATAAATCACGGAGCGCGAAGCATTGATGATGGCACCCGTGCCGTCAGCCCGGAAGCACGGTCGGCAACTCTCGGCCGTCGCCCCTTGGGCGCCATAACCCGGCACCAGAAATGGCGTTTGCGGGAGCATGTCCCGCAGAGCCGCCGTACCAGGGGCATCCTTCGGGGCGACGACCGCCCCCACACAGGACAGACCGCACTGGCCAACTAGCTCAGCAGCTTCACCCCAGCGGCGAACGAGGCGGGCCATGTGGGTATAAAAGGGCGGGCTCGCCAAATCGCCGCCGAATTCGTGCACCTCGTCCGCGCCTGGGTCGGAGGGCCGCACCAGAACGAAAACGCCCCGACCGTGTCGGCGGGCCGCCTCGATAAAGGGTCGGACGGCGTTTTCGCCGAGGTAGCCGGCCAGCGTGACGCCGTCGGGGATGCACTCCGGGTCGACATCCTCCAGCGTGGGTGGCTCGAGATGCCCTCGGGCGTACAGACGGGCCGTCGAGCCAATGTCGCCCCGCTTGATGTCGCCGATCACGAGCAACCCGCGCCGATGGGCGTGCGCCACCAGCCGGTAGTACGCTGACATCCCCTCCCCGTACAGCGCCTCGAAGAAGCCCGCATTGATCTTCACCGCCGGCACGAGCGGCGCAACGAGGTCGATGACCGCACGGCCGAACTCCTCCAGCGCTGCCACCGCCGACGCGAGCCGGCGATCGCGTGGCTGAAGTTCAGCCGGCAGCATTTCCAGCACCGGATCCAGCCCCACGACCGCGGGCGTACCGCGACTGCGGATCGCGGAGGACAGGCGGTCGGCGAAATGCATGGTCATCCCGTGGCCGTCCCTTCGTACGCTCATAGTATGCCACGGGGAACAACCCCCGGCCACGGGCGCGCCGCCAATCGTCGACACGCCCGCGCTTAGGGCCCCGGCAGCGGCGGCAGCGTCCGGTAGCGGTAATCCGGGTCGTCCGGATTGTTCCACCAGGCACGACGGTCAACCTTGCTGTTGCCCGCGCAGGCTTTCCAGCCGAGTCCACTTGAGCCGACGGAGGTGTCGGTCACCAGATTGGCCGCGTGGCCGTCCACAAAAAGCAGGCTGTGACGATTCCAGCGATTGTGCCAACCGCGACGTGGCAGGTAATTCCAAAGGGCCCAACCAAGCGGGTCCTCGAACAGGATTACAAACCGGGTCGCGTCGCGTTGCAGTTGCAGCCGCAGGAACGCGTTCGCGCGGCGTTGCCACGCGGGCCAGTTGTCGGGGGTCTTGAAGAAGTCCCACGCCCAGTAGCGGGCAAACAGGTAGTTCGTCAGATAGCTGGTCCCGCAGTAGTAGTACACCGAGTCGCACCAGGGCTCCGGCGTGTTGGCGTTGGTCCATACGCCGCCCCTATCCGACGGGCATTGAAAAACCGGAACCTTGCGGACGGATTCAAAGAGCGCATCGTCCGCCGGAACGTCCCAATCGGGCAGGTCCGGGTAGAGATAGGGATTCAGCGGTCGTCCGGCGGGAGTGTCGCGGTACTGGACGAACACATAGCCCCACCACTCCCGGCGCGGATTGCTCGGGTGCGGCCGACCCGGGTGCCCGCCGTAGTAGAACCCGTGCATGTAGGGTGCCGCGGTGGCCTCGGAGCGTGCGAACGGGAACCACTCGGTCTGGTCGTTGAAGTACTCGTGCAGGGCCAGGCCGATCTGTTTCAGGTTCGCGACACATTTCGTCTGCCGGGCCTGTTCACGGGCCAGGCCGAGCGCCGGCAGGAGAACGGCCATCAGCAACACGATGATCGCGATCACGACGAGCAGTTCAACCAGCGTGAACGCGCGCCGGGCGTGACGCCTGATTCTGCGGCCTGTTCCCGGACGGCACGGCATGTCAGTATTTCCAGCGCACATCGCGACCGGTCCACCGAGGTGTCCATCTTCATTATACGATTCGCGGGGTCCGGCGCGCTGCCGCCATACCGGACGCTCGTCGAGCACGCCGCCCGCGACCCGGTACGGCGACCAGGAAAGCCCGTTGGGACGGGGCGCCGCGTGTGGCGGTCTGCGGTATCTTCTGAAGCTGCGCAGACTGTCGCTGCTGCGGATCGGACGGTCGCAGGTGCAAGCGAGGCGGTGCAGGCATGAAGGTGCTGGGTCAATTCTTCCGCTACATTCTCAACATCAACACGATCTGGGGACTGATGATCCTGATCTCGTTTTTCCTGTGCCTCGTGCAGCACTATCTGCCGACGACCACGATGATCGCGACCGATTGCCTGCGCGAGGGGGAAAACGACGTGACGATTCGCATCACCGACCGGAAGAAGGAAACCCGCGAGTTTCGTTACGCTGTGACGCGTGCCGGCGGCGAGGTGCGGCTCGCGGCGGCGGACCAGCGACCGGGTAGCGAGCGACCGTGGCTGATCTCGGTGGCCAGCACTGGCGCGGCTTGGCGGCTCAAATGGGACACGCGGGCCGACGGCGAATATGAGGTGCGGGTCGGCAATCAGCCCGTGGCGATCGGCCGGCTCGTAACGCTCCAGTCGCTGACGGACGCCGCCTTCGACTATGCCAGGAGCGGCTTCGAGATCGCTCTGGGCCTCGTGGCGGCGATGGTCCTGTTCCTGGGGCTCATGAAGGTGGGCGAACAGGCGGGGATCGTGCAGCTCGTGGCCCGGCTGGTGCACCCGGTCGTGCGGTTCCTGTTTCCGGATGTCCCCCGGGACCATCCTGCCAGCGGTGCCATTCTGATGAACATCACGACTTCGGTTCTGGGGCTGGGCAACGCGGCCACGCCCTTCGGGCTCAAGGCCATGCAGGAACTTCAGGCACTGAACCCGCACAAGGAGGTCGCCAGCGACTCGCACGTGATGCTTCTCGGCTACAACACGGCCGGCTTCGCGCTGCTGCCCAGCACGCTGCTGGCGCTCCGCAAATCGGCCGGCTGCACCGACCCGTTCGAAGTGATCGGCACGTGCATGGTGGCCGGCGCCGCCTCCACGATCACGGCCATCGTGATGGTCAAGCTGTTGGGGCGGCTGCGTGTGTTCTCGCTGTCGGCGGCGGTCGAGGAGCTGATGCGCGAAAAAGGCGCGCTGGCGGCCGCGGGCAGCAGCGTGGGGAGGAACGGCCAATGAGTGCCGCGGCCCTTTTCAAACTCGTCGTGGATCAGATCTCGCTCCTGACGATCCCGCTGATCTTCCTGGTGATCGTCGGGTACGCGATGCTGCGACGGGTCAAGGTCTATGAGGCCTTCATCGAAGGCGGGAAAGAAGGCTTCGACATCTTCCTGCGGATCCTGCCCTACATCGTCGCCATTTTCGTCGCGATCGGAATGTTCCGCGTCTCCGGCGCTCTCAGCTTCGCGTGCGAACTGCTGGCGCCGCTGACGACGCGGATCGGCATGCCACCGGAGACGTTGCCCGTAGCCCTGCTGAAGCCGTTGTCCGGCTCCGGATCGCTGGGTATGGTCGCGGAGGTTCTGAAGCGCGACCCGGATTCCTTCGCAGCCCGGGTGGCCTCTACCATGTTCGGCAGCACGGACACGACTTTCTACATCATCGCGGTGTACTTCGGCTCCGTGGGCATCCGCAAGATTCGCCACGCGCTGGTCGCAGGACTGATCGCGGACGTTGCCGGCCTGCTGACCGCCGTAGGCGTGTGTCACCTGGTTTTCCGCTGAAAGGCAGCAGCGTCGGGAGCGCCGGCGAACGCCGCCCGACGACGAATGGAGGCACAGAATGAAGAACCGGATGGCAGGTCGTCGGCTCGGACTGGGACTGTTCGTTGCCTTGCTGGTCAGCGCCGGCTGTGCCACGCCACAGCAGCGGTTGACCCGTCAGCTGGACGAGGTGCTGAATCGCTTGTCGGACACGGGGGCCGTGGTGGCGGCGCGTGTGGTCACGTTGCCGGAGGGGCGTGAGCTGTACGCACGCAACGCGGACGTCCCGTTCACGCCGGCCAGCAACCTGAAGATTCCGGTCAGTGCCGCGGGTCTGGACACGTTCGGAGCGGACTACACATTCAAGACCTACCTGGCACTGGTGGGTGACGATCTGTGGCTGATTGGAACCGGCGACCCGGGACTGGGCGACCCACGGCTGGCCAAGTGGCGTGGCGAGACGCCGACCGCGGTTTTTGACCGCTGGGTCCGGGCGCTGGAGAAACGAGGCGTCCAAACGATCGCCGGCCATCTCTATTACTACGACGGGGCGTTAGATGAGCAGTGGATACACCCAACGTGGGGCGAAAGCGTTCTGCACTGGTACGGGGCGCCGGTCTCGGGGCTGAACTTCAACGACAACTGTGTGGACATCACGGTCTATCCGACGGAGCCCGGCCAGCCCGCGGGCTACACGGTCATGCCGCCCGTGCAGAATGCGACCGTCATCAACGAGTGCGTCACCAGCGCCGAGCATGCGCCGACGATCGAGAAACTGCCGGGCGGCAACATCTACCGGCTGGGGGGCACGTGCGCAAAACGGGAGGAGCTCAAGAGCAAGCCGGTCGACGACTCCGGAGCCTTCACGGCGGACGCCCTGCGTACGCATCTGGCGGCCCGCGGGATCACGATTGCGGGCGAAACGCGTCGGGCGGCGGCGCCTCCCGGCGGGATGTTGCCACCGCCGGCCGACGCCATCGTCGCCGTTCATGAAACGCCGGTACGGGACATCCTGAGCCGGATCAACACGAACAGTCAGAACATGTTCGCCGACGCGTTCTGCAAGTTGACGGGCCAGGAGTATGCGGCGCGACAGAACCGGACGGTGCCCGGGTCGTGGAGCGACGGTAGCGCGGCGATCCACGCGTTCCTGAAACGCAGCGGGATCGATGACAGCGGGCTGGTCGTCGCCGACGGCTCCGGCCTGAGCGTCGACAACCGTGTGACCGCCCGACTGCTGACGGACCTGTTCGCGCTGATGCTGAAACGGCCGGACGGACCGGTATTCGTGGACAGCTTGGCCAAGGGCGGCGTAAACGGCACACTGGAGAAGCGTTTCGCGGGGCTGGCCGGACACGTGTTCGCCAAGACCGGGTACATCGAGGGGGTGCGCGCGCTGAGCGGTTATGTGCGGACCCGCCGCAACGAATGGCTGACGTTCGCAATCATCTACAATCGGATTCCCGGCGCGGTCGAGCCGTATGAAGCGCTTCAGGATGAGGCCGTGCGGCTGCTGGTCGAGTGGCCGAATGTGCCCTGAAGCAGATCTGCGTGCGGCGAAGCTCACGAGCGCCTACGGTTCGGCAGAGACGCACACGCTCGAGCAAGGAGCTGGCCGAGGTGTCATTTCGGTCCGGCGCGTGGGCGCGTCAGCGGCGCGATCGTCGCGTTGCAACAGCGTAACAAGCCCCCGAGAGCGCCCACGGTCCCCACACCCTTCCAGATTTATTAGGTTGACATCCCATAACACGGCGCTAGCGTCAGTCATTGGGCCGCAAGAATCCCGTGACCAAAGGAGCCGGCGAAGCCGGACGATGCTGTCGTGTTGACCAGCATTTTCTTGTGGGTCGCGCCAGCCTGCCTGTCGCTGGTGAGGTGTATTCCCAAGCCACAACAGAAGGAAGGAGACAGCGACATGCGTACGATTTCATCTCTGGCCTGCGCTGGCGCAGCGGTATTGGCGGCGGCAGCCATCCCTGCGGCCAAGGCGAATCTGCTGGTCGATCCCGGATTCGAGGCCAATCCGTTGACCAGCTATGTCAACGTTCTGAACAATTTCGCCGGATTCCAGGGAATCTGGGGGACGGAAAACGGGTCGATCGTGGGCAGCGAAAACGGCGTCACGCCCGCGCAGGGTGTGAAAATGCTGCGCATGGATGACGACGGACTTGTTGCCACGCAGGGCTTCCAGGTTACAGACGTCACGTCGTACGCCGGCATGATTGACAGTGGCAGCGCCGTGGCGACGTTGAGCGCCCTCATGAACGTAGATGCGCACGTGCCGGCTGCGGTCGGCGGCGTGTTCCTGCAATTCTTCAGTGCCGCGAATTACGGATCGCAGATCGGTACGCCGCTACAGGGCGTACTCAATCTGGACGCCTCCCCGAACACATGGGAACCGGCCGCGACGACCGGTGGCATCCCGGTCGGCACGCGATGGCTGGTTTCGCAGGTGTACTACAGCAACGCATCGCTCCTGGGCGTGGACGGTGCCGTTCACCCCGGGTACGTCGATGCCACCGACCTGCGCATCGTTCCCGAACCGGCAAGCCTCGGACTGCTGAGCGCCGCGGCGTTGCTGCTGGGCCTGCGCCGACGCTAATTGACTTCTCCATACCCGCGGGCGCCGGGCTTCCAAGCCCGGCGCCCCGCGGACCAGGCGACCTCCTCTGGATATCCCGTCGCCGCAGTTCGGTCGCCTGACTCGCTCCGTACGCCGGATGAACCTTCGCGCCCGACCGTCCAAAAAACCTTTCAGAATTCGCGCTTTGGAGTCAATGGGGACAGAAACGGCGCTACATATGACCGGCGAGCAGGTTCGGGCCCCTACGCGGGTCAAACGAAGGGAGAAAATCATGGAACGCACGAGGAATTACAGGCAGCAGGCCGTCGCCGTCGGCATCGCCGCGGCATTCGGGATCGTGGCGGCGTCGCTCGCGGGCGACGCGAAGCTGGGTTTTTCCGCACCCAACAACAGGACCACGAAGCCGGTGACCGTGGAGATCCGGTATCCCGACGGGAGTGTCTATCCGATCACGGTGAACATCGACCCCAATGACAATGCCTTTGATAAACGGAGAAAGGTAGCCAACGCGATTGAAAACCACAATCGCCCCAAGTGGCGTGTCGTGAGAGATCCAAACGAGCCCGTACTGACGATCAAAGACCTGCCGCGCGGTGCGGTGGTGGAATTCAAGGTGAACGAAACCGGAGAGCCCAACGATTCCATCACAGTGGCCTCGGTCTTCAGCTCCAGCATCGGCTTCCAGGGTGTGTTCGACCCGTTCGACGGCAATCACCTGCCGGCGGTGTTCACAGCCGGCATTGTGACCGACGTGGGTGTGTTGAGCGCGCAGGTTTCCGCGATCGAGCTGGATTTCCAAACGGCCGGCCCGATCATCTGCCAAGCCCTGTTCCAGCGCCTGGCGCCGCAGGCACCGCTCTACGGGGCCCAGATCAACTACGCGGGTGATCGCCTCGAAATCTACTTCGACCCGGCCTACACCGCTTCGGCCGGTGGCGCGATCTTCGGCACGACCTCCCTGAGTCCGGGGTGCAGCGGAAGCGTCATAATCCCCACTTCGCCGGACTGCAATAACAACGGTGTGCCCGACGACGAAGACATAGCCAACGGGATCAGTCTGGACTGCAACCACAACTTCGTCCCCGACGAGTGCGACATCGCGCTGGGCGACAGCGCAGACGCGAACGGGAACGGTGTCCCGGATGAATGCGAGCTCTTGCCCGGCGACATGAACTGCGACGGCGAAGTGACGTTCGCTGACATCGACCGGTTCGTCCAAGCGCTCGCCGGCGAAGAGGCATGGACGGATCCGACCTGCCCGTGGCTCAACGGCGACTGCAACGGCGACGGCGACGTGACCTTTGCCGACATCGACGCCTTCGTCGCCCTGATCGGAGCGAAATCCTTCTGACGGGCGTCATCACGCACGATCGGCGGTGACAGAACGATGCCACCGCGGCCATGACCGGGCCGTTCGTCGTCGGGCTTCGACCGGACAACGAACGGCCCGTTTTGTTTGCGCTTCTTGATTGTTCGAGCCGCGCCGCGAAAGCGCGGCGGCGCCGGCCAGCGGGTGGTACACGGCCAGAGCGTTCGGTAAACTCCCGGCTTCGACGTCGTCCGCCGGATGTTGTGGAGGCGTAAGGAATCACCGATGAGCGCGGGCAAGCTTCTGGCCTACTACGTACCCAGCACGCACTGGGATCGCGAATGGTATGAGCCGTTCCAACATTTCCGTTACGACCTGGTCGAAGTACTCGACGAAGTCCTGGACACGCTGGAGCGCGATGAGCGCTATGTATGCTTTCAAACGGACGGGCAGTCGATCGTAATCGAGGACTATCTCGAAATCCGCCCGGAGCGTGCCGAGCAGGTCCGGCGTCTGGCGCGCGCCGGCCGCCTGCGGCTGGGACCGTGGTACACGCTGCCGGACGAGTTCATCGTGGGGCCGGAGTCGCTCGTGCGCAACCTCGAAGAGGGGCTGCGGGTCGGCCGGGCGTTCGGGAATGTCTCGCGGGTGGGCTTCGTGTGCGACCTGTTCGGGCACATCTCACAACTGCCGCAGATTCTACGGGGATTCGGAATCGAGACGGCCTACGTCTTCCGCGGGGTAAACGAAGACACCCACCGGGCGGTCTTCCGCTGGCAGTCGCCAGATGGCAGCGAGGTGGTGACGTACCGCTTCGGACCGCGGGAAGGATACTTCGACTACGGGGCGAAGGTTCGCGGCGCCTGGGAGACCACCCGTCCGTTCAACCTGGAGGAGGCGGCGCAGCGTCTGATCGCGTACATCGACGAGCAGCGACAGCGGTCCGAACTCGACATCATCCTGCTGTTCGACGGGGGCGACCACATGGCGATCGAGCCGCAGACGCCGGCCCTGCTGGACGCCCTGCGGCGGGGGCGACCCGATGTCGAAGTGCAGCATACCGGCCTGGACGAGTTTTCCGCGGCGCTGCTAGCGCGCCGGCAGCAGATTCCCCGCGTTTTCCGAGGCGAACTGCGGGATCCGGGCCGCCTGCACGGTGATGGGGCGTGGGTAATCCCTGGCGTGCTCAGCAGCCGCATCCGCCTGAAGCAAAGCAACCGGGCGCGTGAGGCGGAGCTGTGCCAGTGGGCGGAGCCGTTCGGCCTGCTGGCCGAGCGACTGGTGGGCGTGCCCTACCCGCACTCCTACGTGCGACACGCGTGGCGCTACGTGCTCCAAAACCACGCGCACGATTCCATCTGCGGGTGCAGCCCCGATCAGGTCCACAAAGACATGGAGTACCGCTTCGACCAGGCCCGGCTCATCAACGAGAAGGTCATCGACCGGGCGCTGCGCGGGCTGGCCAACCGAGTGCGCATCCCCGACCTCAACGGCGAAGAATTCGCGCTCGTCCTGTTTAACCCCACGCAGGCGGACATCGACGGGCCGGTCGACTTCGACCTGTGGTTCGACCAGAAGACCGAAAGCCGCTTTGCGGAATTCTTCCAATACGAGTCAAAGATCGGTTTCCGCCTGTACGATCCCGACGGTCGCGAAATCCCGTACGACTACGTGCGCTATCACCCGCAGCGGCGCCGCTACCGGCGGACCAAGGGCAAGATTCCGATGGGACAGGAATGCGTGGTCGTCCAGGCGACTGCCCCGCTCCGGATTCCGGCCTTCGGGTATACGACCCTGGTCTGCCGGCCGATGGCCGCGGTGACCCGCCACCCGGCCGGACGTCTGGCCACGAGCGACCGCAGCCTGGAAAACGAGTTCCTGCGCGTTGAAGTGCTCAACCACGGCGTCCTGCGGCTGTATGACAAGCGCAACGGCCAGACCTACGAACGCCTGCTGGTCTTCGAAGAGCGCGCGGACATCGGGGACGGCTGGTTCCACGGCGTCGCGGTCAACGACGAGATTATCTCGTCGACGGCCTGCCCGGCGGATGTCGCGCTGGTCGCGGCAGGGGCGTGTGTGGCGACGCTGCGCGTGACGAATCGCATGGAAGTACCGCAGCAGTTCGAGTTTGGCCTGCGCATGGCCCGCAGCCACCAGCGTGTACCGTTCCAGATCGACAGTTACATCACGCTGCGGGCCGGCAGCGACCACGTGGAAATCCGCACTGTGGTCGATAACCAGGTACGCGATCACCGGCTGCGTGTGCTGTTTGAAACAGGGGCCGCCACAAACACATATCTCGCCGATTCCGCCTTCGATGTCATCGAACGGCCCATTCCACTGCCGCCGGACAATCACACGTACAAGGAGCTGGCGGTCGAAACGCGTCCACAGGCCACCTGGACCGCGGTCTGCGACGGACGACGCGGGCTGGCGGTGATCGCGCCGCATCTGCCTGAGACCGCCGTGCGCGACGTGCCTGGGCGCACGCTCGCGCTGACGCTCCTGCGCGGGTTCCGCCGAACGATCTTCACCGACGGCGAAGAGGGCGGGCAGAGTCTTGGGCATCACGAGTTTCACTATCGCCTGCTGCCTCTCCAGGGAACCGTGCCGCGCGTGAGACTGGCGGAGATCGCCCAGCTCATGGCGGGCGGCGTACGGGCCGTGCAGGTGCTGCCGATCGACCAGCCAGCATTGCCCGACCGCACGCTCCCACCCACTATGGGGGCGGTTACGCTGGCACCGCGTCAGGCCATCGTGACCGCCTTCCGGCAGCACCCCGAGCGGGGCCACGTGGAATTGCGGCTGTTCAATCCGCATGACGAGCCGACGTCGGAAACCGTACGGTTTTGTTTCCCGCTTCAGCGAGCCGCCGTCACCGACCTGGAGGGCAATGAGCACGAAGCACTGCCCGTCCGCGGCGGTCACGAGGTGGTTGTGAGGATCGAGCCCCGAGAAATCATCACCCTTGGCGTTGTGCCAGCTTAAACGACGGCAAGGACGCGCGTCGCGACGGGGGACCAGCAAACCGGCCCTGCGTCTGGCACGACACGCACCGCAACCGCTCAGCGGAATTGCCGCCGCGCGGGGGTTGGGGCACGTACGCGACCAGCCCTTCGTTCCGGTCGCTTGGAGGCGGCCGGCCGCTCCCAACCCGCGATGCAGTTGGCCCACGGGGCAGCCATCCGTATACTGCCGCTGTCGTCCTCCGGCGGACTCGGTCAACGGCGGGGCACCTGCCTCGCCTTGCCTCGCTTGGCCAAGGCTGGGATGCGGGACGCTTGTCTGCATGACGGCTGAGACAACGGGAGCAAACCAATGCGAGCACAAGGAGTGTCAGGGCTGGCGCTTCTGGCGGCGCTGTTCTCAAGTGGTTGCATCGCCCCGCAGCGGGTCGTGACCACCCGCAGCCTGCTGGCCGAGATGACCGATCTGCGCCGTCTGGCGGAGTATCCGGACCCAGACTTTCGGTGTAGCCAGAGCTCAAGCTATGACCGGCGTTCCGTCGCGCCCACGCAGCCCGAACCGCCCGAGGAAGGCTGGTTCGCCAACGCGGACTTCAACCATTACATCCGTGTCGAGGAACATGACGGCCGCCGTGAGTATGTGATGCTCGACGTGGACGGCCCGGGCGCCGTGGTGCGGATCTGGTCGGCCAATCCGAAAGGGATGCTGCGCGTTTACCTGGATCATTCGCCCACGCCTGTGCTTGCGGTTCCGATGCAAGACTTGCTCGGCGGTCAAGTGCCCGGGATCCCGTCGCCCATCGCCGGGCAGCGCAGCCGCGGATGGAATTGCTACTTTCCAATTCCCTATGCGCGGCACTGCAAGATCACCAGTGATGCGGATGGGTTTTATTACCAAGTCAACTACCGTACATATGCGCCAGGCACAATCGTGCGGAGCTTCCGCAGCGACGAGCTGAAGGATCTCGAACAGGCGGTCTGGGCAACCGCTGGGCGCCTGGCCGGGCCGCGCGCTGGCGCCCTACACCCCACGGGACCTCGACTCGATGTACCCGAGGTTCGCGACCTGCGCATCGCTTCCGGCCAGAGCCTCCGGCCGGTGCGCCTGCGCGCGGAAGGCGCTCTCGTGGGGATAGAGATGCGCGTCAGGGCCGCAGACCCGCTGCGGGCGCTGCGCCAGACCGTGCTGCTCATGGACTTCGACGGCGAGCGGACCGTTGAGTGCCCCGTCGGCGATTTCTTCGGCACCGCGCCCGGCATCAGCGCGTACGAGTCTTTGCCCGTGGGCGTCACCGAGGACGGCCTGCTCTGGTGTCAGTGGTGGATGCCCTTCCAGGACACGGCCGCGATCTATCTCCACAATTTCGGGGAGCAGGAGGTGACAATCGACCTCAACGTCGAGGCCGTACCGTACGAGTGGACCGACCGTTCCATGCATTTTCATGCGCGCTGGCGAACGGAGTACGATGTGCCTACCCGTCCGCTACGCGACTGGAACTATCTGGTTGCGCAGGGACGAGGCGTTTTCGTCGGCACAGCGTTCAGCATTGCGAACCCCGTCCGCCACTGGTGGGGCGAGGGTGACGAGAAAATCTGCGTCGACGGCGAAACCTTCCCCAGCCATTTCGGCACTGGAACCGAAGACTACTTTGGCTATGCCTGGTCCAGCAACCGTCTCTTCACCCATGCTTATCACGCTCAACCCCGGGCGGATGGGCCGGGTAACTACGGTCATACAACGAATGTGCGCTGGCATATCCTCGACTGCATTCCGTTCCAGCAAAGTATTCGCTTCGACATGGAGCTGTGGCATTGGCACGCGCACGCGCGTGTGACGCCTGCCGTCACCGTTTATTGGTACGCACGACCGGGCGCGACCGATGCCTTTCGCTCACTGGAGCCCGCGGACCTCGAGCTGCGGGTGTTGCCGCCCTACGTCGTACACCGCGTGCCCGGCGCGATCGAGGCGGAGCAAATGCAGATCATCAGCCGGCGCGCGGAGGTGCGGGTCGATCCCCATTTGGAAGAGGGCGCGAGCAACGACGAGACGCTTTTCTACCATCGCGGTGCTGCGCGTGGCGACCGGCTGGTCCTCGGCTTCGAGGTGCCCAAGGCTGGCCGTTATCGCATCTGGGGCCGGTTCCACAAGTCGCGTGACTTCGGTATTGTCCAGTGGTCGCTAAACGACGTTCCGGCCGCGGAGCCAATCGACCATTACAGCCCCACATCCCTCCTGACAGAGGAGCTTGACCTCGGTGTTTTCGAGTTGCCAGCAGGCCAGAACCGACTCGCGGCGGAAGTCGTTGGCGTCAATCCCGCCGCTGCCGAGCCGTACTGGATGTTCGGCCTCGATTACATTCGGCTGGAAGAAATGCCGTAAGGCCCTTGAGTAGTCTGCGCCGATGCAAAACCAAATCATCCTGCTGCGGGACGGCTGGGAACTGACGTATTTCGACGGTTACGGTCAATTCGTTACGGACTTCTCGCTCCCCGAGGTGCTCACGCACCTGCCGTGGATTCCGGCGCGCGTGCCCGGCTCGGTATATGCCGACCTCGCCCGTGCAGAGTGGATCGCCGACGTTCACCAGGGGTGCAACAGTCTGGCCGCGCAATGGGTCGAACACCAGTACTGGTTTTATCGCTGCCGCTTCGACGCCACGCCTTTGCTCCACGCGGCACATGCCGGCGTGCGATGTATTCTTCACCTGGACGGTCTCGACGGCGTCGCCGTCGTGTACGTAAACGGTCACGTGGTCGCACGACATTCCAACGCCTTCCGGCCCCTGTCGGTAGACATTACCGAGCGTCTGCGTGCCGGACGGAACGAGCTCATCATCCGTCTGGAGAGCGGACTCATTGAAGGCGCTGACCGGCGACACGGGGATTACCACCTGGAGGTATCTGCTTTCACTACGAAGCGAGCGCTTTTACGCAGACCGCAATTCCTTTCTCGGTGGGACTGGGCTCCCCGGCTTTTCGGCGTCGGCATCGGGGCGCCGGCATGCTTGCATATGTGCGACTCGGTCTGGCTGGACCACGTCGTCATCACGCCGGAGCTGGATCACGACCTGCGTCGGGCCCGCCTGCGTGTGCGCTGTCATGTCCGGAATGTGACAGCTCTGCCCCAGTTTGTTGGTATTCGTGCGTGCGTTCACGGTGCCGATACATCGGCGCAACAGGCCGCCACAATTGCACCTGGCCCGGGCGTGCTGGAAACGGTGCTTACGATCCAGAACCCGACTCTCTGGTGGCCACGACCGCTGGGTGCGCCTGCCCTGTATTCGGTCGAAGTTGTGCTGGTGACGAGCGACACCGAAAAGCAGCGTCGCACCCGGCTTGTAGGCATTCGGTCGGTCTCACTGAACCAGGAACCCATCAGTGATGGCGGCCGGCGATTCCAGATCGTCATCAACGGTAGTCCGGTCTTCTGCAAAGGCGCCAACTGGGTGCCCGTCGACGTGCTATACAGCGCGGTTCAAGACGCTGACTACACGAATCTGCTCGCGCTGGCCGTCGAATGCGGCTGCAACTTGTTGCGCATTTGGGGCGGTGGTCATTATGCCCATTCTCGGTTCATGGAGGCCTGTGACAAGGAGGGAATCATGGTCTGGCATGATCTGATGTTCGCCTGCTCCAAATACCCGGGAGATAACCCGGCCTTCGTTGCCGAAGTCGACGCCGAGGTGCGGCATCAGATCCGCCGGCTGGCATCGCACCCGAGCCTAATTCTGTGGTGCGGAAACAACGAGAACACGCTCGGGGTGCAGGACGGCTGGATTTCCTCCTACGACCCGCGCAAACGCCCTTGCGATGATCTGTTTTTCCGCGAGATACCAGACATCGTGGCAGCCGAGGACGGCTCGCGCCCCTACTGGCCCACGTCGCCCTGGTCGCCGGACGGCTCGCACCCCAATCACCCGCTCATCGGCGACCAGCATCCCTGGCTGGTCTCGCTCGGGCCGGCCAAGGGAGACTTCTGGCAATACCGAGCCGACATGAGCCGATTCCCGAACGAAGGCGGCATGCTCGGCGCGAGCACACCGAAAACGCTGCACGAAATCCTTCCGCCGGCGGAGCGTCGCGTAGGAAGCCGCACCTGGCTTCACCACGATAATACACAGAACACCTGGCGCGGCGAAGCGCTTCTCGACCATTTACTACGGCTAAATTTGTGTTCCCGTCCGCAGGACCTGAGCTTCGCGGAATATGCGCAGTACAGTGCCATCCTTCAGGGCGAAGCGTTGCAAACCGCCATCGACAATTGGCGGCGTCGCAAGTTCGACACATCCGGGGCTGTGTTCTGGATGTTCCACGATTGCTGGCCCGCTACGACAAGCTGGGCCGTCGTGGATTACTACCGACGCCGCAAACCGGCATTCTGGTACGTCAAGCGCGCGTTCGCTCACCTGCGTGCCATCTGCGTGGAGGTCGGCAACGAGGTCGTCGTTTACGTCGTTAACGACTATCCGACCGAACGGCGTGCCACACTGCGCTATGGCCTCTTCGCCCTGGCCGGCGGCCGTCCGCTCGACGAGTCGATGACCGTGCTGTGTCCACCTGACGCCGCACTGCCGGTCGTGCGCTGGCCCTTGGCACTCTGGGACCAGGCAGGCCGCGCCACGCACGGAGCTTTCGCGCTGCTGAGTGCTGAAGACGGCACCGTCTCTACGCACCGTCTGTTTCGCGAACGGTTTCGTGACTTGTCGTGGGTTGAGCCGCGGATACGCTTGTCGCGCGAGGCGACGCGCCTGCGGCTGTGCAGTGAACAATTTGCATGGGCTGTCTGCCTGGATGCGGATGGAGAATGGCCCCTTGAAGATAACTACTTCGACCTTTTGCCAGGCATTGCGTACGTCGTGCCTTGGCCCGCGGAGCGGCCGACGCCCCGGTCTGTTCGGGCTGCCAACCCCTGGGGGGTCACGGCGAGTAACACGCACGACTGAACGGTTAGCACGGAGAGGCGACCTATGATCAGCATGAAGCCTTTTCAGAATGCTGTGACCATATCCGCCTTCAGCCTGCTGTCAGCGCTTCCAGGCTTCGGCGAAGCCTGGCTGCGTATAAATCAGGTGGGTTACCTGCCTGACGACATCAAGATTGCGTTGCTGTCCAGCGACGAACCGCTTGCGGGCACTTTCGTGGTCGGGCCGTTCCGCGGCGAAGTGGGCCCTGACCTTGGACCATGGGGCCCTTTCGCCCACAACTATCGTCTCGATTTTACAGCATTTCAGACGCCGGGGCGCTATGTCGTCAGGCACGGATCCGTGGAATCCCGTCCCTTTGTCATTGCGGCCGATGCCTACGCGCGCGTCCCCGAAAAGCTGCTGAGCTTCGTGCGCCTCCAGCGCTGCGGCAGCAATCCCGTTAGCAAACAGAAATGCCACCAGGAGGACGCCATTGACGTTCTTACCGAAAGGCAGGTGGACCTCGTCGGCGGCTGGCACGACGCAGCCGATCGAATCAAGCACATGATCACCACGTCGTATTGCGTCGCAGCCCTATACCGTGCGGGAGCGCACGAGGAGGCCGCGTGGGGCGCCGAGCTGCTGGTTAAGATTCATCCCGACCCTAATACGATCTATGTTCAAATCGGCGACGACCGCGACCATGGACCTCCACTCGGCCTCTGGCACGAGGACCAGACCGATTACGGCTGGGGTTTTGGCGGCCCCCGTGCCGCGTGGCCGGCCACCGGGCAGCCGACGGGGCCCAAATACAAAAACCAGTCCACCGGCGTCGCCAGCCTCGCTGGGCGCACCGCGGCAGTCCTTGCACTCGCCCGGCGCATACGTGTCGCAGAATCCCTTTACGCACTGGCCCAGGCGCGCCCGGGGTGTGCGATGTCGGTGCCGGTCAAGGAGGCGTACTACTATCAGGAGAGCAACTACTTCGACGATCTTGAATGGGCCGCAACAGAGCTGCACATTGCTACTGGCAAAGCCTCGTACTTGCGCGACGCAATAGACTACGCACAGCGCGCCGGCATCAGCGAATGGATGGGGGTCGCACAGGACCCACCTGCCAGCAGTCCCACAACCGGCTCTGACTCGCGGCCCTCTGACAGCTTGACGCGCGAGCCAGCGCCGCACGGACACTACGAATGGTTTCCATACGTGAACCTTGCGCATTGGCGTCTGCATGGCTGCGCCGATGCGGCAACGAAAGAGGCGTTGGTCGGCTACTACCAGGCGGCGCTGGAACGTGTTCAGGTCATCGCCGAAAGCAACCCGTATCGGCTGGGCACTCCCCTGGTGTGGTGTTCAACAAACGATGTTATCGCCGTGGCGACGCAGGGGATTCTCTATGAGCGGATGACCGGCGACAGGCGCTTTCGCGCCCTGGCGACGGAGGCGCGCGACTGGATTTTCGGACGGAACCCGTGGGGCGTGTCCTTCGTGGTCGGCGTGCCCGAGAACGGCGAGACGCCGCGCCGGCCGCACCACTTGTTTCACCGCCTGGCCGGCTATTTGCCCATCGGCGGGCTGGTAGACGGACCGGTTACACCGCAGATCAACGCCCGGCTGAAGTTTGTCGACTACGGAGAGGACCGGTTCGCGCGCTTTCAGTCCGGCGTCGGTGTGTACCATGATATGTTCGAAGATTTTTCGACCAACGAGCCGATCCTCGATGGGACCGTGTCGTTGTTGCTGTTGCTTCACCTCTGGGAACACTGAGACGCAGCCTTTGGGGACCGTTCGGCCGGCCTACTCATAGAGCAGGTATTTCTCTCGCCGGGCGCGAAAATCGTCCACCCCCTCGTTCCACACGCTGAGGATCTCGGTGAGCGGCCGACCCTCCGCGAACAACGTGCGAACCTGATCTGTGCCGCACACCTTGTCGAAGACACTATCGCGCTTGTTTCCAAACAGCTTCATGGTCGGATAAAGGCGGCGCACGGCGTCCATGATGTGGAATTGGATGGGCGTCAGAGCGGCACGGTTGCGGTCGGTCAGGTGTATCTGTACCCCGCCGCAGGTCTTGTTCGCATAGGGTCCGTAGTAGGGCTGATAGTACAGCGGCCGAAAAAAGACGCCCGGAAGCTGCCGCGCGTTCAGCTCGTCCGCCAGCTTCCACGGATCGATGTCCGGGCTGCCGGCCAGCTCAAACGGCAACGGGAAGCCCACGCCTTCGCTGATGACCCCGAGCTCACCCATAATGCCGGTGGCCGCATAAAAGGCGGCCGTGTCGGGCCGCGGCACATGGGGAGAAGTCGGAATCCAGACCAGGCCGGTCTGATCCCACCACATCGCGCGTTTCCAGCCCTGCATGGCGATCACTTGCAGATCACAGGTGACACCGTTCGCAAGCCAGCGCTCACCATTGATCATCCGGGCCAGCTCGCCCACCGTCAGACCGTGCACATAGGGGATGGGTAAATGGCCGACAAACGATTGATACTTGATGTCCAGCGGACGTCCCTCAATCCGCAGACCACCGAGAGGATTCGGACGGTCCAGAACCAGGAACGCAACCTGGTTTTCGGCCGCCGCCTCCATTGCTAATGCCAGTGTGCTGATATACGTATAGGATCGAGAGCCGATATCCTGTATGTCGTAAGCAAGCACGTCGATCCCCTTCAGCATCGCAGGTGTCGGCTTCCGCGTCTTTCCGTACAGGGAATAAACGGGCAGGCCGGTCGCCGGGTCACGGTAGTCTTCCACCTCGGCGCCCGCGTGGGCTTCGCCGCGCACTCCGTGCTCCGGCCCGAACAGCGCGACGAGCTTCACGCCCGGAGCATTGTGGAGCACATCGATCGTGGACCGCAGGTCGCCGGTCACCCCCGTCGGGTTCGTGATCAGACCGACGCGCTTGTCGCGCAGCGGCTTAAAGCCATCGGCCTCCAGAACATCTATTCCCAGACGCACCGCCGGCGCCGGGCGCGCCAGCGAAGGAACCCTCGGCTGCCCGCGTGCTCCATCCGCCGCCTTCGTGGCAGGCACCCGCAGCCAGCACGCGGCAGCCGTGGCACCGAGAGTCATCAGAAGGACCGTGGTTGCTCCATGGCCGTTACGTCCGCTGGCCATCGTTTGTCTCCTCGACGTTCGCCGTGGAACCCGCTATTCTGCCCTGCAACACGCGGCGGCACGGCCGGTTGGAAGCCGGCTCGGCCGACGTGTGGACAGGGTAACAGCTTATGCTCGTCCTGACGAAGGTTTCCGCGGTCCTCGGGTTTCTCTTGGGGGTGTCGACGGGGCTCGCCGGGGAGCCACCACAAACAGCACCGGCCGTCCTCGCGCAGGCCCGCACCGCCATCGCCGAGGGCCGCTTCGGAGAGGCCGAAGAGCTTCTCGCCGCCCTGGTCCCCGATCCGAATGCCCCCGTCGTAGACGAGCCGGGGGTGCTGCTGGAGATCATGCGGCGGATTCGACTGGATTACCCGCTGACGGCGGAGCAGATGCTCGCACGTCTGCGGGAGCAGATTCCCGACGTAACCCCGGATGACGTGGCGCGCTGGCAGGCACGCGGCGACCTTCAGCATCGGGTAATCGACGGGCAGACCTGGTTCTTCGCGCGCGAGCCCGGGAACTTCTTCCGTTTTTGTGCCGAGGGTCAGGCACGCCGCAAGCCCGTCGTCAAACCCGCCGGGGAGTTTGACCTGACCGGCCACGTGGTTCGCCTGCTGGAACTGGCGCGCCGCGAGAAGAGGGCCGAGGTTTATCCGGTGCGTCACCGGATCCGCTACGAGCTGCACGTCAAAGAGGGCAACCGGCACCTTCGGCCCGGGGCCAAGGTGCGCTGCTGGCTTCCTTTCCCCCAGGAGTACCGCCAGCAACGCGACGTACGCCTCATCGCCGCCGATCCGCCAGGCGCAAGCGTCGCGCCGAATGGCGTTCCGCAGCGCACCGTGTACTTCGAGTATGCGCTTGGCGATCCGCCCGCGCCACCCCGCTTCACCGTGGAGTTCGAGTACATCTGTTCCGCTTATGTGCCGGAGCTGGATCCCAAGGCCGTACGTCCTTACGAAACGGAAGGCGAACTCTACCGCGAATACACTGCGGAGCGACCGCCACACATCGTTTTTTCTCCCGAGATTCGCACTTTGGCATCCGAACTGACCGCCGGCGAAACCAATCCGCTTTTGCGGGCCCGGCGCATCTTCCGCTGGATATCGCAGAACGTGCGCTGGTGCGCCGAGATGGAGTACAGCACCATACCAAACATTTCCGCCAAGGCACTCGCCGCCCGCCGCGGCGACTGCGGCGTGCAGTCGCTGCTTTTCATCACTCTGTGCCGGGCAGCAAGAATTCCGGCCCGGTGGCAATCGGGCTGGCAAACGATGCCCGGCGACTGGAACATGCACGACTGGGCCGAGTTCTACGTGGAGCCGTGGGGCTGGCTGCCCGCCGATGTTTCATACGGTCTTCAGGAGCATCCGGATGTCGCCGTGCAGGAGTTCTACTGTGGTCATCTCGACCCGTATCGTCTGATTGTCAATCTGGACTATGGCCGGGAGCTCTTCCCGCCCAAGACGAGTTTCCGCAGCGAGCCGGTCGATTTTCAGCGCGGCGAAATCGAGATCGACAGCCACAATCTGTACTTCAACGAGTGGGAGTGGACTTTCGACGTTCGCGCAACCCCTCTGGTTGCGGGGTGGGACGCGCTTCCGGACACGCTGGACGGGCTTGTGCCGGAGCTGCTCAGACGGGAGCAGATTCCTGGCGCGGTGCTCGCCATCGGACAGAAGTTGGACACCGGCTTTTGCACATGGCAGAAGGCGTACGGCTTCCTTCAAATCGAACCGCAACGCCGGCCTATGCAGGACGACGCTATTTTCGACCTGGCATCGGTCACCAAACCCGTCGCGACCGCTACATCCTTGATGTTGCTTGTCGAGCGCGGCCGTCTCGGCCTGGATGACCCGGTGGCGCGCTATTTGCCCGAGTTCGATACCGATGACAAGCGGACGATCACGGTCCGGCAACTCATGACGCACACGTCGGGCATGCCACCGTACGTCGGGGCCGAGCGCCAGAAGGAGATTCGTGATGATGCGGGTTTTCCCTGCCCCGGGGCGCTGCGCGCGTACGTCCGCCGCCTACCGTTGCAGGCCCAACCGGGGCAGACCGTAATCTACAGTTGTCTGAATGCCATACTTTGTGCCGAGCTTGTCGAGCGGCTCAGCGGTCAGCCGCTGGATCGCTTTTCTGCCGAAAACATCTTCGTTCCGTTGGGCATGACTGACACGGGGTTCAACCCTCCGGCCCCCTTCCTGTCCCGCTGTGTACCCACGACGCGCGCGGAGCACGGGCGCGGCGACGGCGGGTTTCTCTGCGGACAAGTGCACGATCCGCTGGCTGCGCTCCAGGCCGGCGTGTCCGGCAACGCGGGGCTTTTCAGCACCGCACGTGATCTGGCACGGTTTGCCCAGATGATGCTCAACGGCGGCGAGCTGGACGGTGTACGCATCCTGAAGGCCGAAACCGTGGCGGAGATGGCCCGCGTCCAGAATCCCGGTGTCAAGAATGCCAAGGGACAGTTGGACCGGCGCGGCCTGCTCTGGGATCTGTACGTTCCCGATCCCGAAGACACCGGCGTCGACGCACTGTTTGCATACGGTCACACCGGCTACACGGGCACGGCGCTGCGTATTTACCCGGCGCAGGGCGTGTACATTATCGCGCTGACGAACCGCGTACACCCTGATGACCATGGAAAGGTCGAGCAGTTTCGCCGACAAATCTGGCAAACCGTCGGGGAACTGCTGCTGAACGCAAGGCCGACCACCCAGCCGGCAGCCGTGTCGCCCTGATGCGGGTATCACAGGATCGCCAAACATGAGTATTGCGGAATGGGACCTTACGCAAACGACTCTGGCGCGGCTCCGGAAACGGCTTCCCGAGGTCGCAGTTTTGCCGGTCGGTGCTACGGAAGCGCACAACCGGCATCTCCCCGAGGGCCAGGACGTGCTTTCTACGCTCCACGTCGCGCGGCGTTGTACCGAGGCGGCATGGCAGGTGACGCACGCGGTGATTTGTCTACCTATCATTCCCTATGGCGTAGATTGCAACCTCGGTGCGTTTCCGCTCACAATTCACGTTTCTCAGGCGACGCTGGACGCGCTCGTGCGCGATGTGGTCGTGTCTCTCTACCGTCACGGAATCCGCAAGACCGTCGTTCTCAACGGCCACGGCGGCAATGACTTTTTACCGCTGGTCAGGCAACTACAGTGTGATCTGCCCGTCCATGTCTTCGTGTGCAACTGGTGGGCGGTCGGACACGACCAGTATGAGCGCGTCTTCTCCGCCCATGATGATCACGCCGGCGAGCAGGAAACGTCGGTCGCCCTGGCGCTATATCCAGAGCTGGTCGAACTCGAGCAGGCAGGCCCCGGGCACGCGCGCCCGTTCCGCTTCGAGGCGCTCAGGCAAGGCTGGGTTCGCACCAGCCGCGACTTCGCCCGGCTTAACGATCACTGTGCCATCGGCGACCCGTCGCAAGCAACCGCAGAAAAGGGGCGCCTGTATCTCAATCTTGTCTGTGACCGCATCACACGCTTCCTGATCGAACTGGCACGTGCTCCCGTCGACCAGCATTTCCCCCACGCCCCAGACCCCGTGCCTCCCGCACACAATCGTGCGGGCACCTGATAC
>Ga0209227_1000205_pt1 | contig 49995 bp, 39 predicted proteins | sample YNPBryantNP2012_FD_185815 | JGI IMG/M metagenome (GOLD analysis project Ga0209227, IMG submission 185815) | Anoxygenic and chlorotrophic microbial mat microbial communities from Yellowstone National Park, USA - YNP Bryant NP 2012 (SPAdes)... ...
TATTGAACATCCCCCCGCCGTTGACGGCCGAGTTGCCGCTGAAGGTGACGTTCGTCAGCACCGGGCTGCTGTTCAGATAGTTGAGCATCCCGCCGCCGTTGGCAGTGGCCGTGTTGCTGATAAAGGTTACGCTCATCAGTGTCGGGCTGCTCCCATTATTGTTGAGCATCCCGCCGCCCTTGGCAGCCGCGTTGCCGCTGAAAGTCAGATTCATCAGCGTCGGGCTACTGTTTTTATAGTTGTACATTCCACCACCATCGCTATGCGGCCACGAACCGTTCGCCTGCCCGGCGGTGATGAAAAAGCCATCCAGCACGGCGGTGCTGATGACGTTGGTGCTGCTGATCACGTGGTAGGCGTTGCTGCCCTTGATGTTGGCCGTGGTGGTCACCACGCCGCCGTCGGTGATGTCGTTCTTGTCAATGTCCCCGCTCAGGATCGTGCGATGCGTCTGCCAGTTGCGCTGGCTGCGCTGCGTCTCTGTGCCGGCAAAGCCGCCATAGACCGCCACGCCGTTCTTGAGCGCAAAGGCGGCGGTGCGGGTCGCGCCGGGGTAGTGCACCCCTTCCTTCACCCAGATTTCGTCGCCGCTGACGGCTACCGCCAGAGCGCGCTGCAGCGTGCAGGCATTGGCCCAACTCCCGTCGCAATTCCCCGTGGTCAGCCCGTTGGGTGCGGCGTAGCGCACCGTGCCCGCAGCGCGGGCGGATTGCGGCGCGGTCAAGATCAGCGCCAGGGCCATGGACACCCCGATCAGAAGGGCCGTCCCCGCCACAAGACAACGAGTCCTCTTGTTCATTTCCTGTTCTCCTTTCCGAAATTGTATGGATGGTAGCGCAGTCCTGAGGCGCCGGGCAGGCCCACGCTCACGCCACTGCACATTTCCAGGCGCGTCCGCAGGACGCCGGGATGGCGACACACGTCGCAGCCGGGTGAAGATGGGTGACTGTCACGAAACCCTGGGGTCTGGTGCCAATCGGGGGGCAATTATATTCTGATTCCAGAATCAGGCAAATGGAGCGTCTGATGGGGTGCGTCGCTGGTGCTTCCGCAGGCACAAACGGCGTCGCCCGCCGAAATGGAGGGCGACGCGAGCAAAACAGCGCGGGGGGGGCAGGGGCAATGCCCTTGCCCACCCCAGGGTGAAGGTCAGTGGTTGCAAGGTACCACGGCATTCGCCTGCTGGCGGTGCCGCCAGTGTGTACTCCCCGCCGCTGCTGAAGACGCTGTCTACCGTGTTCCAGGTCAGGTCATAGAAGTCGCCCGATTGGGCCAGAGCGACGCCAGCCGTAAGTATGAGCACGGCCAGAAGCCCCAGAGTGCATCCTGGGCTATGGGGATGCCCTTCATCACCCGCCTTTCTGGTCGTCTGGGGCTGGTTCGTCGAACACATTGGCTTGATTCCAGCGCCTTCAACGGTGTCCTTGAAACAGAAACGCTATCAGTTACGCCACAAAGCAAAGTGTTGGAACTCTGGTGGTCACGCCGGGTAGAGTTGAACATTTACAGGACATCAGCTTTTCCGCTCATTGCATCGGGACCGGTGGCGCAGCTCTGGGCAGACTACAGCGGCGCAAACCGCACCCTGAGCAGGTTGAGTTGGGAGGCGGCTGGAGCAGGCTCAAGCAAAATTCCAGGAATTTCAGTGCCAGCCTTCTCTGGCTATTATGCTACCTGAGCAGTCCACTAATCACCTGTAAACCTGGTGAGCAGGACACTTCACACCCGGTATTCTCGAATCTCTCGCGCCTCGCCTGTGTACGTAATGATGGTCTGACAGGTATGCAAGTTCACATGTAACGAGCATACATAATCTCCCTTTTGCCAGGAGAGCAGAACGTCTCTGTCGTCCGACTTCAGTACGTCAAAATGGCCGTCAAAGGCCGGATACTCGTTCCTGAATCGGATAAGCCTGAGCAATCTCCGGACGACGTCTTTCTGAAGCGCCTGGTCTATCTCTGCGATGTCGTAATTATGGCGGTTGATGGCGCGGCCTTCGCCTGTGAGCCTTACGCTTTCTGGATCGTTCTCGCCAGCCAAAAGGCCAACGTAATAGACCTGGGGCACACCGGGGGCGAAGAACTGGATGGCCCTGGCTGCCATGTAAGCGTCGTCGTCACAGCCAAGCGCAGAATAGTACGTGCACCCGATCTGGTGGACGTCGAATCCATCCTCGGCTTTGTCCCGTGGGGAAAGAATGTGGCTGAGGTTAGCCCCACGTTGGACACAGGTATCTACGATCTTACGCGCCTCTTTCACCTCCAGAATACCTTCCATATCCGGCAGGATGGGGATGCCGTCGTGGCAGTCCAGCATCGTGAACTGCCTGCGCGGGCAAATTTCCAAATAGTCGCACAGTTTTCGGCTGGATTTGCTCAACAGGGTATGCAAGATCAACGCAGGCAGGACAAAGTCATACACCCAATAGCCACGTTCGGCCAACCGGCGCTGGATAGCATAAGGGGCATGAACTTCGAGCACCAGTTCAATTCCCAACGGGGCCGCCACACCCGCGATCCACTCCAGGAACTGGTATATCTCCGGCTCTACAAAGAAACAATTTGTCCCAGCCTTTTTGGTCACGTAGGCGACCGCATCGAGTCGCACGATCTTGATGCCTTGCCGGGCAAAGTGGGTCAGGGAATCGGCGAGCAGTCTCCGCGCCTGTTCCGATTGCAAGTCAATGTCAATTTGCTCGGAGGGGGTTTCCTTGCCAAAAGTCGTCCAGATGCGCTCGATCTGCCCTGTCTCCTCGATGATTATGTCGGAAAAGGGATGCTCCGGCCTGCGTAAGAATATCCTGGCCACATCCTCCTGAGGCGGGTTGCCGCCCGGCCAGACCTTGTCCAGGGTGATGAACATATCGGCGTACCTGGACTTGCGCCCCCTTTTCAGGAAATCCTCAAAGTACGGTGACTGCCGCGAGATGTGATTGACCATCAGGTCGAGCATGACGTCAAAACCCTCGCCGATGCGCCTGATGTCCTCCCAGGTGCCAAACGCAGGCTCGATTTCCAGGTAGGTGAGAGGGGCAAAGCCCCTGTCTCCTGAGGAGGGAAAGGGGGGCAAGATGTGAATGCCTCCCTTGAAGATGTCTGCAAAGTACCTCGAGAGAATCTCGCTGAGCGCGCGTAGGTCGCCGCCCAGCGAGTCTGGATAGGTGATGAGTTGTACTTGGTTCTTCACTGACATGGGTTCACATCCTGTGCTGCAATGTATCCGACTTGGTCGGGCCCGTTCTGTACAAGCCGATTTCGGGCTGGAGAGCACTACTACGGTGCTTTGTACCGGAAACTACGCCTCTCCGACAGCCTGCCAGATTCTTTGGCTCCAGATGGAAGGCCACAAAACTCCTTATCCTTTGATGCCGGTCGTAGCAACGCCACGGATGAACCACCGCTGGAAAGCCAGAAACAGGACCAGCACCGGCAGCGTGGTCATGGTCGCAAAGGCCAGCGTGTCGCCCCACAGGCGGGGGTATTGTCCGAAGAACTCCTGCATCGCCACAGTCAGTGGTCGGTATTCTGGCAGCCGAATGACCAGCAGTGGCCACAGATATGACCCCCAGACCCACAGGAATTTCAGAATGGCGACGGTGGCGAAGACGGGCCTGGAGTTGGGCACGATGATATTCCAGTAGATGCGCAGACGACTGGCGCCATCCATGATGGCTGCTTCGTCCAGGTCCTTAGGGATACCAATAAAAAACTGATAGAACAAATAGATAGAAAAGGCGTCGGCGACAAAGGGGATAATCTGCACAATGTACGTATCGTGCCAGCCGATACCGCCGCCCGGCCGCGGTAACCGGGTGGTCAACAGCATCAGGGGTATCGCAACTGCCTCAAAGGGAACAATGATGAGCGCCACGATGACGGCCAATACAATGCCCTGTCCCTTCCACCTGAGCCGTGCCAGCGGGTAGGCGGCCATACTGTTGACCAACAGCCCTAACCCCACGGTGGTCGTTGTTACAACGATTGAATTCCACAAGAATCTGCCGAATGGCATGCGGCGGAACACGTCGAAAAAGTTCTGCAGGCCCAATCCGGTGTACGCATTTCGTATCTCGGCCGGGGCATCATCCAGACGAGCCACAGGGGGCACGAACCTTAAGGGATAGGGGACGAAGGCCCGCAATCCACCCACATCCGATGTGATCTGAGTTTCGTTCGTCTTGATGGCCGAAACCAGCATAAAGACGATCGGAAACACAAAGAAGCATGTCAGGATCGTCATCACCGTATAGATGAGCATGGTCATCGCGGTTTTGCGAGAGCGATATTGACGGCCGTATGGCGTCTTTCCCCGCGCAGATTGCACTTGAATGGATGTTTGAGCGCTCATCCTATCGCCCTTTCTTCGCGTATTACGGCACGCTGAACGATTGAGACGGCCAGCACGATCAAAAAGAACACCACTGTGATCGCTGAAGCATAGCCCGCCCGCAATTGATATCGCCCCTCTCGGACGGCATGCAAAATGGTCGTCATCGTCGCCTCACTCGGCCCCCCACCGGTCATTACCTGCACCTGGGTGAATAGCTGAAAGGCCAGGATCGTCGTGGCCACGACTACAAAGATGGTCGTGTTGCGCAACTGCGGCAGCGTGATGAAAATGAACCTCTGGACCCTGCTACAACCATCCACCTCCGCTGCCTCGTATAACTCACCCGGTATCTCCTGCAAGCCTGCCAAAAAGATCACCATCTGGAACCCCACTCCCTGCCAGATTGACAACAGCATGATCGAGGGGAATGCCAGCCTGGGGTCAGAAAGCCACGCTTGAGGACCCAGTCGCCCGAACGAGATTGCCTTCAAAAATGCGTTGATCGTACCCACTCCTGGGTTGTAGAGAAAGAACCAGACCACTGCCACCACCACCATCGGCACGACCACGGGCATGAAGTAGAACGTCCGGAAGAGGTTCACCCCCTTGATCCTTTGGTTGACCAGTATCGCCAACAGCAGGGCAAACGTCGTCTGTAACGGCACGACGACCGCGGCAAAGTAAAAGTTATTGAGCAGCCCTCGCCAGAACGTCGGATCGCCTGCTGCCACCAGATAGTGCCTCCCAAAGAGATCGAACTGAGCAAGTTCACTCATTCCCTCGTACTTGTCGTCGCTGCGCAGAATGGTGCGCGCCCGCGGGTAGAGGACGCGGCCCTCCTCGTCCCGCTGCACTTCCCCGGTGACCGCGTCTCTCAGAGGCTCCATCGAGATCACGTTGACCCGCAATAACTGGCGATAATTGTCCAGGCCAACCAATCGGGGCGGATTGGGCGAGAGCAATCGCGTATCGGTCAGGCTGAGTTGAAAGGCCATGAAGAACGGAACGGCCAGGAAAACGATCAGCCCCAGGGCAGCCGGGGCAATCATCAGCCAGGCCACAGCAGTCTCCCTCATCTTTTCCTTCGAGAGCCTGACCCGTTGCCTGCCGTTGGTGGTCCCTCTTCCTGTTTTCCTCGAGCCGTTCATTCTATGCTCCTTGGTTTGTTGGATCGCCAGAGGATCTTTTCAACACCCGTAGATGGAGGCCAGGAGCATTTCGCTCCTGGCCCCCCGACCTACACATTGCCCTGCATCCTACTTGTAAAAGTTGTTTGCCTCTAGATCGGTGTCAATCGCGTCCACGGCGTTGTCTAACTCGGTCTGCACGTCAGCGCCGTTAGCGATGTTCCTGAACGCCGTCGAAAAGGCCGTCGTGATGGTAGGATAGGCGGCGGTGATGGGACGAGGCACACCCCAGCCTGCATTGAGCTGTGCCACGAACGTGTACAGTATGCCGCCCTCGGCATAGCGTTCGTCTGCCTGGAACACCGAGATACGCGCCGGAATAGCGCCGTTCGCGTCGGTCATGATCTTGATGTTCTCCGGCTCAAGCAGAAACTCGAGCACTTTGGCCGCCGCATCGGGATGCTCACATGCGCTGGTGATGCCCCAGTTCCAGGAACCCATGCCGGTCTTGGGGCCGGTGCCAAAGTCGGGCATTGGCAGGAGCAGCAGGTCGTCGCCTACGGCTGCGATGTGGTCGTTGGCGGTCCAGTGCCCGACCCAGGCCAGGGCGCACGCGCCGCTGGTGAAGCAGTCGTCGGTGGCGGCATTGGCGTTGGCGTAGCCCTTCTGGAACCAGCTCTGGATCATTTGCATAGCCGCAACCGCCTTGGGCCCATTGAGCACGCCTTCGGACGACTCATAGGCCTGGCGGTCAATCAGGTCGGCGCCGAAACTCTGGAGAACGGGCGAGAAGCCGTAGGTCAGCCACTCGCTCGGCGCCGAAGGCGCGTAGTTCATCTTCAGGTCAATGGCGTACTCGGTCTGGGGGAGCGCGGCCAGGGCCGCCAGAGCCGCGTTGAATTCGTCGCCCGTCCACGGTTTTTCCACCGTGGGGATGCGCACGCCTGCGGCCTCCAGGTACGACTTGCGCGCCCAGATGGCCAGCCCGGAGTCAAACTGCCCCAGGCTGTAGAGCCTGCCGTCCTGATAGGTGCCCTGGGCGATGATGGAGGGCAGGAAGTCCGAGAGTTCATCTTTGGTGAAGTAGTCGTCCAGCGGGATCAGGTAGCCGCCCCAGACATAGTTATAGACGAAGGGGCCGTCAAAGTCGAGCAAGCAGGGCAACTGCCCGGCGACGGCGGCGGCCTGGACCTGCTGATTATAGTCGCCCTCGGGCAACTCGACGAGGTTCAGCTGAATGTTCGGATCATCCCACCCCTCAACGATCTTCATCAATGCATCCCGCTCGCCGCCCCGGCCGGAGTGGAACCACACGTCTACGGTGACGGGTTCTTCGGTCGGAGGAGGAGCAGTGGTAGGCTGAGGAACAGCCGTCGGAACCGCTGTTGGAACAGCCGTAGGGGCCGCTGTTGCGGGAGCAGGGGTGGGAGTCCTACCCCGGCAAGCGCTGGCTACGATGGACAACACGACGAACAGAGCCACTACAATCCCCAATATCTTTTTGTTATTCATTTCTGCACTCCTTGTCTTTGCACTGATTGTCTGTTATACTTGGTGGTAGAGAGTATAGATGAACGCATCTATACACTCTGCCTTTTTGTAGAGGCCATCGCGTTACCTGGACGGGGAGCGATGGCTTCTACTTTCCTGGTATTGAATTGCCCCGATAATCATCACCTCCCTTCTGAAGTGTTGTCGTAAGCCATTTCAACCGGTTGCAATCGCTGCCAAAAAAGAGACGATTTGGATGCCATTAGCAGGATGGCGGTCCGGTCGTCTCCCGAACCACGAGTTCGGTGGGCAGCACTTCATACACCGGTTCCGTCTCCGGATTCTCCAATGTCTCGAGCAGCAACTCCACGCCGCGTTGACCTGATTCGAAAAGCATCTGGCGCATGGTCGTCAGTCCCAGGATTTCGGCAATCTCAACATCGTCATATCCAACCACGGATAGATCCTGGGGGACGCGCAGCCCCAACTCCCGCGCCGCCTCAAGCACACCTACAGCCTGCACGTCGCTGGCCGCAAAGATCGCAGTCGGACGCTCAGGAAGAGCAAGCATCCTCTTTGCGGATTCCCGTGCTTCCCGGCGGCCATATGGGTTCTCCGCATAATACTCTGCACGGTAGGGAATCCCTGCGGCTTCCAACGCCTGGCGATACCCCAGCGCACGATCACGGCTGGAGGTAAAGTTAAAGGGGTTATTCGCCTGGTCGCCGATGAAACCAATCCTGGTGTGGCCCAGCCCGATCAGATACTCGGCAACCACCCTCCCTCCGGCAACATCATCTACGAATATCTGGTTCAGCATACTCAGCGCCGGATGATGGGTATCAATCAACACGATGGGCACACTCGCTTCTGCCAGCAGTGGCACCTCCTCATCAGTGGGAGAAATTGAGATCACCAGGACGCCATCTACGCGGTCTCGACGAGGGATGACGCGAAAACAGTCGGCGCGCTGCTCCGGCTCCTCTATGTTGTGTATGACCAGATCATACTCGCTCTTGGCCAGCGTGCTCACGACACCATTAAGGCGTTCCGTGACGGATGGGGTCGTGAAGAAGGGGACAATGACCGCGATGGCCAGCGTTTTCCCGGTAGAGAGGCGTTGTGCAACCAGGTTAGGGGTATAGTCCAGCTCCCTGACAATTTGCATGATACGCTCGCGTGTCTCTGCGTTGACCAGAGGGCTGTTGTTTATCGCTCGCGAGACCGTCCCCGGCGACACACCGGCTATTCGTGCTATGTCTCGGATCGTGACGGTTTTCTTAGCCATCTTTGAGAGCAGTTATGAAACCGGTTTAATTAAACCGGTTTCATTATACACCATTTGGCGCGAGTTGTCAAGATACCCTCGGAGATCGCCGTGTCAAATCAAATGATAATGTTACCAGGCGCTGTCTGGGGCAGAATGGATCTGAAGGCATTGCAAGGTTTGGAACACATCTTCGGTGACTCCAGGCACCGCATTGGGCAGGGAAAAGAGTACAATGATGGACTAGATCGACCTCGAGGTGACCAGGCTCCTGGAGGTTGTAGAGCAGCCGTAGCATAGGGACGTCCCGACGCCAGGGGTTATGATCTTGTGGGGAGCGCGGGAGGGGGCGCGGTCTATCCCGCCGGAGGCTGCCCGGAATGCGTCGGAGCGTGGCAACGCTGAGACGTCCCAGTTGCTCCTCCTGGGCGGAGGCGAGGGAGAGCATTCCCCAGCGCGCCAGACGTTGGGCTGTGGTCAGGAGTGCTGGATGAAGCCGCTCCGCGCAGGGATAATCCAGCGCCTGAGCAGTCACGGCGACGATCGCCCGAATATCAGGGCCGTAAGTGTAGCCCCGTTCCCTGCTGCGGGGACGACGCTCCAGCTCAGTGCCCATAAGACGGATGAGGCTTTTACGGTGCAGGCCGGTGTAAGCCTCCATCTCATCCAGGAGATGACCCCGTTCCCTCCGGTCAGCCTTCTGGTATCGCTTCTTCATCCGACGCAGATATTGGTATCGCCCTTCTATGGTCATCTTATCCTCTGGATTCATCTTGACCTCCGGTAACATTATCATTTGAGTGAACCGTGTAGCTTCGGCAACATTTTATATGATATAACAGGGATGGTTCATTTTCTCCTCGAAATTGGTTTACACTTTGGGCTGCTTCGAAAATCGGCTGCCTGCAACGCTGACTGTAGGGGCGAGATGCATCTCGCCCGTCCAGCCTGTAGGGCCTGCGGCCACTGGTCGGCCTGCGCCGACCAGTGCGTCGGCGTAGGCCGACGCCCGGCGCGAAGCGCCCAAAGAGGCCGATTTCAATCGGGCGGCATCCGGTGCGTAACGCAAAGTGTCAACCAATGATGAACCATCCCATATAACACGCCGACTTTACAAATTCGCTACTTTGAATTATAATTTCTGCACGACCTCGTAGTAGAAATTCGACCACCGGACTGCAAAGAGCTGCCCCTGTCGAGAGTCAGCTCCTCAACCTGGTCCTGTGTGGAACAGGATACGCCGGTCGCACAAGAAGACACGGATTTCCAACGGTTAGTTGTGGAGTCCGTGTTGTTATGTGTACAGGCATGAAACGATTGTGATTGTGACCCGGACGTTCGGCCTCCCCCTGGCCGGCACATAAGGCCGGTCGAGCAGAGTGGAGTCTTTCCAGCAGGGGCAGGCTGAACGTTTATTATATATCAAGGTTGAACAATATGGACCAACAAACCTTCCTGACCCCTGAAGGATATCAACGGTTGGAACAGGAGCTGAATTACCTGCGTACTGTCCGGCGGCAAGAAGTTGCCCGACGTCTCCACGAAGCGCTGGAGGAAGGGGACATCCTTGAAAATGCGGAACTGGAGGACGCGCGCAACGAGCAGGCCTTTGTAGAAGGACGTATCATCACCCTGGAAAACCTCCTGCGTAGTGCCATAATCATCGAGGAGAAAGGCCCACATGAAGTGGTCGGCATAGGAAGCCATGTCACGGTCGTAGAAGGTGGCGGTCCTCCGGAGACTTATTGCATTGTAGGACCGGCTGAGGCGGACCCGGCCAAAGGCATGATCTCGTATGAATCGCCTCTTGGACGGGCCCTGATGGGGCGACGGGTGGGTGATACCGCCAGCGTCCAGGCCCCGGATGGGATCCTCGAATTTAAGATCATCGAGATCAAGTAGGGACGAGACGGACATCGCTCCTCAAAGCGCGCCCATGCGAGCCCTCAAGGGCGATGAGCATGGGCGTTTTTTGTCCCGACCGGGGCAATCTTAACCGGGCCGCCCGGGATACCGAACAACAGAAGTGGGAGGAGATGTGGAGTTAACGGAACTGGAGCGACAACGGGTAGAGAAATTGGAGCGTCTCCGCGCTCTTGGCATCGAACCATATCCCCATCGCGTAAAGCGCACCCACACTGTCGCTGAAGCCATCGCCGCCCTTGAGGAAGCCGAGGCCTCGGGCACAGAAGGCCCCCACGCAGCCATCGCCGGGCGACTCAAGAGTATGCGTGTAATGGGGAAGGTCACTTTTGCCCACATCGAGGATGGCTCTGGAACCATTCAGCTTTTCCTGCGCATCCAAAACCTGGGTGAAGATACTTACGAGCTTTTCAGACAAAACTTCGACCTGGGTGACTTCGTCGCTGCTGAGGGGAAGTTGATGCGCACCCGCACCGGGGAACGCAGTCTGCTGGTGGAACGGATATGTATGCTGGCCAAGGCCATCAGCCCGCTGCCCGTGATCAAGGAGAAAGAAATTGACGGCCGGGTGGTACGCTACACGCATTTCTCCGACGTCGAGGAACGTTATCGTCAACGCTATGCTGATCTGGCCTGCAACCCGGAAGTACGAGAGGTCTTCCGCATCCGCGCGCGTACCCTCGCTGCCCTGCGCCGCTTCCTGGATGAGCATGGTTTTATCGAAGTCGAAACCCCTATTCTCCAGCCGGTCTACGGTGGCGCAGCCGCCCGTCCCTTTGTCACCCACCACAATCAACTGCATCAGGACCTATACCTGCGCATCGCTTTTGAGCTGTACCTCAAAAGGCTGCTGGTTGGCATGTACGACCGGGTCTATGAGATCGGGCGCGATTTCCGCAACGAAGGTGTGTCGCACAAACATAACCCGGAGTTTACCCAACTGGAGTTCTATGCCGCTTACTGGGACTATAACCAGGTGATGAGCTTTTGTGAGCGCATGCTGGCTTACGTCGCAGAGGAAGTGACCGGCAGCCCTGTCATCCACTACCAGGGCCATGAGATTGACCTGCGCCCTCCCTGGCGCCGGGTTACCTTGCGCGAAGTCATCAATGAGGTCACAGGTATTGATTATGTCCAGTTTCCCTCTGCCGCGGCATTGGCCTCCGTGATGAAGTCAAAAGGGCTTTTGGCCAGAGATAGGGCAAGCTGGGGCTATCTGATCGACAAAGGACTCCTCAGTGAGGTAGAGCCAAAGCTGATCCAGCCGACGTTTGTGATGGACTACCCACGGGATATATCCCCGCTGGCCAAGGCCAAACCGGAAGACCCCACCCACGTGGAGCGGTTTGAATACTTCATAGGGGGCATGGAAATGGGCAACGCCTTCACCGAGCTGAACGACCCGTTCGATCAGGAACAACGTTTCCTGGAGATGGGAAGAATCTACGCCCCAGACGACGAGGAGGCTCACCCTATGGATGAGGACTATTTGCGGGCGATGAAATACGGCATGCCCCCCAATGGAGGTCTGGGGTTGGGGGTGGACCGTCTGGTAATGCTCCTGACGGACAAACCCAACATTAGAGAAGTGATCCTCTTCCCTCATCTCCGAGCCAAAAGTTGAAAGTAACTTCGCGGACATAACGCAATGTTGCCCTGGGCCAGTCAGACAGGCTGGCCGGCCCGGGGCATTGTCCGGTGCGCTGTTTCGTCGGGAGGTCGCGGCGCGCTTTTGCCCCGGATGCTTATCATTTGCCTCTCAAACTGGAACTCCGATTGTGAAGAAGGAAAAAATGGATATAATGTGATTTAAGCGTCGTTACTGAAAACTGCAGGCGTTACCATTCCTCGTATGGACCGGACAACAAACAGCCCCACTATTTTATGCGTGGATGACACACCCGAAGTACGCACCCTGGTACGGCGTCTGCTATCCCACCTCTACAATATCATTGAGGCAGACGATGGTTTGAAAGGGATAGAAGTGGCTAAGAACATCCGTCCGGACCTGGTGCTGCTGGATATGCATATGCCTGGTCTGACCGGATATGAGGTTGCCACCCGTATCAAGACTTTGTTGCCGGACGTTCCCGTGGTCGCGCTGACAGCCGATGTGACCGGCGACGTTCGTGAACGCGTGTTGGCGGCCGGCTGTGACGGCTACCTGTCGAAGCCTATCAACCCGGATACATTTGTGGAGCAGGTGCAGCGATTCCTGAGCGGTGACCGTGAAGAGTTGCGCGACGAGCGCTACCGTAGAGACTACCAGGAGGCGTTGGTAGCCCGGCTCGAAGATAAGGTCCGCGAGCTGACCCATGCGCTTCAGCGCAACGCCGAGTTGAACGAACAGAATATGCGCCTGCTGAAACAGGCGCAACGCCAGGCCCACTTGCTGGCCGCCAGTGCCAAAGTAGGCCGTACCATCGCCTCGATCCTTGACCTGGAGACACTCCTCAAAACCACCGTGGACCTGATCTGTGACGAGTTCGGTTTTTATTATGCCGGCGTTTTCCTGATTGACGAGACAGGCGAATGGGCTGTGCTGCGGGCCGGGCGCGGCGAGGCCGGCGCTGCCATGGTCGCCGCCGGCCACAAACTAAAGGTAGACGGTCATTCAATGATCGGAGCTGCCACCGGGACACGCAAGGCGCGCATTGCGCTGGACGTGGGCGAGGAGCCGGTGCACTTCAAAAACCCCTATCTGCCTTATACCCGCTCCGAGATGGCCCTCCCATTGATTGCAGGGGATGAGCTTATCGGTGCATTAACCGTCCAGAGCACGGAGGAGGCTGCTTTCAGCGATGAGGACATTACCGCTCTCCAGACCATGGCTGACCAACTGGCCATCGCCATACACAACGCCCGGCTACATCTCCAGAATCAGCGGCTGTTGGCCCAGGCAGAACGGCATGCCAGATTGCTCGCAGCAGCCGCTCAGGTCGGTCAGAGCCTCACCTCTATCCTGGATATGGACGAGTTGCTCAACAAAACGGTGGATGTCATCTGCGATGCGTATGGCTTTTACTACGCCGGGGTGTTCCTGATTGACGAGACAGGCGAATGGGCCGTGCTGCGGGCCGGGCGTGGTGAGGCCGGCGCCGCAATGATCGCCAGAGGGCATAAGCTTCAGGTAGGGGGACTCTCGATGATCGGCACCTGCATCAAGCAGCGCAAGGCGCGTATTGCGCTGGATGTGGGCGAGGAGCCAGTCCATTTCAAGAACCCCTACCTGCCACATACCCGCTCCGAGATGGCTCTGCCGCTGATTGTGGGAGATAAGGTGATCGGCGCAGTAACAGTGCAAAGCACAGAGGAAGCGGCTTTCAGCAACGAGGACATCACTGCACTCCAGGCGATGGCCGATCAACTGGCCATAGCCATCAACAATGCCCGTCTGCTTAAAGAGCTGGAGAGCGCGCACAAGGAGCTTTTGCGGGCCAAGACCTTCGAGGCCATCGCCACGGCTACCGGCGAGGCAATTCACTGGGTGGGTAATAAGGCAGCACCTATCCCCGGGAGCGTCGCTCGCATTACCGAGGACTTTGTACGTTATATGGCGATAGCAGATGGGCTGGTGCAGCAGCTTCCCCCCGAATGGCGCGAGCATAAATTTGCAATGGTCCTGAGCGAAGCAGCCGAGGAGATCACCAAACGAGGCAGGCTCTTAGACGAGGTGCGCGCCGGGCTCGCGGCACAGCCCCTGAAGCAGCTACGCAAAATGCTGACCGTGGAGTCCATCTTTGAGGACCTGGAAATCATCGAGGGCAGCGCGCGTTCTATCCTCAACATCAAGGAGGACCTCATCGGCCCCGCCCGCCGCAAGACTCGGGAAGAGCTGATCCACCTCCCAGAGTTGTTGGACAGGGTTATCGCCTCAATGGGTATACCGGATGAGGTGGTGCGTACGCTCTATAGCGACGATCTCCCCCCTATAGTTGCCGATCCAACTCAGCTTGACCGTGTTTTTGTCAATCTGATCAAAAACGCTATGGAGGCAATGTACCAGACAGAAAACAAGCGCTTATTTATCTGGGCGCGGCTCGCCGATGATCCCGGTTTTGTCGTTGTGGATGTGACCGATAATGGCCCTGGTATCCCTCCTGAGATAATGGATAAAATATGGGTGGCGTTTTACACCACCAAGGGAGATCGCGGTGGTACCGGCCTCGGGCTGCCGGCTTGTGCTCAGATTATCGGGCAACTTGGGGGAAAGATCACTGTTGAGAGCGATGTGGGAGTAGGCACCACATTCAGCGTATTTCTGCCGGTGACAAAAGCGCAGCCATCAGGCGCGGCAGCCTGAGAGGGGACAGCGGGGCCTCTTTTGGGGAACATTCAGCGGATTGGAATCGCTCTCTTCAGGCGTTTCGCGCCGGGTGGGGCGATCCACCGGATCGCCCCTGCGCCGACACCGTGCCCCATGGTGCAGCAAGGAACAGAATAGTTACTCTTTTGGTGGCCCCAGACCACAATCCATGAAGCCGCGGGTCACGCACACCATGCTGGCGTGTTTCTGAGTCCGTTCGGCCTTTTCCGTTCAGGTATGGGCTAATGCGTGGCCAGTCCGGCGGATTCAGCAGCGCGGCGTGCCAGAGCGATGGCTCCCAGTACGCCGGCCCGTTCCCCCAACGCCGGAGGGACGATATACTCCCCGATTTCATCCAGAACCAGGCGGGCGCGGATGTAACCCCTGAGCAGCTTCTGCACTCCGGCCTGGATGCGGGGGAAGAGATGCTCCTGCCTCATCACCCCGCCGCCAAGTATGATGCGCTGTGGCGAGAGCACACAGATGAAATTAGTCAGGGCCAGAGCCAGATAATGTGCTTCCAAATCCCAGGCTGGATGGTCCGGTGGCAGATTCTCGGCTCGTGTTCCCCAGCGTGCTTCTATTGCCGGGCCCGAGGCCAGCCCTTCCAGACAATCGCCATGGTAAGGGCAACCGCCTTTGTAAGGATCGCTCTGCGGGTCGTGGGGAATACGGATATGCCCCATTTCGGGGTGAAGCAGGCCGTGAATGGTTTGCCCCCCGACCATCCCGCCTCCCCCGATGCCTGTGCCGATAGTGAGGTAAATAAAAGTGTCCAATCCTCGTGCAGCACCCCATAATCCCTCACCCAATGCAGCACCGTTAACATCGGTATCGAATCCCACGGGCACGTTTAGCTCCTGACGTATTGCGCCAACCAGGTCTACATTCTGCCAGCCGGCCTTAGGGGTAGATGTGATGTAACCAAAAGTCGGGGAAGCAGGGTGAAGGTCAACAGGTCCGAATGATGCAATGCCAATAGCCGTGAGTCTGGACCCTGCCAGTTCCTGTTGTTCCTGGAAGAAATCCAGTGTTTTGCGGATGGTCTCATGTGGAGTTGTGGTTGGAAAACGGGTCTCGGCGCGGATGTCTTGTGGCCCTGTACCGACAGCGCAGACAAACTTGGTGCCACCGGCTTCGAGTCCGCCGTAGAGAGGAGCTGTGTTCATCTCGGGTATTCTCCACAAGTGAGGATGGTGCAGGGAAGGTCCCCCGCAGCAGACCACATTTTATGATATTGTGCTTTCCCTGTCAACCGGCAGGCCGGATGTGAGCTGGTGCAGGCGGAAACAGCGGTCGGCGCAGGCCAACTGAAGGCCTGCGGCCCAAAGCGGGCGACTTCTGTCGGCGGGGGCAGGCGGTTACCTTGCGGTCTCGTTCTCGCTGTTTGCGAATACCTGAGCAAAAGCTTGACAGTCGTACAAAGTTGAGTATGATTAGCCGCATGGGGGCAAAAGTGACACGCAGGCTTTCTGGCCTGCCAGCAGCCTGGAAAGGCTGCTCCACGTGCGGCTTTTGCCACAATGCGATTAGCCATTGTAAAGTATCCAGTGTGCTCACCGACGGTGTGACAGGAGGTACTGATGCCAAAACGATGGTTCCCCACCTTGCTATTGACCGCAATGGTCATTGCTCTGCTTTATCTGCCGGTTTTTGCGTCCCCTGTAACGAGCAGTATCATCCACGTGGTTCAACCAGGAGAGACGCTCTACAGCATCGCCCGCCACTATGGCGTAAGCGTCCAGGATATTGCACGGGCAAATCGTATCACTAACCCAGACCGCATCTATGTTGGTCAACGGCTCGTCATACCGTCGGGTCAGTCGGCCTGCCGTGTCCATATAGTTCAGGCGGGCGAGACGATGCTCCAGATCGCCATGCGCTACGGAGTGGATGCCTGGGCTATTGCCCGGGCCAACGGGATTACCAACCTGAATCTGATTTACGTGGGACAACGGTTAACCATCCCCTGCGCCGCGCCGCCCCCGCCTCAGCCGCAACCCCAACCGCAACCTCAGCCCTCATGGGCTGGCCCCTGGAACGGCGAATACTTCGATAACATCACGCTGACCGCACCGCCCTACACCACGCGCGTTGACCCCTCTATAAACTTTGACTGGGGCTCCGGGCCACCTGCGGGCGGGATGCCTGTCAATGCCTTCTCCGTGCGCTGGACGGGCAACTTCAACTTCGATGCGGGCACATATCAGTTCAATGTAAAAGTGGACGATGGGGCACGCGTCTACGTTGACGGTGAGCGGATCATAGACGGCTGGCGAGACGGAGGGCTGCGCCTGTACACTGCCCGGCGTGCCTTGAGCGCTGGCAGCCATACCATACAGGTCGAGTATTACGACCGCACCCAGGTGGCACGTATCCATTTCTGGTGGAATATGATCTCCACGGTGCCGCCGGTTGCGACCCCCACCCCATCCGTGACGGCCACACCTGAGCCTCCGTCTGATGTCTGGTTTGGCGCTTTCTACAACAACGAGTCACTCCAGGGAGAGCCGGTCGCCACCCACTACACGCCGGCCGTAAGCTTCGACTGGGGTACTAAAAGCCCCTTCCCCGACACAGTATGGTGGGATGGTTTCTCTGCACGCTGGGTGCGCAAGGCATATCTGAACACCGATCACTACCGTTTCTGCGCGATGAGTGATGACGGGGTACGCCTCTGGGTCGGCTCCACCCTGGTGCTGGATGAATGGCATGCGAACGACGGCTCGCAGCCGATGTGTCGGGCGCACTGGGTCAGCAGCGGCACCTACGAGATTAAAGTCGAGTATTATGAGCACGGAGGCAATGCGCTGATCCACGTCTGGTGGGAGCCGCATTAAGTGCCTGTCCGAAAAACGTATCCGACGCATCCCTATGCGTCGGTATAAGCGGCATAGGGATGCCGCCTGTACGGTTTTTCGGATAGGCTCTAAGTGAGAGTAAAATAGCGTGCGTAAGATAATCGCTTTTGACCTGGAGACCCGGCGTCTGGCGGATGAGGTGGGTGGTTGGGGAAACATCCGCAAGATGGGGCTGGCCATTGCTGTGATCTACTATCCTGCCGACGGTCTCTATCGAGACTATACCGAGCGGGAAGTAGCACAGCTCATCGGTGATTTGCGCGCAGCGGACCTGATAGTGGGCTACAACCTGTACCGCTTCGATTACGAGGTACTGCGGGCTTACACGGATGACCCGCTTGCCGACCTGCCGACAGTTGACCTGCTCCAGTGCCTCTATAAAAACCTGGGATGGCGCCCCAGGCTGGACGACGTCGCCGCAGCAACGCTGGGGGAGAGAAAAAGTGCTGACGGAGTCCAGGCGGTGCATTGGTTTCGCCAGGGTCGCCTCGATAAGGTGAGGGATTATTGCCGGCGCGATGTAGAGGTGACCTGGCGCATCTACCAGTTCGGTCGGGAGAACGGCTACGTCAGATGCCTGGACCGCTCATGGCGCGTGTTTAATGTACCGGTGCGATGGTGAGCGATTTCGAACCCGCCTACCTGCCTCTGCTGCGCTCGGGTGAGCTGAAGCTGCGAGTTGAGGCGGCCTACAGGCGTCTGCATGCCTGTGACCTCTGCGGGCGGGAATGCCGCGTTGACCGCTATGAACGCACGGGAAGCTGCAAAACGGGCATCCGGGCCCTCGTGTCCAGTTATGGCCCGCATTTTGGTGAAGAAGACCCGCTGCGCGGCTACCGTGGCTCCGGAACCATTTTCTTTGCCTGGTGCAACCTGAACTGTCAATACTGCCAGAATTATGAAATCAGCCAATTGGGACATGGGGAAGAGGTGGAACCGGAGGAGCTGGCCACGATGATGCTTTCGCTTCAACGCTATGGATGCCATAACATCAACCTCGTCTCCCCCACCCATGTGCTTCCCCAGATCCTGGCTGCTCTTCTGATCGCTGCCCAGGCCGGTCTGAATCTCCCGTTGGTATGGAACACTGGTGGTTATGATTCACTGGTTGCGCTTGCGCTACTTGATGGAGTGGTGGATATCTACATGCCGGATATGAAGTACGCCGACGAAGAGATCGCCTACCGCTACTCCAGGGTGAGGAACTACCCGGCCGTCAACCAGGCAGCCATCAGGGAGATGCACCGGCAGGTGGGCGACCTGGTGATGAACGAAGAAGGTATTGCCCTGCGTGGACTTCTGGTACGCCACCTGGTTTTGCCCGGAGGGCTGGCAGGTACAGCGGAAGTGGCAGGCTTTCTGGCTCAAGAGGTTTCGGTCAATACATACTTTAATCTGATGGACCAATATCGCCCATGTTATAAGGCAGCCTCCCTGCCACCGCTGGACCGGCCGATTACACGGGCTGAGTATGAACAGGCGCTTGAGCAGGCTATGGCAGCGGGGCTGCACCGCTTCGACAGACGTCGGTTGCGCACATTTCATCTCTGGTGACGGGGGTATGATGGAGAAACCTGAGGCACGTTTACATGCCATTGTCCACGGGCTGGTGCAGGGGGTCAATTTTCGCTACTACACCGTCCGTATGGCAGAACGACTGGGGCTGACCGGTTGGGTTGCCAATCGCTGGGACGGCACGGTGGAAACGGTGGCCGAAGGTTCGCGCCGGGCACTGGAGGAATTCCGGGCTTTTCTTAACCACGGTTCCCCATCTTCAAGCGTCGAACGTGTGGATTACTGGTGGGAAACGCCCACCGGCGAGTTTACACGCTTCGGAGTGCGCTATCTATGAGAGAAAACCCGGAACGACTGGCCTGGATTATCCTCTTCATCTCGTTCTTCACATGCATAGCCCTGGCCATCTCTGTACCGCTTGGTGTACGTCATTATATCCTCTCTGCCCGCGTGGCACAACGGGTGGTGCTTGAAGTACAGAGGCCACCCTTAAGTATCACGCTGCCCGGCCGCGAGCTGCCAGTTTCGGTTAACGAGCATTATAACGACATCCCGGAACACACGCTGGTCACCACGGCTGCCACAGCCGGACGTATCGTGTTCCACGCTCCCAGGCCTGACAGCCCCATCATCGCCGTGGCTCAACTTTACGACCAGACCAGCCTGTTGTTGCTGTACGCGCGCTCTCCCCGCTTTGCCTCCAGTAAGCTGCCTCATCAGGTCAGATTCGAGATAAAGACAGGGCGGGTACGCATTATGGTTGCCGATGAGAACGGCCGGGCCACCGTTGCAGAAGTGCGCACTCCTCACGGGGTTGCCCTGTTGAGAGAGGGAACATACTGGATCAACGTCAGCGCAAGTGACACGGAGATTACAGTGCGCGAAGGCGATGCCAGGCTGATGTTGCAGAACAGTAAAATGTCCATGCACCTGGCCCCGGATCAGCGTGCCGTCATGGATGCGCAGCAATTGCTCGGCCCCTTGCCGGCAGCACGTAACCTGGTGGTCAACAGCGACTTTTCCATGCCCCTGGAGAAGGGATGGAGCGATTATAGCAAGGACATACAGATTGGGGGGGAATCCGGCGGCGAGGTGCAACAGGGAGAGATGGAAGGGCGTCCTGTTGTCATCATCGAACGCAGAGGGGAAGGCCATGCCGAGACCGGCATCACGCAATACCTGGGCGTGGATGTGCGTGATTTCAGTTTCCTGCAACTCCATCTACTCCTGTATATTGATGAACATAACGTACCGGTGTGTGGTTCTTTGGGTAGTGAGTGCCCGATAATGGTGCGCATAGATTACAAGGATGCAGATGGAGCAGATCAGCAATGGCTTCAGGGTTTCTACTCACTGCCTGATCCCGCAGTTCCTGGTAATCCCCCATTCTGCGTAACCTGCAGCTTCCGCAACGATCATATCCAGGTCCCGCTGGACACCTGGTACTCGTATGACTCTGATAATTTGGTGCCGCAGCTCTCCCAGTCGGGAAGAGCACCTGCCCAGATCAAATCCATCACTGTATACGCATCCGGCCATACCTACCGGGCTGCCGTAGCCGAGGTCGAGTTGATCGGGCAGGAATGAGGCCCAATGTTCCGTGAGAAAGGCGGGGCCAACTGCGGTAAATCCTATGAGAGCTATAGATGCGGAGAAGATCAGACAGCAGCGTGAATACAACTATCGCCGCACCCCTGAGCGGCGGCTGCGTACCGTCGAAGAGGCCCGCGCCTTCGTTGATGAGGTGGGTTTCTGTCACTTCTGGCCGATCAAGGACATCGAGATGCCCAATCTATTCCATGCCATCGCGGGCCGTGAACGGCCGGTTCCGCACGAGCACGACGACCCCGACATCGGGAAATGTTGGGGCTGGAAGGATGGGTCGCTGGACAAGAAGTGGTGGTACTACGGTAAACTCTTGCGCCACCGGGCAACGCTTGTTTCGCTGGAGATGTTGCCTTATTTTTACGCTCTCAGCGAGAACTATGGCGCGCTCGATGACTATCTCCAGGAGTATGAGGAGGGGCGGCTGAGCGCCGAAGCCAGGGCGGTCTATGAAGCGCTGTTAGAGCAGGGACCGCTCGATACCGTGCGGCTGAGGCGGGAAGCGCGGCTGAGCACCCAGGGCGCCAGGGCGCGCTTCGACCGGGCACTGGTCGAGTTGCAGGTTGGCCTCAAGATACTGCCGGTTGGTGTGGCCGAGGCCGGGGCGTGGGATTATGCCTTCGTCTACGAACTGCTGCCGCGCTGGTTCCCCGAAATCCCGGCACAGGCGCGCACGATCGGGCGGAGCCAGGCGCGGCGGGTGCTCGTGCAGCGATATCTCGATAACGTCGTCGCTGCGGATCGGGCGACGATCAGCAGGGTGTTTCACGTGCTTAAGTGGACGCCGACCGAACTTGAGCGCACGATCAACACGCTGCTCCAGGAGAGGACAATCCTGGAAGTGCAGGTTACGGGCCGGGAACATCCGCAACTGCTCTCGGCTCGTTTTCTGGAACAGGCTTTGTAGCGGTAGCACCACATTATGGCGTGGAGTGTGGCTGGCGGGGCAGGCGTAAGCGTAACAGCTCCTCCACTGACCAGGTGTGGTCGGTCAGGCCCGCCGCCACGGCCGGGGTGGCCCCCAGGCTGGTGTGCACTGTGCAGAAGTTGTACACCGCGCCACCCCAGAAAGGTTCATCTTCCAGATGCTGCATCGCCCGGGCCAGGTTGCGCGTGCGCCGTAGCGGCGCCGGCAGACGAGCGCGCAGAGTGCGTTAAGCCGCTCACTGAAAGCGGTGTTGATCACCCCCAACTCGATCTGGGTCATAGCGATGACTTCGTAAAAGCGGGCGAGCAAGCGCGTATCAGATGGCGAGGGACATCAGGAGGTGGCGGGGGCGTCCCGGCCGCCCGGTCTTGCTTTGTGGTAACTATTCAGGCGGTGATTGTAGGGGGCGAGGTGCGCCTCGCCCGTACACCCTTTGGGGCCTGCGGCCAATGGTCGGCTTGCGCCAGGTACGGGCGATTAATCAATCGCCCCTGCCTTGCTGCACCACCAGAGGCAGTGTCAGCGCAGGCCGACACCTGGCGTGAAGCGCCTGAAGAGGGCGATTTCAAGCGGCTGAATAGTTACAGCAAAACAAAAAGCCGGACCACTATATGTGCCATCAATCCCGGTGTGAAACCTTTGTATCTGGGGTCTCGTCGTACATGCGCAGAGGTTGATGGTCAGACCGCAAACTCATCTCCCCGCTGAACCCCGCTATATGCAGGAAAATATCTGCATGAGATTGCATATCTGGTGTTTATGGGCAGCTTCGTTTTGCTTCGAACACCCTTTCCTGACAGGTGTTGCAATCTGCGTAGAATCAGGTATAATTTCAAAGAAACTGCAGGGTAGTGACTTCTCGCCCGTGCTTTTCCATGGGCTGGTACGAAATGCCCAAAGAGGGCGGTCTCGATCGGATCAAGGATACGGTGATGTTAATATCTGAGAGCCGAAACGAAAGAGTACCCCCAGTGTTTTGATACTACCTGGCTTCCTCGTGCGTTCCTACCCCCAAAGTTGCTCCGCGAGTGAAGGCCGGTAAGGCTCAGGTGTGCTTCTTACCAACATACGGGCTCGAAGACAAACCTCAACATTGCGCTTACAGGCCTGACACATAGCAGAAACTGGCCTGAAGGCCAAATAATTCTGTGGTCAGGGTGCTATCTGCACCATTAGTGGTGCGAAATGCACATCTGGCGGTAAGAAGCGCAGCGCCAACCGGTCGGAGCGAACCAGAAAAAACGGGGCTTTCACATACCGGCCGGTTAATCTGACATCAGCATAGCCGAAAGGAGGCACTTATGCCGCTAAAGCAGGGACAGACCGTCAGCAACCGCTACAGGATCGTTGCTTTGTTGGGACAGGGGGGTATGGGAGCTGTTTATCGTGCCTGGGATACCAGGCTGGACATCCCGGTCGCGCTCAAGGAGATGGTGCCACAACCAGGGCTGGACCCCTATACCCTCACCGGCCTTTACCAGCAGTTTCGGCAGGAAGCCCAGGTTTTGGCGCGCCTTTATCACCCCAACCTGGTACGGGTAGGCGACTTCTTCGAGGAGGAGGGGAATGCCTACCTGGTAATGAATTTCGTCGAGGGAGAGAGCCTCGGCGCGATGATCGCCCGGCTGGGGCCGCTGCCTGAGGCTCAGGTCCTGACCTGGGCCGGTCATTTGCTGGATGCGCTGGCCTACTGTCACAGCCAGGGAGTCATCCACAGGGATATCAAGCCCCAGAACATCATTATCGCTCCATCCACAGCCCCCGGTGCAGGCCAGGGAGGTGGCCGTGCGGTATTGGTAGATTTTGGGCTGGTGAAGTTGTGGGACCCGCGGGACCCGCGTACCCGGACGGCCATGCGTGGTATGGGGACACCGGAGTACGCCCCGCCGGAGCAGTACGATATGGCGATGGGCCACACCGATCCCGGCTCTGATATCTACAGTCTTGGGGCCACGCTCTACCACGCACTCGCCGGCCAGGCTCCACCGACGGCAACCATGCGCATGGCCGACCCGGAGAAGTTCCAGCCTCTCCGCAAGATCGCGCCATGGGTCAGTTCCAACACTGAGATGGCGATCTCCCGCGCGATGGAGATCGCCCGCTCAAAGCGCTTTACCAGCGCAGCGGAGATGGCCCAGGCACTGGGGGTGCCTGTTCCGGCATGGGGACGGGAAACACCCACCGTGCCGGTCAGGCCGGTGCAGCCCAGGCCTGCCTCCCAGCCTTTGTCGGCAACGAGGGTCGCCGGTCTACAGGCCACACCGATCACGGCCCGTCGTGGTGTGCCTGCGTGGATATGGGCACTGGGTGGCGGAATGTTTATGCTGGCCGCAGCGGGGCTGCTGACGTGGGGACTTATTGTCGGGATCGGCGGCAGGGTAAGGGCGACCCCTACTTTCACCCTGGCGGTCGCCCAGGTGGCAACGAATACCCCCCTGCCAAAGGGGGTGGTGGAGAAGACCGCCACCCCATCCCGAACCCCCACAGCCACCGCCACCCGCCGGCCCACCTCGACATCCACTCCAACTCGAACGGCCACACCCACCAACACATTGACGCCCACGTTTACCAGGACCCCCCGCCCGCGCCCCACGAACACATCCACGCCTGTACCGCCAACGAACACACCTGTGCCACCGCCCCCGCCACCATCCGGAGGGGAACAGCCGCCGCCTACCCAACCTCCTCCTCCGCCGCCACCACCGCCGCCTCCACCTCCACCGCCATCTGAGTACACACCTGAAGCGCCTTAGCTTCAGGACAGAGCGTCAGACCGGTACTGTTGTAACTCATTTCAGGAGGTGTGTGATGCGTGGTAAAAATTTATTACGATGGACGGCATTTCTCCTGCTGCCAGCCATATTGGTCGGATGGGGTGCTTTGCAAGCCCTGGCCGATCCACCTCCGCCTGGTGACCGCTTTGTCTTGCTACCCGAATCATCTATCTACCCTCCCACTGTCGTGTCTGGAGTCACCGGGGCAGCGGAGGAGGTGAACATTCCGTTCTCTACCACCAGCGACCATATTTGGACAGGGGCCATGGCCCCGCTCCCTTTATCTTCTGTGCCGGCGGCTTTCTCAATCTCCTCAGTTCCAGGAGGAATGACCTGCAAGCAGTTCCTGCTCAACCCACAACTGGACGTACTGGAACTGGGAGACGGCACCGGCCGGGCCGAACCATGGGTGGTTTACGATCCCATCGTGTACTACTCTAACCTGGATTATGTTTCCCCACAACACTCACTGGTTCTGGTAGACGCCGACTCCCCCGATTCTTCATCACCAACCCAGGATGCCTTTGCTCAGGCTTTCTATATGCCCACAAATCTCGTCACCGTCACTATCCAGTACTATGCAGCCATGTCGAACACCAATAATACTGACAGTGCATGGGGCAATCTGTGGACGGTGGATCAAGACGGCAATCTTGGTGAATACCTGGGTAGTTGGGAGATTAGAGAGTCCCCGGGCGTCTGGCAGCAACAGACAGCTCAGATAACAGACACCAGCGATTTGGCACAGATGGCCGGGCAACACTTGGCGATCATCCTGTTCAATGATACTGATGGAAACGCTCCAGGGGAGATCGTATGGTTCGACGACATTACCCTGACCGCCTGTGTGCGGGCGGCCCCTACTGCCGTCTATCTCCCGGTCGTGTTGCGTGGTTTAGGGGGCTCCGCTGCCCCTGTTTGTATCCCGCCCTCCGAGAACCCACCGGACACCTGGAATGCGAATCGAGGAAATGTCCAGTGCAACTCCACCTGCCAGAGCACGCTCTCCAGGCTGGATCTGGCGGACTATTACACCTTCGTGCCTTCCCATACAGGGGTGGGGAACTGCACACTCTATCTGCGGAACCTGCCCGCCGGGACCGAGTGGGCTGCGATGATCTTTGTGGATCAACCCAACTATCCTCCACCTTATGCGCCGGGCCCGGTGAATGATCAGTGCCGCATCGCCACGCCAGGATCCGGTGACAAATGGGTCACCTGTCCCCTCACGGGCGGAACAGGTTACTTCGTAAAAGTGTCGGCGGGGGCCAGTTATACGGGACCAGAAGGCAGCTACCAGATGCAGATCACGTGCCCGGGGGCAACCCCAACTCCGCAGCCTACCAATACACCAACCCCGCAACAACCGGCAGGTATCTACGGCCGGGTGACCCTTGGAGGCGCGGCGGCAGGGAGCGTTGCTCTGGATCTGCGCTACTATAACGGTTCCTCCTGGTCTACCCGCGCAAGCGCCACAACGAACAGCAACGGGGAGTATCTCTTTGCCAATCCTCCCAGTCTGTCCCCCGGCCAGAAGTACTATGTGCGTTATCTAAATCCCAGTTCGACGCCAAATGGCCGGCTGTGGGGGTGGTACGGTCCAGACATCACTTCATATACCAGTGGCAGCCGGGTACACGGTGGCGATTTTGACATCAAAGATGTGACCATGCGGTCTCCATCAAACGGCAGCAGCGTGACGCTGCCCTATACTTTCCAGTGGGATCTGCGCGGAATCTCTTCAGATCACTATCGGCTCGTTTTCTATAATCCTGTAGATGATCGGGCAGCCACCACCTCCGATCTGGGATACGTAAACCAGGTAACAATCACCGGCTTGCCATCTGGATGGCCTTCGGGGCGCACGTATTACTGGTGGGTCAGGGTCTGTCAGGATGCCAGTTGCAGTGCTTATGGTGACGCGTTTGCGACCTGGTCAGTCACCATCTATTTCTCTTCCGGTGCTGCCCAGGAGAGTGGCGCAGGTCAACTGGTCCCTGTCTCACCGGAAATGCTCCTGAGGCTTCAGGAACGTCATCCTTAGCCGCAAGCCTTGTTCAAAGGGCGGGCAGCGGATACTCCCTGGCAGGTCCGCTGCCCGCCAGTCTGGTTGCTCGTTCACCGGTACTTTTGGTGGCCGGTGTCTGAGGAGGTACTCTATGTTCATGCTGCGCGACGCTCGCGGTCAGGTGTATCCAATACCCGAACAGGGGTTGCGCATCGGGCGGGCGGCCAGGAACGATTTGATGCTTGCCGATGAGGAGGTCTCCCGCTACCACGCCACGGCGTGGGTCCAGGGCGGGCAGGCCTACATCCGTGACGAGAACAGCACCAACGGCACCTGGGTCAACGAGCGGCGCATCTCCGCCCCCACCCCCCTGCGGCCTGGAGACCACATCCGGGTGGGGAAGACGGTGCTGGAAGTGGTGGGACGGGAGCCGGGAGTCACCGTCGTTTCCATGCCTGGGACGGCCCATCCTTCCCCGCCACCCACTCACCCCGTGGCTTCCTCAGCCGTCCCACCGCTCGCGACATCACCGCCCGCCCAATCGTTGCTGCCCCTCATCCTGGGCATTGGGGGCGGCATGTTGCTGCTCCTCTGCGGCACGCTCGTCCTGCTCCTGGCGGTCCTTAAAGTACCACTCCCTGGAATCACCGTGCGCCCTTCCCCCACCCCCTCACCAACTGCGACCCCAACCCGCACTCCCACTCCTACCCCTACCCCTGCTCCCCCGGATGCGTGGATTATCATCCTGCAGGAGGGCTTCGAGGGCGACTTTCCCGGGGACTGGGAGCTCAGCGGCTCGGAGGATTACCAGTGGAGCAGGCGTTCCTGCCGTTCATATGCCGGTAATTACAGCGCCTGGGCAGTGGGAGGAGGGGAAAAAGGTGAAGCTCTGGATTGTGGAAGGAATTATCCGAACGATCTGAAGTCGGGGATCGTTTACGGACCCTTCAGCCTGGAAGGGGCCACCGCGGCTGAGCTGAGGTTCAGACTCTGGCTGAAGACAGAAATTATGAGTGACTGGCTTTGTTATAATGTGTCCGATGACGGTGAGAGTTTCTATGGTCCCTGTGTGACCGGTAGCGGCGAGTGGAGCGAAGAAGTATTGGACCTCTCTAAGGTTTCAGAACCGGGTAACTTGCTGGGGCGTCCCAGGGTCTGGATTGGCTTTTTCTTCAAGACCGATGCATCAGAAACCATGCCAGAAGGGGCATATCTTGATAACATCATCCTGCGCAAGTGCAACTACCCTGGAGGCCGATGCAGGTAAGCCCGTTCCACGGTCAGCGTCTTGCGCAAATGTTTCCACAATACCCGTAGCTTGTGCCTTTGGAGCTTATCCGAAAAACCGTACAGGCGGCATCCTTATGCCGCTTATACAGACGCATAGGGCTGCGTCGGTTACGTTTTTCGGGCAGGCTTTTGGATCACGCGGGTGACTCCGCACACGGGCCGATAGTGCGGGTTGCGGTCAGAGCAAACTGTATTATAATTTTAGAGCAACTATTCAGGCGGTGACTGTAGGGGGCGAGGCGCGCCTCGCCCGTACACCCTTTTGGGCCTGTGGCCAACGGTCGGCCTTCGCCAGGTACGGGCGATTAATCAATCGCCCCTGCCTTGCTGCACCACCAGAGGCAGTGTCGGCGCAGGCCGACACCCGGCGCGAAGCGCCTGAAGAGGGCGATTTCAAGCAGCTGAATAGTCACATTCCAAAAAATCAGGACGACCGCAGCAAGCACCGGAGCGTTTGCTTATAACACTAAAGGAGGAAAACTGTTATGTGGAAACCGGGCATCTGGGAACTGGTGATCATATTGGTGATCGTGCTGTTGATCTTCGGCGTCGGACGGCTGGGGCAACTGGGCCGGGATCTGGGCACCGGCATACGTGAATTCCGCAAAGGCATCACGGGCGACGACGAAGAGGGCAAGAGCAAGGCAAAAGAGGAAAGCAAGGAAGAGGCCTGATTGGCGAGCAGGTGACCCTCCCGCAGGTTTGAGAGTTCCTGCGGGAGGGTAGCTCTTTACCTGTTGCTTTTGGCAGCTCGAATCAGCTCCTGTTTGAGCTCCCACAGTCGTTCGGTGAGTGAGACATGATAAATGTGCGGGTTTATGATGCGTCGCACGCCCGGATCCAGCCGCTCCAGGTCAGCCTGACGGCGCCGGCGCATTTCCTCGATGGTTGGTAGTTCATAAACCAGCCTCCCCTCCTTCAATACATCCACAAGGAGCGGTTCTATTTCCGTAATCTCCTCCTGGCCAAGCGTGCGGTACATCATGCGTTCTGTCGGGTGACGCAAGGTGAGCTGCTCCATGCGCCGCGGGTCCTCGTCGTCCAGGCTGAGCAGATCGGCTGTCGCCTGATTGCGCCGGTCGTACACCCGCCAGGCGATTTTGTGGCCCGGGTTCGGCACCTTCTCCGGCGTCTCCGAGAGTTTGATCGTCGGTATCCACCTGCCATTCCCATATACAGCCACCAGTTTGTAAACGCCGTCGAGGGCTGATGCCCCCTGTGAGGTGATAAGGCGGGTTCCCACCCCGTAGACCAGACGATTGATTACCTGTTCCGCATCCACGCCATAACGCGGGGCCTCTTTTTCAATCTGCGTGATGATCTGCCAGATCACCAGCTCGTCCAACTGATTCGACAGCACTATCACGGTGTCCGGGAAGCCGGCCTCATTCAACATCCTGGCAGCCTGTACACTCAGGTAAGCCAGGTCTCCTGAGTCCAGACGGATGCCCACGGGTTTGTGCCCTTTGCGTCGCAATTCATCGAAGACCTTGATGGCGTTGGGCACGCCGCTTCCCAACGTGTCAATTGTATCCACCAGTAGCAGGCAGTCGTCGGGGTAAACCTCAGCGTAGGCGCGGAAGGCATCCAGTTCGCTCCCCCCAAGTGCCAGAAATACCTCCACCATGCTGTGCGCGTGGGTGCCCTTGGGTGGGTATCCCAGCACGTGTGAGATACCCACATTGGAGCTGAAATCAGCACCGCCGATCAGCGCAGCCCTGGCGCCGGCGTTGGCACCGCGTTCCTGGGCGCGTCGCAGCCCGAATTCCAGCAGCAGCCTCCCCCGGCCACTTTCGCGCATGCGCGAAGCGCGGGTGGCAATGAGTGTCTGGTAATTCAGGTGGTTGAGCAGGGGGGTCTCCAGAATTTGGGCCATCGCCAGGGGCCCCTGGACTACTGTGAGCGGCACATTGGGATGGACCACCCGTCCTTCCGGGATGGCCTGGAGTGTGATGCTGTCGAAAGAACCATGTGCGCGCAGCCAGTTCAGGAAATCATCGGCAAAGAGGCGCTGGCCGGTCAGTCCCTTCTGACTGCGCAGATATTCGATCTCCCGCTCGCCGAAACGGGCCTCAGTCATCCAGTTCAGCAGCCACTCTAACCCGGCATTGATACAGTAGCCGGCCTTGTGGTTGCCGTAGGAGGGATAGCTGCGGAAGAAATGGTCAAATTGAGCATGGCGCTCATGCAGCCCCATACGGTAGTAGAGCTGGGCCATGGTGAGCTGATACTGGTCGGTAAACAAGATACCTTCGGCAATCTGACGCTCGGATGGTTTCATGCTCTGACTCCCTGTATAGACTCTGTGCCCGGACTGGCACACGCGCAGGAGGGCTTCTCAATTATACTACTGTTCGGTGCAACCGGATAGGGGAATGTTGTGTCGTCTGGTAACTACCTGCGTGCCGACTAAGACCCTATCCGAAAAACCGTACAGGCGGCATCCCTATGCCGACGCATAGGGATGCGTCGGTTAATTTTTTCGGACAGGCTCTAAAGTCGTCCGCCACAGGCCTTCGCTGGCCGGGAACGTCGGCCTGCGCCGACGCCCGGCACAGCGTGCCCGGGGAGGCTGATTTCCAATCAGTGCAGCGGCAGGCCAATCGGGCAGGTAGTTACGACAACTGTGAACAGTCGTCCTATAATAACTTTAAGTCCACTGCAGGGGGCATTCCACCGCCGAGACGCAGGGTACGCAGAGGTTATACTTATGCAGAACTCTGCGCTCTCAGCATCCCTGCAGAGAGTTTTGCAGTGAACTTTTACTTGACAAATCGGGCAAAGTAGAATATGATTATGACAATCAGAGGGGATGCTATGATGGGTCAAGGTTTGTCACTCTCAATCTGGTTCGCCTTTGCTGGCTACTATTATTTTACCCCGTCGCAGGGGCGGTTGCTTCACGGCGGGAGGTGGCCAGCCTGACACAGGCGTAACCCTGAGGGTGTGAAAACGTGGAGCGACCGACTCGCTCCACGTTTTTTTATTCCTGTAGCCGAAGGAGTGTCTCTATGGTATGTCGTGGCATTCGTGGAGCAATTACCGTCGAGAGCAACGATGAACAGGCCATCCTTAAAGCGGCACGGGAACTCCTGGAGAGCATCGTCGCCGCTAACGGCGTGGCGGTCGAGGACGTGGTGAGTGTGCTCTTCTCAGTCACGCCAGACCTGGATGCAGTCAACCCGGCCCGCGCTGCTCGTGAGATGGGATGGAGCCACACGCCGCTGTTAAGCGTCCAGGAAATGGCCGTAGGAAATGGCCTGCCGCGTTGCATCCGTGTGCTGATCCATTGGAATACTGACCGTTCTCCCGAGCAGGTGCGGCATATTTACCTCGGCGAGGCTCGCATTTTAAGACCTGATCTGGTGGAGGGGTGAAAACATGACCCGGGTAGCTTTTCAGGGTGTGGCCGGAGCCTATTCAGAGGAGGCGATCCGACAGTATTTCGGTGCTGAAGTGGAGACTCTCCCGTGTAAGACGCTCGATGAGGTCTTTCTGGCCGTTGAGGAAGGGCGGGCGAACTATGGCATGGTCCCTGTAGAAAACGCTGTCGCCGGCTCCGTGATACGGGCCTATGAGCTGCTGATGGAGCACGATCTGCGCATCTACGCGGAGACAATCCTGCACGTGCGCCACATGTTGATGGCACTGCCGGGCACCCGGCTGAGCGATCTGAAATGTGTACGCTCCCATCCGCAGGCACTGGCCCAATGTCAGCGTTACCTGAGCCGCCACGGCCTGGAGCCGATCCCTGCCTTCGATACAGCCGGCAGCGCCCGTGACCTGGCGGCCAATCCGGAGCCGGGCGTCGGTGTGATTGCCGGCGCGCTGGCTGCTGAACTGTACGGGCTGGAGATACTTGCCTCCGGCATTGAGGACTTTCCTTTCAATTACACCAGGTTCTTCCTGCTCTCACTCGACGACCCGCCCCGTGCCCAGCGTTCAAAAACCTCCCTTGTTTTCTCATCACGCCACCGCCCCGGCGCCCTGTACGAATGTCTGGGAGAGTTTGCCACACGGGGGATCAACCTCACCAAAATCGAATCCCGCCCACGCCTTAACCGTCCCTGGCAGTACATCTTCTATCTGGACTTTGAGGGATACTGGCAGGACCCGGTCTGTGAAGCGGCCATTATGGGCCTGTTGCGGCGCTCATCGTTTGTCAAATTGCTTGGCTCTTACCCGGCGGCCACGACGCCAGTTGTTGATGAGGTGATGATTTCCTGGTAAAAGGAGGGAAGATGATTGTGGTGATGAAACCAGACGCGACTATGGCCCAGATCGCTAACGTCGCCGCTCGTATTGAGCAGATGGGGTGTCGTGTCCACCTCTCGCAAGGGGAGGAACGTACCATCATCGGTGTGATCGGCAACGATCGGCCCATTAACCGTGAGCAGATCGAGCGGATGGATGGCGTTGAACGCACAGTGCCGATTTTGCGGCCCTTCAAGCTTGCCAGCCGGGAGTTCCACCCCCATAACACCGTCGTCTCGGTTAACGGTGTTACTATAGGTGATAAACAGTTGGTCGTAATGGCCGGCCCATGTGCCGTGGAGAGCCGCGAGCAACTCCTGGAGACCGCCTGGGCAGTGAAAAAAGCCGGCGCTCACATTTTGCGCGGCGGAGCCTTTAAGCCGCGCACCTCTCCCTATAGCTTTCAAGGGCTGGGTGAAGAGGGGCTGCGCCTGTTGGCCCTGGCCCGTGAAGAAACCGGGCTGCCCGTTGTCACCGAAGTCATGGAACCGCAGATGGTGCCGCTGGTCACCAGCTATGCCGATATCCTCCAGATCGGCGCCCGGAATATGCAGAACTATGCCCTGCTTCATGCTGTCGGTAAGGCGCAGCGACCGGTCCTGCTCAAACGCGGTATGATGTCCACCATTGAGGAGCTGCTGATGGCTGCTGAATATATTCTCTCTCACGGCAACGACCGCATCATCCTCTGCGAGCGCGGCATCCGCACCTTCGAGCAATATACCCGCAACACCCTCGACATCAGCGCTGTGCCGCTAATAAAGCAGCTCAGCCATCTGCCGGTCATCGTGGATCCGAGCCATGGTACCGGTAAATGGGAACTGGTGGAGCCAGTCTCCCGCGCCGCCGTGGCTGCTGGAGCTGATGGCCTGATCATCGAGGTGCATCCTCACCCCGATCAGGCCCTCTCTGATGGGGCGCAATCTCTCAAGCCCGGCCGCTTCGTCGCGCTGATGGAGAGTCTGCGGCCAATAGCCGCGGCTGTCGGGAGGACGCTTTAGCAATGAGGCCGCTCGCTGAAGCACGGGTTACCGTCGTCGGATTGGGATTGATGGGAGGCTCGCTGGCCGGCGCGTTGCGTGGCAGGTGCCGCCAGGTGACCGGCGTGGCACGAAGGAGTGAGACGATCCAGGCGGCGCTTTCCAGAGGCTTGATTGACCGGGGCACAACGTTGATCGCAGACGGCGTATGTGAGGCGGACGTGGTCATCCTGGCCACACCTGTACGTACCATCTTACAACAGCTTGAGGAGATCGCTCCGCTCCTGCCGCATGGCTGTTTGCTGATGGACCTGGGCAGTACCAAGCGCGAGATCGTTGCTGTCATGGAAAAGCTCCCGCCTCACGTTCAGCCCCTGGGAGGCCATCCGATGTGCGGCAAAGAAAAATCGGGGCTGGAGGTGGCCGATCCGGAGCTGTACCGGGAGCGTACCTTCATCCTGACGCCACTGCAAAGGACATCGCCGGATGCTCTGACGCTCGGCATGGAAATTGCCGGGGCCGTCGGCGCACGCCCACTGGTGCTTGATGCTGAGCGACAGGACCGCCTGGTGGCAACGCTAAGTCATTTGCCCTACCTGCTTGCCTGTGCCCTTGTGGCCACCGCTGACGTCACCACCTCATCCGACCCGGCAGCCTGGGAGATCGTCGCCGGGGGATTCCGCGATACCTCCCGGGTGGCTGCCAGCGATGTGACGATGATGGTGGATATTCTGCTCACTAACCGTGAAGAGATACTGAAAGCGGTAGGCGTGTACCAGGCGCAGTTGCACCATCTGGCGCGGTTAGTCGAGGCGGGGGACGAAAGCAACCTGCGAGAAGCGCTGAGCGCCATCCGTCGTGAAAGGCTCAAGATGTTCCCCTAGCCCAGGCTGAGCCGGCATGGCTTCGCTGCCTGGCGTGAATCAACCATCAGTTGTCAGGAGAATTTATGACCAGACTCGCTGTGTACCCGGCCGGACCACTGCGTGGACGCGTGCGTGTGCCCGGCGACAAATCCATTTCCCACCGGGCGCTGTTGCTAGGCGCCCTGGCTGAGGGAGATAGCCATATCGCAAACTTTCTCCCCTCCGGCGATTGCCTGGCAACCCTGGAGTGCCTGCGCCAGCTCGGTGTCCACATCGAACAACACGATACCACAACGCTGACCGTCTGCGGGCGTGGAAAATCAGGTCTGGAGGCCCCTGCTTTTCCCCTGAACTGTGTTCGTTCAGGCACAACAATGCGGTTGCTGACCGGTATCCTGGCCGGTCAGTCCTTTCAAAGCACGCTCACCGGCGATGTACAGTTGCTGCGCCGCCCGATGCGACGTGTCGTCGAACCTTTGTGCCGCATGGGGGCCGAGATCTCCGATACCGATGGCCATGCACCGCTGACCATATATGGGCGGCGGCTGCACGGATGCGAACACAGGCTTGAAGTAGCCAGTGCTCAGGTCAAAAGCGCGCTCTTGCTGGCAGGCCTTCAAGCTGATGGCGTCACCACCGTTTGCGAACCTGCGCCCTCCCGCGACCACACCGAGCGGATGCTCCTGGCAATGGGGGCTCGCCTGGTTGCCGATGGTCTGTGCGTGACCATCATCCCGGGTGCGGCCACCCTGCGTCCCCTGTCACTCACCATCCCCGGCGACATCTCCTCGGCAGCATTCCCGCTTGTGGCGGCGGTGCTCGTAAACGGCTCGGAGGTCACCATAGAGGGAGTTGGTGTCAATCCTGCCCGTACGGGTTTGCTTGACGTGTTGCGCGCGATGGGCGCGGAAATCTCCATCTCCAGCGAGCGTGAGCAGGGCGGTGAACCGGTCGCTGATGTCACCGCACGCACGTCCGGTCTGGGCGGCGTAGAGATTGGCGGTGCAACCGTTGTGCGCATGATTGACGAGTTCCCTGTACTGGCGGTGGCAGCGACGCAGGCCGGGGGGCAAACCGTCGTGCGCGATGCAGCGGAACTGCGAGTAAAGGAAACCGACCGCATCGCCACCGTAGTGACAGAATTGCGCAAGATGGGAGCGCATATTGAACCTCTGCCTGATGGCTTCGTTGTCTCAGGCCCTGTGCCTTTGAAGGGCACGGTGGTAGAGAGTCATGGTGATCATCGGCTCGCAATGGCCCTCTTCGTTGCCGGGCTGGTAGCCGAAGGGGAGACGGTCATCGAGGGCATGGAGTGCGTGAGCGATTCCTTTCCTGGTTTCGTCGCGTTGATGCACAGTCTGGGCGTGACGGTTCGGCCGGCGTGATTACCAGGGCTGATTGAAATCACCCGGGTAACTGGTCACCCGGGGGTGTCCAGACTAACCGTCGTGCCCGCCGGACCACAGGGGCGCGGGTTGTTACCCGCGCCGCACGGTCAAGGATGGGCCGGTACGTCGCACCTCAGAATCAGAGCCTGGGCGCAATTACCTCCCCGGCTGCCTGCCGTCGTGTGCCGATTGGAAAATCGGCCTTTCCTGGCACCTGCGCCGACGCGAAAATATCGGGTGAGGACAACTGCTCGCAGTTGTCCTACAACTTTGCGGTTTTCCAACTGCACAGGTGGCAACTTTGGGATCCATACCCATCCCGAGTATTGACATACCCATGTTTTTGATGTATAATGACTATGAGTCAGTTAATGACCGCCGGTTGGCGTAGGGAGGGCTGCTGTGACCACCAGGGCGCGCCGCGAGCGGGAGAAAGAGGAGCGCCGCCAATCCATACTCCAGGCTGCGCGGAAAGTATTCTTCCAGAAAGGTTTCCATCGCGCCACGGTAGATGACGTGGCCGAGCTGGCTGAGCTTAGCAAGGGGACCGTATACCTTTACTTTGAGAGCAAGGAGACCCTCCTTGCTCATTTGCTTTTAGAAGGCCTGGACGAACTGCTGGAGCACCTGGAAGAAGCGTACGCTGAAACGCTCTCGATGGCGGCGGACGAACGGTTACGCAGATTGGGCCTGGCCTACCTCAATTTCTTCACGGAGCAACCTGACTACTTCTGGCTCCTGATGGCTACGGATCGGGGGCGCTTCCGGGAGACGGTTACACCTGAAGTGTACCAGCAGGTCCTCTGTGCCAGTCTGGAAGGCCTTGACCTGGCAGCAAGGGCCATTCAGCAAGGGGTGGATGATGGTATCTTCTACTGTCAAAATGTACGCCAGGCTGCCAGCATATTCTGGGCTACTATGAACGGAGTGCTCGAGTTGATGGCACACCCCTTGCGGCGGGAAATGGTCGGCGTAGAGCGCGAGACGCTTTATCGGGAGGCACTGGAGGCATGCCTGCGCAGCCTGAAAGTTGATGCTGCTGAAAGGAGGTGACCCTCACACACTTATATCCGGAGAAGAAAGTTAATTAGACACATTGGTTAAAGTGAATATTCTCCCATCGGGGCAGGGCGAAATCCCTGCGAGTGCACGCAGACAGGAGGTGCAAGTTGAAAGAGGTAGTAATTGTCAGTCCGGTACGCACACCGGTGGGCGCACACGGCGGTGCGCTGCGCGATAAACGGGCTCAAGACCTGGCTGCAATTGTCTTTAAAGCGGTCCTTGAGCGCACCGGGCTGGACCCGGCGGTACTGGATGAGGTGATCCTTGGCAACATCGGCAGCCCTTCGGAGGCTGCGAACATCGCCCGGGTGGCCGCATTGATGGCAGGGATTCCGATTGAGGTACCCGCATTCACCGTTCAGCGTAACTGCGCCTCAGGCATGCAGTCCATCACCTCAGCCTACCAGGCCATTCAGGCCGGCGATGGCGAGATTTACCTCTGCGGCGGCACCGAGAGTATGAGCAATATCCCCTACGTGCTCAAAGGTGCCCGCTGGGGCTACAAGCTCCGCCACGCCGAGCTGACCGATGCACTGTGGGAGGGATTGACCGATCCCATCTGCAAACAGATTATGGGGCGCACTGCGGAGAACCTGGCGGAAAAATATAACATTTCCCGCGAAGAGCAGGACCAGTACGCAGTGCAGTCTCACAAGAAAGCCTTTATGGCCCAGCGGATGGGTAAGTTCGATGACGAAATCGTGCCCGTAGAAGTGGTCAAAAAAGTGGCCGGTCAGGAGGTGGCGCGTGAGAAGATCATCCATGACGAGACGATCAACGCAGGCCTGACGGTGCAGAAGGCAGCGCTGTATCCGCCCGTATTTAAGGAGAACGGTACGGTTACCCCGGCAAACTCCTGCCCCATTTCCGATGGTGCGGCGGCGATGATCGTGTGCACTGCGGAAAAGGCCCAGGCATTGGGACTCAAGCCCACCGCCCGTATCGTCAGTTATGCTTACGCAGCGGTGGAGCCGGCATATATGGGAATCGGGCCGGCTTTTGCCATGCCCAAGGCGCTTAAAAAGGCGGGCCTCACCCTCGATGATATTGACCTGATCGAGCTTAACGAAGCCTTCGCTGCTCAGTGCCTGGCCGTCGGTAAGGAGATGGAGGCCCAGGGATACAACTGGAACTGGGACAAGGTCAACGTCAACGGTGGCGCCATCGCACTGGGACACCCTGTAGGTTGTACTGCTGCCAAATTAGTCGCCACATTGACCTATGAGATGCAGAGGCGCAAGGCACGCTATGGTATTGACACAATGTGTGTCGGTGGCGGCCAGGGAGGCTGCCTGATTCTGGAGCGGATCCCAATGGATTAACCACAAACGGAACACGCACCACGCACCACGTAACACGCACCACGCACCACGCACCACGCAACACGTGCTCCTCAGTCAGCAGAAAGGAGGCAACATGTACATCTTTAAGGCCGCAGTGGTTGGTGCCGGCACGATGGGAGGGGAGATTGCCCAGGTCATCACCTTCTCCGGCCTGCCGGTCATACTGAAGGATATTGACCAGAAGATGCTTGATGCGGGACTGGCCAAAGCACGCTCCATCTACCAGCGACGGGTGGATAAGGGCAAGATGAGCACTGGCGAGATGGAGTCCAAACTCGATTTGATCACGCCCACGCTCACTTACGACGGCTTCGAGGACGTTGACATTGTGATCGAGGCAGTGCCCGAAAAGATGGAGATCAAAAAGGCCGTGTTCAGGGAGCTGGATGAGGTCTGTCCGGAGCAGACCATCTTCGCCAGCAATACTTCTGCGCTCTCCATCTCCGAGATGGGCGCTGCGACGAAGAGACCCCATAAAGTGATCGGTATGCACTTCTTCAATCCGGCCAGTGTGATGAAACTGGTCGAGGTGATCCCAGGCCTTGACACATCGCAGGAGACGATTGACGATGTGGTGATGTTTGCCGAAAGCCTGCGCAAGCTCCCTGTCGTCGTCCGCGAGTGCCCGGGGTTCCTGGTCAACCGGCTGCTGCTTCCCTATCTGAACGAGGCGACAAAGGCCTTGGAAGAGGGAGCAGCGACGGCAACTGAGATTGATCAGGCGGTTGTCGAGTGGGGCATGCCGATGGGGCCTTTCACTTTGATGGACATGCTCGGCCTGGATGTGTGCGCGCACGTGGGCGCATATCTCTATCAGGAATACGGTGAGCGGATGAGCCCGGCCCCATTGTTCATCAAACTTGTGGAGGCCGGACGGCTGGGGCAGAAGAGCGGCGCCGGGTTTTATGACTACCCCGGTGGCGAGTCAGAAGTTGTGCACGCCATGATCAGGGAGCTCCAGGATTCCGGCGCAGTGCCACGTGGCACTAAATTCAGTGTGGAGAGGCTGATGTTCCCGCTCATCAACGAGGCCGCACTGTGTCTCCAGGAAAACATCGCCAGCCTGAATGATATTGACCTCTCTATGGTGGCGGGGACAGGAATGACCTACGGCGGTGAGCGGATCGGACCGCTGGCCATCGCCGACAAGATCGGCCTGGATGTGGTGATGGCAAAGCTTGAAGAGCTGGAGCAGGAACTGGGGCCGCGCTTCCGCCCCTCCCGTCCACTCAAACTGCGCGTCCGCGCCGGTCATCTGGGGGTAAAGACGGGCAAGGGATTCCACGAATACGCGTGAAGTGTGAAGCGCCGCATTATTGCGTACCATTGCAAACGCACTGTACAGCAGTCACGCATCACCAAGGGAGCGAATACCATGGGAAACTGGCAATATATCCGCACAGAAGTGGAGGAGCGGGTCGCTTTGCTGACCATTGACCATCCGCCGGTTAACTCATTCAACAGGCAGGTGGTGACCGAGCTGGAAGAGGCGGTTGATGAATTACTGGCCAATGAAGAGGTCAAGGTCGTGATCATTACCGGCGGTGGCACCAACGCCTTCGTGGCCGGAGCGGACATCCCGGAGATCAAGGCGCTGTTCGAGGGCGGCGATGCATCCGCCGCCGCCGATTTCCTTGAGCGTGGGCAGCGGGTATTCCGTAAGATCGAAAAGTCGCCTAAGCCCTTCATCGCTGCGATCAACGGTTACTGCCTGGGTGGTGGCCTGGAGCTGGCGATGGCCTGCCATCTGCGTATTTGCTCCGACCGGGCGCGGCTGGGACAGCCGGAGACCAACCTGGGCATCATTCCCGGCTGGGGTGGGACTCAACGGCTGCCTCGCCTGGTCGGCCGGGGTAAGGCCATCGAGATGATCCTGACCGGCGACATGATCACCGCGCAGGAAGCCTATCGCATCAACCTGGTCAACAAGGTCGTCCCGGACGGAGCGGTGCTCAAAGAGGCGCGTGGCCTGGCCCGCAAGATCGCCCCCCGGTCCAAATTCGCCATCGCAGCCGCGCTGCAGGCCATTGATGAGGGACTTCAGCTCCCCATCGAAGAAGGGCTGAGAGTCGAGGCCGGCCAGTTCGTCGTCCTTTCGGAGAAGGAAGACCCCCGCGAGGGACTGAGCGCCTTCCTGGAAAAGCGGCAGCCAGAATTCAAGGATCGCTAGCCGCACATATAACCGGCAGGAGCGTGCCCTGATGCCGACGTGTGGGCAACAATCCCAATTGCCCCCACGCAAACGTCGTCGTTTCATCGCCCTTCGTCGCAGAGACAATCCGGCCTGCACTGCAGCCACATCGCTGCTCGTCGTCGCCACAATATCCTGACTTCGGCATCCTCAGCACGTTACTGCGGGTGCGCCAACCCCGTGCCTCTTCGTGAAACATCGCTGCTCCGGCACGGGGTGGACACCCTGAAACCCGCAATTTACCGGAATGGACAGGAGGCCTGGTATGGACTTTGCCTTCAGCGAAGAGCAAGAGATGTTCCGCGCCATGTTCCGCGATTTCTCCGCCAAAGAAGTTGCCCCCCACGTTGAAGAGCTCGATCATGCGGAACAGCCGCCCCTGGAAGCATTGCGCAAAGCAGCTCAACAGGGTTTCCTGGGGGCAACCATCCCTGAGGAATACTGCGGCGCAAACCTCGATTACATCAGCTACGCTCTGCTGATCGAGACCCTGGCCGGCGATTGTATGTCCACTGCAGTGACGCTGGCCACCCACATCAGCCTGGTGGCGATGCCTGTCCTGGCCCACGGCAGCGCGGCTCAGAAGGAAGAGTGGCTGCCCTGTATGGCCGGAGGCCAGGTGATCGGCGCTTTCGCCCTCACCGAACCGGATGCCGGCAGTGACATAAGCGTGTGCCATACCCGCGCGATCGCTGAGGGAGATAGTGTGCTCCTGGAAGGGGTCAAGAGCTGGGTCGCCAACGGGGAGATCGCCGGATTGTTCCTGGTCTTTGCCCGAGGCGAGAATGGGCTTGAGGCTTTCCTGGTGCCCAGGGACGCTCCCGGCCTTACGGTGGGCTATCGCGAGCCGACGCTGGGATTGCGCTGTGTCACCTTCAATACGCTCTATCTGGAGGGATGTCGCATACCGGTGGGCAACCGGCTCGGCGGACCGGGTGAGGGGGAACGCATTGCGGAGGAGGCTCAGCAGCTTATGGCAGTCGCGCTGGCCGCAGCCGGGCTGGGTGTGGCAGAAAGCGCACTGGAGACCGCGGCACGGTACGCCACCGAAAGGATTCAGTTTGGCGTGCCCATCGCCCAGAAACAGGCCATCCAGAATTACATTGCCTGGGCGATGAGTGAGGTGGAGGCATTGCGCTACCTGGTGTATCACGCGGCCTGGATGGTGGATCAAGGCCACGACATTTCCCTTGATGCTTCCATTGTCAAGGCTTTCGGCGCCAGGATCGCGCGCAGCGTCACCAATCGGATGGTCCAGGTGATGGGGGGCTACGGGTATATGGAGGACTACCCGCTGGCACGCAAGTATCGTGATGCCCGTGCTCTGCACCTCATCGGCGGGCCAACGGAATGGCACGACTTCCGCATCGCTCGCCACGTCTTCGCCGGGCTGGACGTCCCTATCACGCCATAGGAGGTGTGGGAGATGGATTTTACTTTTTCTCCAGAACACCGTGCTCTGCGCCGGATGATCCGCGAATTTGTGGAGAACGAGGTCGCCCCTATCGCAGCGGAGATTGACCGGACACATCGGGTGCCGCTTGAGACCATGCGCAAACTCGGCCAGGTCGGTCTGCTGGGCGTGTGTTTCCCGCAGGAGTACGGGGGGATGGGCGCCGGCGAGATCGGCTATTGCATCCTGATGGAGGAGCTGAACCGGGTCTGCGCTTCCACGTGCACCAACGTGGGGGCTCATATCGGCATCGGGGCGATGGCGATCTACCTGGACGGCAACGAGGGGCAGAAGCGCAAATATCTGACGCCGCTGGCGCGTGGGGAAAAGATCGCCGCCTTTGGCCTGACCGAATCGGGCGCCGGCTCTGATGCCGCCGCAATCCGCACCAGAGCGGTGAGAGACGGGGATTCCTGGGTCCTGAACGGCGGCAAGGTCTTCATCACCAATGGTGGCTATGCCGACATCATCACCGTGATGGCCGTCACCGACCCCGCACTGGGCGCCCGGGGCGGCGTGACCGCCTTCATCGTCGAAACGCAATGGCCTGGCTTCAAAGTCGCCCGCGAGGAGGATAAGATGGGCATCCGTGGCACCAGCACTGCTGAGCTGGTCTTCGAGGAGCTGCGGGTGCCCCATGAAAACGTGCTGGGAAAGGTGGGGGAGGGATTCGTCACCTTTATGAAGGCACTGGATATGGGCCGGCTGACGCTGGGCGCGGCGTGCATCGGCGGCGCGGAGATGGCGCTGGAAGCGGCGATCAAATGGGCTAAGACGCGCAGGCAGTTCGGTGTCGCACTGGCGCATAAACAGTCGGTGCAGTGGATGATCGCCAACATGGCTACGGAGATCGAAGCATTACGCAGCCTGGTCTACCGGGTGGCATGGATGGTGGACACCGGCCAGCCGTTTACCCAACTTGCAGCGATGTGCAAGTTATACGGCTCGGAGGTGGCCTCGCGGGCCATTGACATGGCATTGCAAATCCACGGTGGCCTGGGATTCACCCGGGATTTTCCCATAGAGCGGGGCTTCCGTGATGCCCGTATCGGCGAGATCTACGAGGGCACCAGCGAGGTGCAGCGTATCGTGATCGCGAGCAACATTTTCCGCGAGCACGGGGTGCGCATCAGGCCGTAATGCCAATACCTTTCAGGTAACGCCCGGAAGTCGAGCCTGGAGGCGGAAAATCCGGCTGAAGGCTCCCGGCCCTTATTCGAAAAGTATTGGCCCGTATGCCCTTCTGGCTGTTAACAGGAGGCGGAAGTATGAGAGTCATTGCCATACTCGGACGAGTTTTGGACCCCAGCGGGATAGTGGTCAACAGGCGGGCGGGGCGCATCTTTATCAACCGCGAGGAATACATCCTGCCCCCGGCCGATCGCTGTGCTCTGGAGGCCGCCATGCGCATTAAGGACGCGACCGGGTGCCAGGTCGTTGCCCTGCCGCGCGCTCCCTTCCCCGACGATGATGTGTTGCGCCAGGCGCTGGCGGTCGGGGCCGACCGGGCAATTTACCTGGACGGCCACGGCCTGGACCGCGCAGACGATGCTTTTATGGCATCGGTGCTGGCAGCGGCGATCGAGCGGTTGGGAGGGGCGGACCTGGTGCTGACCGGCGCCACAACGCTCGATACCGGCTGGGTACAACTGGGGCCGCGCCTGGCCGAAATATTGAACTGGCCACAGATTCTGGATGCCTGGCAGGTAACAGTTCGGGACGACGCGGCTGCAGTGCAGGCGGTGGTGCGCTCGGACGGGGGTTACGCAGTGGTGGAGGCCGATATGCCTGCTCTTCTCACTCTGGTCCCTGGAGCGCTCAGGCTGCGCTATCCCAACGGGGCGCGTCTGATCAACGTTTACAGGGGCGTCGGCCCGGTGGCGGAGGCATTGGAGCGGTGGGAAGTGGACGCTCTGTTGAGTGAGAGACGTAGGCCGGTGCTGGAGCATCGGGGGCAGGAGTTCCCGCCGGAGCGCGAGCGAGGGGTGCGCGTGCGCGGCACTCCCGCCGAGATGGCTCAGATTGTGGCCGAAGCGCTCCGGCAGCGATCAGGGGCAATGGGGCGCATTACCCCTGCGGCCAGGTGAGGGGGTGACACAATGGAGGCATCGTACCTTGACCTGTTGATGGCTCAGCAAGAGGAGTTCGCCGAAGAGGCGGCCGGCGGAGGCGGAGTTTGGGTGGTAGCCGATGTGGTCAACGGCGCGTTGGCCCCGGTCACCCTGGAAGCGATGGGGCTGGCACGTCTGCTGGCCGACTCGCTCGGGGCATACGTTTATGCCGTGTTGCTGGGTGATGGCGTGGCCGGGCTGGCGCAGACGCTCTACCAGGCCGGCGCCGACGGGGTACGCATCGCCGATGACCCGTTCCTGGGACGCTTTGCACTGGAACCGTACCTCAAAGTGCTGGGTGACCTGTTCGCGCAGGAAGGGCCGGAAGTGGTCATCTTCGGAGCAACGCCCCAGGGCAATGAACTCGCCCCGCGCCTGGCCCAACGCATGAACGGCGGGCTGATCGAGCGTGTCACAAAAGCCACCCTGGATGAGGCCACCCGTACGGTGCAGGGAGCGGTACCCGTCTACGGAGGCGAGTACTTTGAACTCCTGGCCTGCCCCGAGGCGCGTCCGCAGTTCCTGACCGTGCTGCCCGGGGCATTTCCCCTGCCTTTTATGGACACTCATCGGCGGGGGGAGCCGGTCTCGCTGCCGGTCGAGCCGGTGGCGCCACGTGTGCGGTTGCTGGGGACAGCCGTCGGCTTCGAACCACCACCCCTGCCGCTGAGACAGGCGCCGGTAATCGTCGCGGTCGGGCGGCAGGCTGGAGACCTCGAACTGGTCCGGCAGGTAGCCGCGGCACTGGGCGCACAACTGGCCGGCGACCGGGGAGCTTACGACGCAGGCTGGATCGGGCGCGAGCAGATCGTGGATGTGCGCGGCGTGACGGTCGCACCGCAGATATACCTGGCGGCAGGTATCCGGGGGGATACCTTCCACAATGCGGCGATCGAGGAGGCACGGTACATCGTCGCCATCCACCCGGACCCGGAGGCGCCAATTTTTGAGGTGGCCGATCTGTGTGTGGAGGCACACCCGGCACAGGTGCTCCCGGAACTTTTGACGGCAATACGGTAGCTTGCTTCGCCGCCATCTCCAGAGAACTGAACGGCACGGACGGAGGCCACAGGCCTTGCCGGTCTGTGCTCTGTGTTTGAGGAGCGGAAATGCGCAGTGCAGAAGTGCTCAGATACCCTGAATGGGCCATGCAGCGTGCCCTCTATAAGTCCATGGGTTACACCGATTACGACCTTGACAGGCCGCTGATCGGCATCGCAAACGCATGGAACCGGCTGGTGCCCGGCCACTGTAACCTGGACCTGGTCGCGGAGCACGTCAGGCAGGGGATTTTACAGGCCGGGGGGACGCCCGTCGAATTCGGTCTGATCGCTGCCTGTGATGGGATCGCTCAGGGGCACGTGGGGATGCATTACATTCTGCCCACCCGGGATCTCATCGCCCATGACATAGAGATGATGGTTGAGGCCCATCGCCTGGATGCCATAGTGCTGCTTGGCTCATGTGATAAGATTGTGCCCGGTATGCTGATGGCCGCGGCGCGTCTTGACATCCCGGCCATTCTCGTGACGGGTGGACCGATGGAAGGAGGCTGCGAGTTCGACGGACGGGCGTCCGATACCACCTCCATCACCGAGGGGTTTGCCATGTGGAAGGCCGGGCTGATTGACGAGGCGACCTATCGGGAACTGGAGGATTGTGTAGCTCCGACATATGGCTCATGCTCTTTTCTCGGCACTGCCAACACGATGTGTTGCGTGGCGGAGGCGATGGGGATGTGCCTGCCCGGCAGTGCAACCATCCCGGCTGCTCATGCGGCGCGCCTGCGCGCTGCCCAGGCTTCTGGCCGCCAGATCGTCGAGCTGTTACGCCGGGGCATTACCGCTCGTGCCATCATCAACGCACACAGCCTGGAGAACGCCATCCGTGTCGGCGCGGCCATCGGTGGCTCCACCAACCTGGCCCTTCACATCCCGGCCATCGGATACGAGGCAGATTGCGAGATAAACATGGAGCGCTTTGAGGAGCTGTGTCGCACCACACCTTACCTGGCCCGCATGAATCCGGCAGCAGCCCCCAACGTCCCGGATTTCCATCGCGCTGGCGGCGTGCCCGCGGTGATGAAGGAGCTGCTGCCGCTTCTGCACGGCGAAGCCCTGACCGTCACCGGCCAGAGCGTGGCCGAAAACGTGACACACGCCCGACCCGGCGACCGGCGCATCATCAGAACCCTGGCAGATCCATGGAGTCCAGGCGGCGGACTGGCTGTGTTGCGCGGTAACCTCGCCCCGCGCACGGCGATCACCAAGCCTGCCGCCATCGCCCCCCAGATGCTCACATTCACCGGCACAGCCCGCTGTTTCGACTCAGAGGAAGAGGCCAATCGGGCCATTGTGAGCGGAGCGGTCCAGGCGGGGGATGTGGTGGTGATCCGTTACGAGGGCCCCAAGGGCGGACCGGGGATGCGCGAGATGTACACGGCGATGAAGCTGCTGTACGGCCGTGGGCTGGCGCTTCAGACGGCTGTGGTAACGGATGGGCGCTTCTCCGGCACCAACAACGGCTGTTTCGTCGGCCATGTGTCGCCTGAGGCAGCCGAGGGCGGCCCGATCGCTGTTGTGCGTGACGGCGACAAAATCACAATTGACATCCCCAACCGCAGCCTTCACCTGCACGTTCCGGACGCGGAGCTTTCTGCCCGCCTGGAGGCCTGGAAGCGACCCGAGCCGAAGTTTAAGCGAGGCTACCTGGCCCTGTACGCCCGCCTGGCTGAGTCGGCCGATCGGGGGGCGATTATCCGGCATAAAGTCTGATCCAGAACGCAGCAGGGGCGCAGCGTGCCGCGCCCCCACCGCGGCCAGCGGTCGGCCTGCGCCGACCGGCGCGTAACTCAGAGTGTCAACCAATCATGAACCACCCCAAAAGTCCAGTTCTCAACCGCTTTGAGTATACAAGGAATGGATGGACCGCTGGTGCTACCCGGGCCGGGTAGCACCCAGGTCTTCCCCAAAGGGCTTATGGTGTTACGTATAAGCGCAACACGACAGGCAAATAGATCGTCCTCCCCTCGACGATCACCACCCCCGTGTGCCCGCCGGCATCCGTATAGGCATAGCGCCCCGGCGCTTTGAACTGCCGCCGATACACCCGCCCCGGCTCCAGATAGCCCGCGTCGAAGCCGCGCGTGTCGCGCAGCGGGTCGAGGTTGCTCAACGGGCGCAGGATGGGGTTCTCGAACCAGTTCAGCAGGTCGGTGATGGTGTCGCTGGCGCGGATGGTCGAGACCCACTCTACGGCGCTGCCCACCGGTATGGTGATGATCGCCGGCTCGGGACCGTCGGCAGTGAGCGTCACCGCTGTGGCGGCGGCCGGCCAGGGGGTGTAGGGCACATTGACGTGGACGATTTGGGTGATTACCTCCACCACCGGGCTGCGCCACTCCTGGTATCCGGGAATGCCCTCGACCTGCGGTGTAGGGGTACTCGTCCGCGCCGATGTCGGCGAAGTGGCCCATCGGGCGAGGCTGGCCGTCTATATCGTTGCTCACGCTGGCGTCCAGCGCGGCGTCCAGGGCGTCCGAGGCTGCCGTCAGGTGGTAGCCGTCGGCGGCCAGGGCGGCCGTGCCGGTGATGTCCCCGAAGGCGATATTCACTGTGCCCTGGGTACGAGTGAGAACACTGTCCCACAGGGTCATCGTCATCGCGACGGCGTTGCCGCCGGCTTCCAGCACGCCCACCGTCTGGCTGTAAAAGATGGTGTTGGTGAAGAGGGCGGTTACGCTGTAGTAGGAGGAATCGCTGGCTACATAGATGCCGCTGCCGTCGCCGCCCGTATTGCGGGCAATGGTGTTGTGAGAAAAGTGGAGCGTGGGGTGAGCATAGTCGGCCACGTAAACGCCGCTGCCCTGGTAGGAGGCCGAGTTGTCCACGATCGCGTTGTTAATGAACCGGTGAACGGGAGCGGAGGCCCAGTAGGCTGTTTTCACGTACACCCCACCGCCCCTAGCGTCCGGACTGGAGGCCACATTGCGCCGGATCAGGTTGCCTTGCAGTGTTGCTGGCACATTTCCGCCCTCTATGACTTCACCCACGACAAAATCCGCGCCGTGCTCTATCACGCCGCCGGCCCGCAGCGCGCCATCCTGCACGGTCAGGTGATGGCCGCGCTGGAGCGGCTGTACGCGGGCCGCCTGGAGCCGATCGTCGAACAACTGGCGCACCATGCGGAGCAGGCCGGCGATCGGGAAAAGGCGCTGGTCTACCTGCCGCTGGCCGCCGCCCGGGCCGCCCGGCTCTATGCCCACGCCGAGGCGCTGGGCTACTATGAGCGCGCCTTGCAGTTGCTCGCAGCCGACGATCTGCGACGTTGGCCGCTCCTGCTGGAGGCCGGCCGCGTCCTGCGCAACCTGAGCCGCTACGACGAAGCGCTGACTACCTGTCAGCAGGTCGTCGCCGGCGAGGACCGGCATGCCGCAATCGCCGCCGCCATCGAGATGAGCGCGATCTACCGCAGCCGGCTGGACTATGCGGAGGCACGCACCTGGGTGGCGCAGGTGGAAGGGCTGTTGGAGGCGCTGTCCCCGACCGACCCGGAAGGCCGGCGGGCGCAGGCGCAGGCCAGACGGGCGGCGGCCGAGATCGAGCGGGCGCAGGGCAACCTGGCGCGCGCCCGGGCGCTTTTCGAGCAAGGGCTGGCGTTTTGCCGCGACCTGGACGACCGCCGTGGAGCGGCCGAATGTCTGGCCGGCCTGGGCCAGGCGCACCTGGTCGGCGGCCGGCTTGAGGAGGCCCGGCATCGCTTCGAAGAGGCCCTGGCTGCGTTCCAGACCCTCGGTGACCGCCGCCGCGAGGCCGTCTGCTTAAGAAATCTGGGCACGGTGGCCTGGCGTCAGGGCAGATATGACGCGGCGCGACAGCTTTTCACCGCCGGCCTGGAGATCTGTCGCGCCATCGGCGACCGCGCAGGCGAGACAGAAGCCATCGGTCACCTGGGTCTAGCGTTTATCGCGGCGGGAAAGCCGGCAGAGGCGCGGGACTGTTGGGAAGAAAGCGCGGCCCTGTGCCGCGCCCTCGGCCTGGAGAAGCAGGCGGGGCGCTGGCTGCACAATCTGGGGAACCTCTATCTGGACCTTGGGCTGTACGCCGATGCACAGCGCTGTCTCGAAGAGAGCCTGGCGGTTGACCAGGCCATCGGCGCCAAACCCGACATGGCACTGAACCTGGGGTGGCTGGGTAAACTCGGCCTGTTGCGCGGGGCGTGGGCTGACGCCGTCCACTACCTGGAGGCGGCCATCGCGTTGGACGGGGAGACAGACGGCAGCGTGGAAGCGACCTGGCACTATGCCTGGCTGGCTGCGGCGTCCTGCGCGTTGGGCGACCTGACCCGGGCGCGGGCGTGCAGCGAGGAGGCCGTCCGGCTGGCCGGCGCGCAGGGCACGCCTCTGGGCCCGTTCGAGCTGGCAGGGCTGACGGTGATCGCCCTGGCGCTGGCCGATGGCATGGCCGCGCTGGGCTTTGCCCGCCAGGCGTTGGCCATGGCCGAAGCCGGGGGCAGGGACAACGATATTGGCCTGAGCGAGACGCTGCTGGCCGCAGTGCACGGCAGCGGGCTGCTTGCCGACGCCGAGGATCCACGCCCCCACTTCGAGGCTGGCCTGCGGCGGATGGCGGAGGTGCGGCAGACGCTATCCAGGGCAGAGCCGCCCGCGGCGACGGCCTGGGATGGCGCGTATGTGTGCGCAACCGTCCTGCGGCGCTACGGCGTGTACCTGCTCGATCACGGCGAGCCCGAGCGCGGGCGCGCGCTCCTGCTGGAGGCGCAGGGCATTGCAACCACCCTGGGCGCGACCGGCGAACAGGAGCTGGCTGCTCGCTCGTTGGCCGGCGATCCCGATCCCCGCCTGCGTTGGTGATCCTTTGCGCCCCTGGAATTGCACAATGATGTTGCCAGGGTGCATATTTGATGAGCGGGTATTCGAAGCAGCTCCCTGCCAGGGCGATCGCCCTGGCATTCGGGTGTGTCACAATTTTGCCACCTTTGCGGTGAAGTCAATCCAACCGCACGGGTCGCAGTAGGACAACTGCGAGCAGTTGTCCTACAACTTTGGAGTGCGCCCTGGCATTCTCCGGCTTGCCAAACAGCCCGGTCTGTTGTAAAATGACTTTACAGTCAGCCCAGCTCAGCTACCAGCGGAGACGCTGCGGAAGCCCGGCATGCATTTCGACATATTCTCTCTATTCCCCTCCATGTTTCGCGGTCCCTTTGAGGAGAGCATCATCAAACGTGCCAAGGAGCGCGGTTATCTCTCCATTGCCATCCACAACATCCGTGACTACGCCACCGACAGACACCATATCACCGACGACGCCCCTTACGGTGGGGGAGGTGGTATGGTGATGAAGCCAGAGCCAATCTTTGCTGCCGTCGAGACGGTGCTGGCGGGAGAGACAGGAGTCCCCATCATACTGCTCACCCCTCAAGGTCGCCTGTTTACGCAGGCTGTCGCCCGCGAGCTGGCCAGGTATCACCGTATCGCTCTGATCTGCGGCCGTTACGAAGGTGTGGACGAGCGCGTGTCCCAACACCTTGCCACCGATGAAATCTCCATCGGCGATTACGTGCTCACCGGTGGCGAACTGGCAGCGATGGTGATTGTGGATGCCGTGACCCGGCTTTTGCCGGGCGTGCTGGGCGATCCCGGCGCCGTACTCGAGGACTCACACGCCAGCGGGCTGCTGGAGGGGCCACACTACACGCGCCCGGCTGTCTTTCGCGGCTGGGAGGTGCCCGAGATACTCCGTTCCGGCGATCACGCGGCGATTGCCCGCTGGCGCCGGGAACAGGCCCTGCTGCGCACCCTTCAGCGCCGCCCCGACCTGCTGGCCAGGGCTGACCTGACCACCCAGGACCGGGAATTTCTGGCCAGATTTGAACCTTCCTGTGCTCACAGTAGTAATATATTA
>Ga0209227_1000208_pt1 | contig 49837 bp, 28 predicted proteins | sample YNPBryantNP2012_FD_185815 | JGI IMG/M metagenome (GOLD analysis project Ga0209227, IMG submission 185815) | Anoxygenic and chlorotrophic microbial mat microbial communities from Yellowstone National Park, USA - YNP Bryant NP 2012 (SPAdes)... ...
GACGCCGAGGCGACCCAGCTTTCGGAGGCCTTTGCACGAACCTGGGAGCGCGCCCGCCGCAACTTCGGTCGCCGGCCGATCGCCGAGCCGGAGGCGCTGGACCTGGCGATGCGGGCAGCGACGGCCCTGCGATTGATCGCGATGACGGGCACGTCCGTGTTTCAGATGGCGCCCGCCGAACCGGCTCTCATACGATCGTGCTCGCATCCGGTGGAGCAGATGCGGCTGACGGCCGCCGCGACACTGGCCTGGTCCAATACGCGGGCGGCTCAGTCGGCGATTGCGACGCTGGCCCTCGATGCCGGTGGAAGCACGACGCAGAGGATTGCAGCTCTGGATCTGCTGGCGGAGTCGGCGAAGCGGTACGGGCGGCTGTTACCGGACGAACTGGTGGCCCGACTGACGGAGCAGGCCTTGCACGAGAAGGACCTGACGATCCGGACGGCGGCCAGCCGAGCCCTGGGGGCGCTGGATCTGGGCGGGGGCCGGGCATCGGAGATCATCCACCTGTACACGACCGAGCCGAAGCCCTGAACTTGCAGGGCGGGGCGGGATGGGCGCTGCCGCTGTGGGGTGGCTCCCGCCCGCGCGGCTCGTTTCTACTCCTCGTCGGTGTCATGCGTATCGATCTCGAGGGGGGCGTGCATGTGTTCCGTGGCCTTGGGGGTGCGGAGCACACGCGCGAAGCAGAAGACCGTCAGTGCCAAGACGAATCCGCACGAGACGAGCATCAGGATCCAGCCTGCGGTGGTCATGAGGCGGCCTCCTTCTCCTGCGGAGATGCGGGGGTGGGCAGTGGCTTCTGCACGAGGTGCCGGCCGCTCGCCCTCCATCGCTTGCCCGCCAGGTTGATCATCAGCAGGAAGAAGACGAGCAGAACGGCGATGAAGAGCAGCATGAGCAGGACCGTCCCGCGATCCTCGGTGGTCAGTTCGCGGATCTCGCGGATCTTCGCCGGCACATTGATGCGCAGCCACATCGCGAAGATCACGATGAGGTACACCGGGGAGACGTACTTCACGACATACCAGACGAACCCCGGCACGCGCAGCTCCGCCCCGCGTTGAATTTCCTCCCGGGCGCGTTCGATGCCGAAGGCCCATCCGAACAGGATCACCTGTGCGGTGGCCAGCACGAAGATGAAGACCGTGCCGACCCAGAAGTCCAGTACGTCCAGAGCCAGAAGCTGCTTGGAGAAGTACACCACGAGCAGGCCCCCGAGGGCCGTGATCATACCCAGACAGGTCACCGAGAGCCGCCGCCCCATGCCGAGCCCCTCTTCCAGGAAGGCGATGGCCGGCTGAAGCATGCTCAGCGAGCTGGTGATGGCGGCCAGGAACAGCATGAAGAACCAGAGCGTTCCGAAGAGCTGGCCGGCCGGCATGCGTGCGAACACCGAGGGCAGCGCGATGAAGCCGAGGCTGAAGGAGGAGCCGAGCGTCTGCTTGTTCAGAGTCTGGGGTTCGAGGAAGAGAAACGCCACCGGGACCGTGATCAGGCCGGCCAGGCAGACTTCGCAGAACTCGTTGGTGGCGGTGGCGGTGAGTCCGGAGAGGGCTACGTCGTCGTCGGCCTTCAGATAGCTGGCGTAGTTCAGAATGATGCCGAAGCCGACCGAGAGGCTGAAGAATATCTGGCCCGAGGCGGCCAGCCACAGCTCGGGATTGGCCAGGTCTTTCCAGATTCCGCCGTGCTGAATCTTGGGGTTCCACATGAAGCCGAGGGCGGCGTTGACGTTGTGTTCGGGTCGAGCCGGATCGGGCGCGCCGAGCGTCAGCACCCGTACCAGGATGACGATGCCGACCGTGATGAGCAGGGGGACGGCGAACTTGCAGAAGGTCTCGATGCCCCGCGTCAGGCCGCGGTAGATCAGGAAGAAGTTGGTGGCGAACACGACGGCCAGGAAGATGACGCCCTCCTGAAGGCGGCCGTGGAGCAGCAGGCCGTTCCGGGGCATGCCGACGAACTCGTTGAAGTGGTTCCTGTAGGCCCCCACGTCCCCGGCATATGAGGCGAAGGTGCCGCGGGCGTAATCCCACGCGTAGGCCAGGCACCAGGCCTCGATGTACACGTAGTACATGTAGATGCCGACGGGAATGATCAGCGCGAGCGCCCCGAGGTACTTGCTGACGCGGTTCGGCCAGAGCACCGAGAAGATCCCGGGCGCGCTGTTGAAGCCGAGGGCGCCTCCGTACCGCCCGATCGTCCACTCGACCCAGCAGATCGGGATGCCCAGGACCAGCAGCGAGACGAAGTACGGGATCATGAAGATGCCGCCCCCGTTGATCGCCGCCAGGCCCGGAAACCGCAGGAAGTTGCCCAGCCCGACGGCCGAGCCGGCCACGGCCAGGATCACGCCCAGCCGTGAGCCCCAGTTTTCCCGCGCCACCGCGGGTCTCATGGTGTTTGCGTTCGACACTGGTGCCTCCCTCCCCGGTCCCGCCGGTGGGCCGGGGCGAAGCGCAAGACCGAGCAGGCTCCGGACGGGCCCGCCTCATTGACGGGCGGCATCTTCGGCAAAGCAGGCGGCCAATTCAAGCGCTTCGGGCCGGGTGCCTCACCGCCTGAGCTGCTCGAAGGCATACGCGGCCGCCAGCACCGTATAGGCGGCGCAGGCCAGGGAGATCCCCACCAGCGAGATCTTGCCCGGCCGGGCGTAGGCAGGAAGCCGGTGCGGGAGAACGATATGGTTCCAGATCAGCAGGGCTGCGCTGAAGCTGACGGTTCCGATGAAGCCTACGACTGAGGAGTAGAGGATCAGCTCGCCTGGCGGGGCCATCGGCATGGTCGCGCACGTGATCCCGGTGGCCAGAACCGTAAAGACCCAGTACCAGGTGCGGTGCGGCCAACGCCGCGCGGCCCGCGGAAAGTAGGCGTGCAGAATGTCTGTGTGGACGCGGCTGACTGCGTCCACGGTGGTCAACCACGTATCGGCCAGGAACATGGTCGCCACGACCAGAAAGAGGACTCCGCCCGCGGGGCCCCAGCTCGCCGCGAAGAACTGCCGCTGGACCTCGACGGGCTGGGCGTCGCTCGGCAGACGACGTTCCGGGTAGAGCAGGGCATAGGCCAGCCAGCACGTCAGGATCGTCGTGAGCAGATTTCCCCCGATCCCGATGCCGATGTCGACGAGGAGATACCGCCGCCAGCGTTGCCAGCGCCGGGCCGACTCGGCAGTGTCCTCGGGGCAATAGCCGCTGTCCGGGATGACTTCCGGGCGTCCGGTGATCGGGCTGGTGATCCGTCCGAACCAGGCGCCCATGCCCGCGTTCTTTTCCCGCAGCCAGTAGGAGTAGAAAAGCGTCCAGAATCCGCCGAGTCCGGCGAACGTGATGGCGGTCAGGAGGCGGGTCGCGTCGGTGGCGCCTTCCCAGCTCCGGCCCGCCGGCCACCGGGGGCGTACGAGCCCCAGGAAGAACTCGCCGGCCGTCCCCCGGACTTTCGGGTGCAGACAGGCCATGACGAGCCCCGCGAGAGTCGCGAGGCTCACCACGAGCATGACCTTCTCGATCAGCAGGTACACGACCCGCGAGACCAGCAGCGCGATCACGAAGACGGCCACGAACACGTGGCCCCAGAAGAGGCGCTGATGTTCCAGCGACCAGCCGGCCGGCCGGCCCGTCAGCTCGGCCATGCCGCCGGCCGTCACGAATCCGCCGAGCCACAGGAATGAAACGGTCATGAGCAGCCACAGGACGGCGCCGAACCAGCGATTCAGCCGGACCAGGGCCTGCCAGACGGATTCGCCCGTCAGAAGGGTGTATGAGCCGATCTGATAGTTGAGGGGATACTGAAGCAGGCACGCGGGAATCAGCAGGAACAGGAAGCCCAGACCATACTTGGCGACGATATAGGGCCACCAGACCAGTTCGCCGGAGCCCTGGGCCAGGGCCATCCACACGATGCCCGGGCCGAGGGCGCGCCACATCCCCGGAAATGGAGGCATCTGGCGGGGCGCCAGCGGCGGGAGGACGCCCGGCCTCGGGCGGGTCGGGCGGCTCGCTGCGACGGGAGCTGCCTGGGAAGAGGTTGACATGTCACGAGCCTAACGCAGTCCGGCACCGCCGCACAAGAAGCCCGACGGGCTTCGCGGGGGTTTCCAACAGCCCGGGTGATGCGCCGGGAGGATGCACCGGCCCTCCAGAAGGCGTCTGTGGCGGCCGCTGCGGCGCCTCAGGCTACGGCGGAGGCCGGTTCGGACTCGTCCTCGAACTTGACGGCAACGCGCTTGCTTACGCCGGCTTCCTGCATGGTCACGCCGTAGAGCACGTCGGCGATCGACATCGTCCGCTTGCTGTGTGTGATGAGGATGAACTGGGACTGTGCCAGGAACTCGCGGAGGATCCGGTTGAAACGCTCGTTGTTCGCTTCGTCCAGTGCCGCATCCACCTCGTCCAGCACCGTGAAGGGCGAGGGGCGGCTTCGGAAGATCGCCAGCAGCAGTGCGATGGCCGTCATGGTCTTCTCGCCGCCGGACAGGAGCGTGATGCTCTGCGGTTCCTTGCCCGGCGGGCGCGCGACGATTTCGATCCCCGCCTCGAGCACATCGGGTTCGCTCCCGTCGGCGGGACGCTCCAGAAGGATGTCGGCCCGGCCGCCACCGAAGAGCTTGCGGTAGAGTTCGTGGAAATGGCGGCGGACCTCTTCGAACGTTCGGGTGAACCGCTCGCGGGACTCCGCGTTGAGTCGCTCGATCATCTCCTCGAGCTGTTTCCTGCTGGCGGTCAGATCGTCGCGCTGGGCCGTGAGGAACTCGGAGCGTTTCTCGAGCTCCTCCTGTTCGGCGATGGCGTCCAGGTTCACGTTGCCGAGCCGTTCGATCCGGGCGCGGAGATCGGAGATTTCCTGCTCCACGGCGGCCCAGTCCTGTTCGGCATGCTGATAGCCGGCGTACTGGTCGGCCAGATCAATGCTGAGCTCGTCGCGGACGCGTGCGACCAGGTCATCGCGCCGCACACGGACTTCCTGGTGCTCCATCTGGGCCGAGTGGATCTGGGCCTCGATCTGTTCCAGCTCGCCGCGGCACTCCCGTGCCCGCGCCGCGGACTGCTCGATCGCCTGCCGGAGCTGCTCCCGCGCCCGCCGGCGCGCCAGAACCTCCGACGAACGCGCCTCCTTGACCGCGAAGAGCTCGGCCAGTCGCGATTCGGCCGCAAGGATTCCCCGCTCCAGGTGTTCGAGGCGGTGTCGGCAGTCCTCGGACTCCGTGCGGGCCTGGAGGACGGCCTCGCCGGCGGCCCGATGGGCTTCCCGAAGGGCCCGGAGGTTTGCCGCGAGGGCCGATCGCTTCTCGGCCAGCTTGCCGGCCTCCACGCGGGCGGCCGTAAGCCGCTCAGCCAGCCCCGACCGTTGGGCCCCCAGGAGGTCGATGCGGTCGGTCAGTCGCCGGACGTGCTCCTCGCGCTGGGTGTTCTGTCGTTCGAGTTCCTGGAGCGAGGCCTGGCTGGCGAGCGCGCGCTCGGCGGCTTCGGCGATCTGCCGTTCGAGGCTCTCGACCTCGCCCGCGATGAGCGGTTGTTCGCGCATGAGGCGGTCGATCGCCTCGGCGTTCGCGGCGGCGGCGGCGTTCGTTTCCACCTCCGCCGTCCGGGCCTCGTAGATGGCCGTGCGAAGCTCCTGCTGGACGGCCGCGAGGTGTTCGGCTTCGGCGGACATGCGTGACTGGCGGTCGGCCAGGACGGCGATGCGGTGTTCGACCTCCTGGATGCGGGCATCCATCTCGCGGAGTTCGCTTTTTCGGGAGATGAGACCCGCCCCGGAGCCGGCGGGCCCCGTCGCGATTCGTCCGTCCGGCTCGACGACCTGTCCGGCCCGCGTGACGAAACGGTGGCCGGACGGGATCAGGTCCGACAGCCGGAGGGCGTCCTCGATCGTTTCGACGATGACGGTCTTGCCGAGCAGGTGGCGTGCCAGCGTCTCCAGGTCCTCGGGGCAGCGGACCCAGTCGATGGCGTTGGCCACGAAGCCGGGCTGGGACGAAAAGTCACGGTCGTTGATGAGCGGCCCCAGGCGGTCGGTACAGATGACGTGGACCCGGCCGCTGAGTCGTTCGAACTGTTGGGCCTCGGCTACGAACCGCGCCGTGTCGCTGACGACCAGGTACTGGTCGGCCCCGCCGAGGGCGGCTTCGATGAGGTTCGCGTGAGCCGAGTCGGCCGACAGGAGGTCGGCCACCATTCCCCGGACGTATCCGAACGTCCGGCCGGTGGGGTCGGCGGCCTTCCGTTCGAGGACCTCGCGGACGCCGGCGTCAACCCCTTCGAGGCGCTGGTCGAGGTCGGCCAGCGTCTGCCTGCGGGAAAGCAGGGCGCTGCGGTGTTCCTTGGCGGAGGCCAGTTCGCGGTCGAGTTCGAGGCGCGTGGAGTCCAGGCGTCGGGCTTCTTCCTTCTTCTCTTCCAGCCGGCGGTTTTGCGCCTCGAGAAGCTCCCGGATCTCCCGGGAGCGGGCCTCGATACGAGCCTTGTTCTCCAGGAGTTGCGCCAGCTCGCTCCGGATGACCGCGTCGCGTGCGGTGAGCCTTCCCTTCTGGTCCTGAAGGCTCTCGCGGTGGACTTCGAGCGCCGAGATGTCGTTGTGGAGCTTGGCCGTCCGTCGCAGCAGCTCGATGATTCCCGCCTTTTCGTCTTCGAGCTGGGCCTGAAGCGCCGCCAGCTCGCGAGAGAGTTCCTGGTCCCGGGCGTGCAGCTCGTCGATGGCGGCTTGGCCGGCGGCGATCTGCGACTCGAGCGCCTGGGCCGATGCCGACTCGGCCTCGACCTGGGCCGCCAGGGCCGCGGTCCGCCGCTGCTCGGCGACGAGGCGCGCCTGGGCGCGCCGGCGGGCTTCCTGTTGTTCGTCGATCCGCTGGCGCGACTGTGCGATCCGCTCCTGGTGTGTGGTGATCTCAGCCGTGATGGTGAGCAGATGCTGCTCGAGGTCGCGCACCTCCGCATCGAGCCGCAGAATCCGCGCATCGTGTTCGGCGGCAGCGGTTTCCGCGCGGGAGATCTCGGTCCGCAGGACGGTCGCGCGGTCGGTGTGCTCGTCGATCCGGCGTCTGAGCTCCGTTTCCCGCTGGGTCAGGCGGTGATACTCGGCGAGGGAGAAGCTCGCCCGCAGCTCCCGGAGGCGGGCGGCATAACTCTGATAGCTTCGCGCCTTGCCCGCCTGATACTTGACGCTGCGGAGCCGCTTGTCGACTTCGTCGATGATGTCGGCCAGCCGCAGGAGGTTCTGCTCCACGCGCTCGAGCTTGCGGAGGGCTTCTTTCTTTCGGGTCTTGTATCGGCTGATGCCGGCGGCCTCTTCGAAGATCAGCCGACGCTCGATCGGGTTGGCGTGGAGCAGGACGTCGACCTTCCCCTGTTCGATGATCGAGTAGGCGTCCACGCCGACGCCCGTGTCAAGGAAGAGTTCGCGGATGTCCTTCAGCCGGCACGGCTGGTTGTTCAGCAGGTACTCGCTCTCGCCGCTGCGATAGAGGCGGCGCGTAACGGTCACCTCGGTGTGTTCGCAGGGAAGGCGGCCGTCGGCGTTGTCGAATACGAGATCGACCTGGGCCATGCTGCTGCTGCGGCGGGTTCCCGAACCGTTGAAGATGACATCGATCATCTGCCGGCCGCGCAGGCTGCGGGCGGACTGCTCGCCCAGCACCCACTTGATGGCATCGACGACGTTGCTCTTGCCGCAGCCGTTGGGGCCGACGATACACGTGACCCCCGGCATGAAGTCGAAGTCCGTCTTGTCGGCGAAGCTCTTGAATCCCTGGCAGGTGAGGCGTTTCAGATACATGTGGGCAATGCCTCCGTGCGCCCGCGCCGGGTCCGCTCCTCCTGAGCGACACCCTGAGTCGTACGCTCCACGGCTACGACGCCGCAGGCATTCTACCGGCCTGCCGGCGGGTTGCCAACGCCCGCCCGGACCGGCCCGGGAGGTTGATTGACGATACTCCCGGGGGCGGTATAACTGAACCGGGTCGACCCGCCGTCCGATGTCTGGCACCTGGAGGGCTCCTGCCGGCATCCTCGGGCGGCGGGGCCGCCGGGGGGCGATCTGTCACGGCCAAGTGTCGGTCCGGCCCGGTGCCGAGCGTGATGGCCTCGGGATTATTATGAGGCCCCTATGAGAACCCTCGTGATTCTGACGCTTCTGCTGGCGAGCACGCCACTGATTATGGCCCAGGGGTGCCTCCACCCGATGCCGTTTGCACGGCCCGGTGAAGGCGGCGGCGCCTCGGATGATGATAGCGGAGACGAAGGGACCGCGGCACTCCAGGTCGACGCGGGGGCCGATCAGACCGCCGTGGTCGGGCAGAGCCTGACGCTCCGGGCGACTGTCCGGGGGGGCCGCGAGCCGTACGCCTACGAGTGGCGCCAACTGGCGGGGGCTTCGGCGACGCTGGCGGGAGCCACTTCGGCCAGCGCTACCGCCACGTTCCTGGCCGCCGGTACGTACTGGTTCCAAGTCACGGTGGAAGATGCGGCCGGGAACCGTGCGAGCGACACCCTGTTCGTAACCGTCACGAGCGGAGTCGTGGTCACCGGCTCCTGAGGGACCGCGGCGGCTCTCGCGGCTACTCGGGGGGGCCGGGCCTCGGGTGGAGGCGGTCGGGTCGGTGCGCTGGCGCCCGGCTTCCCGGCGCAGGCGATGCCCTTTGGTCTTCGAGGCCGGGTCGAATAAAATGCGGGACTCGCGTCGGGTCTGGACCCGGGGCAGCCGGGGCGTCCCGCCTGCTCTGGCGGGGGCCGGGCGGGCCGCCCTTCCGACGGCGAGTCGGGAAACTCAACCAGGCGGAGATTGCCATGCCTCAATACAGCACCGCGGATATTCGCAACATCGCCCTCGTCGGTCACGCCGGCTCGGGCAAGACCTCGCTGGGCGATTCCATGCTGCACGTAGCGGGCGTGACCAACCGCCTTGGCAGTGTGACCGACCGGTCCAGCCACCTGGATTTCCTGGATGAGGAGAAGGATCGCGGCTGTTCGATCGACTCCGCCGCGTTCTTCGTGAAGGTGGAAGGTCGTCTGATCAACGTGATCGATACCCCGGGGGCCCCGGACTTCGTCGGGCCCGCCATCGCGGCCCTGGCCGGCGTCGAGACGGCCGTCTGCGTCATTTCCGCGTCCGCCGGCATCGAGGTGAATACCCGCCGGATGATGGAGAAGGCCAAGGATTACGGCCTGGGCCGGATGATCGTCGTGAACAAGATGGACGCGGAGAACGCCAACCTCGAGGAGCTCATCGGACAGATCCAGGAGACCTTCGGCAAGGCGTGTCAGCCGTTCAACCTGCCCTGCGGTCATGGCAAGTCCGTAGTCGATTGCTTCGTTGCCTCCGAGGGGTCCTCGGACTTCGGGAGCGTGGCCGAGGCCCACACGGCCCTGACGGAGGCCGTGGTCGAGGCGGATGAGGCCCTCATGGAGGAGTACCTGGATAAGGGGGCGGTAGCTCCCGAGAAGCTGGCGGGTGCGGTGGCCAAGGCGATCGCCTCGGGCAGCCTCGTTCCGATCCTCTTCACGGATGCCCGCAACGAAATCGGCGTCCGGGAACTGCTGGCGACGGTGGCCAACTTCGCGCCGTCCCCCGTGACGGGTTGCCGCCGCACTCTGGTCAATGGGGAGGCGAGAACGCCGATCGATCCGGATCCGGAGGGACGGTTTGTCGGGCAGGTGATCAAGGTGTCCGGCGACCCCAAAAGCAATATCAAGTACTCGCTGATTCGCGTGCACGCGGGGCGGATCCGTCACGATACTCAGGTTCTGATTAACGACGATCGGCGGGGCCAGCGGCCGGGGGCCCTTCACAAGTTCCAGGGCGCCGAGCACCCGGAGATCGAAGAAGGAATCGCCGGTGATCTGATCGCTGTGGCGAGGATGGACCTGAAGATCGGGGACATCCTGCACACGGGCACGCCCGGGACGATTGCGCTGCCCTCGTTTCCGACGCCGATGTTCTCCCTGGCCATCGAGCCCAAGAGTCGCGGTGATGCCGACAAGGTCAGCGGGGCTTTGGCGAAGTTCACGGAGGAGGACCCCTGCTTCATTGCCGACCGGGATCCGGTCACGCATGAGCTGGTGATCCGTGGCATCGGCGACCTGCACCTGCGGACGATCCTGAGCCGCATGGCTCACCAGTTCAAGCTGGAGGTAAACACCAAACCGCCCAAGATCCCGTACCGGGAGACGATCACGGGCGTCGTCCGGGACGTCGAGTACACCCACAAGAAGCAGACCGGCGGTGCCGGGCAGTTCGCGCGCGTGGTCATCGGGCTCGAGCCGAACGAACGCGGCAAAGGCTACGAGTTCATCGACGAGATCTTCGGGGGGGCGATCGACATCGCGTTCCGGCCCTCCGTGGACAAGGGCATCCAGGCCCAGATGAAGGAGGGCGTGCTTGCGGGCTATCCCGTCGTGGATGTGAAGGTGAGGCTCACCGACGGCAAGACGCACCCCGTGGACAGCAAAGACATCGCGTTCCAGATCGCCGGACGCGAGGCCTTCAAGGAAGCCTTCATGAGGGCTAAGCCATGTCTGCTGGAGCCGATTGTGAACCTGGAGGTCACGGTGCCCACGGAGAACGTCGGCGACATCCAGGGTGATCTCGCCGCGCGCCGCGGCCGGCCGCAAGGGCAGGACGTTCTGCCGGGCGGTCTGGCCGTCATCCGTGCCCAAGTGCCGCTGGCCGAGGTGGCCGATTATCATTCGCGTCTGTCGAGCATCACGGGCGGCCGCGGCAGCTACGTGATGGAACTGTCGCACTACGAGATGGTACCCGGCAATCTTCAGCAGCAGATCGTCGAACAGGCCCGCAAGGCCCGCGAAGAGGCCAAAGGGCACTGACCGGGCGTACTCTGCGCCCCGGGACTTCGCTAAGGTCGGCGGATGGCCTGCGGACCCCGGCTTGGCCCACTGCGCACCGTGGGGCTGCTTGCAGGGCGTGCGGATCACCGTGTACGACAGCGGCATCGGCGTGACCGGTCCGGTCTCCAGGACAATAATAGGTCATGCAGCCATCTCAGACGGATCGCGGACGCCGTCGGCGGAATGTTCTGCTCGGCCTTGCTCTGTTCGGGGCGTTCGCGGTGATCTACGCGTACGTCAACCGGCCCGTCCCTGCACCGGCCGGTTGGTCCGAGAGCTTCGCCGCGGCCGAACAGGAGGCTCGCGGGCAGGGCAAGCCGCTTCTCATTGATTTCGGTGCGGAGTGGTGCCCCGCCTGCCGGCGGATGACGGCGGAGGTCCTGTCTTCGCCGCGACTGGCGGGCGCTCTGGCCGACTTCGTCCTCGTGCGGGTCGACGTCGATGAGCGCCCGGATCTGGCCTCCAGGTACGGAGTGACCGCCTTGCCGACCTTCGTGGTTACCGACGCCGGCGGCAGAGAGCTACACCGCTTCGAGGGCTACCGGGACGTGGATCGGTTCCTGGCCGAAGTGCAGACGGCCCGCCGGCGCCTTACGACGGGCTGACCCGTACGCCCTCTTCGGTCGCAATACCCTCGCAGCCCGTTGCTTACCTGTCTTGCGGTCTGGCAGCCGCGCGGGCCGGCCGGCACGTGATCAGTCCGGTTCTCGCGGCACCGGAGGACTACGGGCAGGCGGCCGGCTGGCCGGGCCCGTTGAAACACGCCTGGAAGACGGCGAAATCGTTCACGTCGGCGTCGCCGTCATCGTCGAAGTCCGCGTCCCAGTCGCACGACGGCGGGTTGCCCGGTCCGTTGAAACAAGTCTGAAAGACGGCGAAGTCGTTAACGTCCACGTCGCCGTCGCAGTCGAAGTCGGGCGCGGGGCGTGCCCGGGCGGGCACCAGCGTGTGCGGCGAGCCGTCCGCCTGGACCATCGTGTGCTGGACGGCCGGGAGGGCGTAGAAGTTCGGTCCGCTGCCTGGGATGGGTCGGATCGGGGGGGCGTAATCCCACGGCCCCGGCGACAGGCTGAACATCGTCTGAGCGGGCAGCTCCGGCAGGAACAACGGAGGGCCGCCGCCGACGGGCACGAATGTCACCTGCGGTACGTACTGGATCTGCATGCCGAAGAGGTTCTCTCCCGTCTCGCCGCGCATGACCTGCATGATGCCCACCTCGACGAAGCGATGATCTGCCGTCAGGAACACGTCGAAGAAGGCAGACGTGCCGTCGCGGTACTCCACACGGATCGGCGCGGTGCTCTGGAGGTTGAGGGCGACCAGCTCGATGGGAACGGCATCAGATGCCCCGGGGAAGGGCAGCCAGGCGTCGGCCGGCCGGCGGACGATCGTATCGGCATTGCTGGTGCAGGGATCGAGGGCCACACCCTTGAGGGCGACGGTACCGACAAAAGGCTCCGAACCGGGTCCGAAGAAGTCGGCTGGGATCGGCGGCAGCGTACCTCCGAAAGTGATGACGGTGGGATCGTGGGTTTGCCAAAAGTCCAGGCCGGCCAATGCATCCGTCTCGAGGGCATCGACAGGGTGGTCGCCGAACTCCTCAAGCGGTTCGTCGCTTTGCGCGAGCGTGAGCCGGGAGGCCGCCGGGCTGCCGCATTCGCCGGGCGCTGCCGGTCGGATCGTGTAGTAGAGATAAACGTGGCCGCCGAGGTATGAGCCCGTGGTCTGGAAGTCATAGCACCATCGCCCGCCCGGCGGGATACACACGGGGGGCTCGCCGTTGGCGTCCTGGATGGGAAGAACGCTTGCCCAGTCGATCGCGTCCAGCGCGGGGTAGTACGTCATTGAAGCCAGGAGCTTGAGGTTCTCGAGCACGAGCCATGACGTGTCGTCGTTCTCGATACAGACCCGGTGAATCCAGTGTCCGCCGCCCCCGCTGCCTTCCTGAGCGCCGCGGCCGCCCCCGCCGGGGGTGCGGTTGCCCCCGTCCCCGCCGGGGAACGGTCGGCCCGTGCGCCAGCCCTGGTCGGGCATGGGTTTGCCTTCGAGTTTCTGGCCGTCGCTGGTGAAGTAGGCGTCCTTGATCTTCAGGACGTTCTTCTCATTCATGCAGAGGCTGATCTCGACCTCAATGGCCTCGCCGTTGGGGATGTCACACCCGCTCATGTCCACGTTGGCGCCGTGGTTGCCCGGAGGCGGATTGCCCGTGCCGTTGTCCGTGCTCAGTGCGACGTTCACGTTGTCGCACTGGGCGCTGCCGGCCTTCGCCCCGGTCACCACGACGTTCGGGCGATCGTTCTGGTACATGTAGAAGTGAAAGTCGTTGGCGTCCTGCCCGGTGTTGTTCCGCATGCCCAGCTTCGCGCGGACTTCGACATTCGGCGGATCGCAGTCGCCCACGTCGCCGGCGCCGGACCACGCGGGTGCGCCCCAGCCGAGAACCGCGCACAGAGCCACCACGGCCGTTTCCTGGTTCCTGCTCTTCATGACCTTGCCTCCAAAAGGGTGAGGGGGCCTGTTGACCAGACGGGCGAGCCTTGATGTCCACGCGCCCGCGACTCCGCGGATCTGTCAGTGGACCGAGCGGTGGGGGATGCCGGCTCGTTTCCGGCCAAGACGCAGTGTATCGTAGTGCCTGGCACACGGCCATGTCAAAGGTTTTTTCACTGTTCGGAAGGATTCCTATGTGAAATCCGGCACAGATGAGCGGGCGATCTGGTTGCCCGAGCCGGCCGGAATGCCGTTTCGAACCCCATGCGTTGCGCGGCACGTTCATGGTCCTTGAACGCCGAAAGGGGGCCGGACCGTCTTCGATGCGTGCCGCAGGCGCCTGCTCTCCTGACTTGCTCTTGGGCTCGGCGGGATGAGCGTCGTTCGTCTCGACCGGCAAACCACGGCTTGCTTCGGGAATCCTCGCCCGACGGCTAGTCCATGGGCTCGGTTGCCGCGGGAGAGAGTCCTGCTTCGGGAGGTCGTTCAGACACGGCGCCGGGGACGGGTGCGGAGGGCCAGTCGGTTCGCAGCATCTCGAACCACTTCGCCGGGGACTCCGGTTCGCCCGTTCGTGCGGAGAGGTATGCTGTCTCGATGACGGCCATGGTCCAGAGGTGGTCTCTTGCCAGTGACGCCAGCCGCTTGCGGTCTCCCGTGATCCCGTCCAGAAACACCCGGATGGGGTGCGAATAAGGATTCGGCGCGCGGTCGAAAGGCGTGCCGACAGGCTCGCCGGCGCGGTCGAACACGGTCACGCGCTGCCGGTCGATACGAACGGTTCCTCCGGTCGAGTAGATGGTGAGCTCCAGTGCCGGCGGCCCGCTCGTCCAGCAGGATACCATAGAGGCCACGGCGCCGTCGTTGTACCGGAGGACCACGGCGGCGGTATCCTCTGTGTCGTACGGATACCGCGTGTGCGGCCGCGAGACTCGGGAGGCCGCCGCATACACTTCGGCTGGAGGGCCCATCCATTGCACGATGGCATCCACGGCCGGATAGGCTTCGTGCAGCAGAACACCGCCGCCGGCCCGCTCGCTGTCACCGCGCCAATCCAGGTCCTCGGGTCGGCACGCATACACGCGAGAGTCCGCCAAGAAGGGCTTGCCGAAACGCGCGAGCGTCTGCCCGGCCTGGGCCATCGCCGGTTCGGCCGGCCATGGCCGCGCCACCACGAGAGGACAGCCCCCCGGCGCAGCTCCCTCAAACAGCTTCGTCAGGAGGAGGGCTTCTTCGAAACGTCTGGCCAGCGGGGTCTGCTTCCAGACCGGCAGGCCCCGGCCGGCAGCCAGTTTGAGATATGGAGCCACGGCGAAGTGGGGTGCCGCGATGAACAGGGCGTCCAGCCGGTGTTCGACGATCAGAGATCGGTAGTCGAGATAGGGCTCGGCCCCGGTCAGTTCCGCACAGGCCTCTGCCGTCTGTCGGTCATGGTCGCCAACGGCGACGAGTCGAATCCGCGGCTCGGCCAGCAGGGCATCCAGCACCGCCCTGGCTCCTCCCCCCAAGCCGATCAGCCCCACATCCAGCTCGCCTGTCACCCGAACCTCCGAGCCTGCCCGTCGATGGGTCCGACATTCCCGGCCGACCCCGCCGGGCCCGAGATGCGCTGCGTTCGTGCGGAAGGCGGTGCGCGACCCGGCGATCACAACTATCGGCCGCACCGGCCGCTGTCAACGCCGCGATTGGGCGGTTGCTCGCGGGGACGGTTCCGGCCTCCGGTGGCGGTCTGGTTGCACGCCCTGTATACTGCGGTTCCGCGGGGGCATCGGGGGAGCGCCCCGGGCAGGCATATCGGGATGCGGGTAGCGGGCATGCTCGAGTTGCAGATCCGGGAAGGTCAGACGAGCAGGACGGTCCAACTCCCACCGCGGAAGATCTCCATCGGCCGGCGGCCGGACAACGACATCGTGATCGGCGACGTTTTGGCCAGTCGTTACCACTGCACGATCGAGCCGACGGAGGGGGGTTACCTGCTGACCGACCTGGGGTCCCGCAACGGCACCCGGGTCAACGGGCACCCCGTACAGAGTACCGTGCTCGTGAGCGGCGACGAAATCCAGATCGGAAAGACCGTTCTCCGCGTTGTGCCGGAGCAGCCGCTCGCCACCACGGTGGTCGAGGAGGTTCCCGACGTCGCGAGCGCCGCCGCCGAGCCGATCCCTATGGCCATCATCGAGCCGGCCGATGATCCTGCCCCCATTCCCGTCGCGCACACGACGGTTTGGGACGCCGCCAGCGTGGGCGCGGCGCTGCGCAACCTCACGACGGCCGGGCGGGACGTCGGCTTCGACGTCGGTGACATCACGCTGCTGGACCGGAGCAGCCGACCGATCCATCTGGCCGGCAGGCACCGCGCTGAGGGCCAGGCCGTCCGGGTGCTTCGCTCGCTGTTGATCGGTGCCTTCCGGACACGTGCGACCGACATCCACTTCGAGCCCCGGCGGCTCGATTACCAGGTACGGTTCCGGGTGGATGGCATGCTGGTGCCCGTCCTGACGATGCCCAGTACGCTGGGACAGGCTGTCCTGAACGTGGTGAAGGTTCTGTGCGAGATCGACATTGCCCGGCGCAATGTCGCCCAGGAAGGCAACTTCTGCGTCGAGGTTCCCGGGCGGCGGATTGATTATCGGGTCTCGTACAGCCCTACGGTCCACGGCCAGAAACTGGTGGTCCGGATCCTGGACAAGATGGCCGCCCCCACGTGGCTGGGGGACCTGGGTATGCCCCCGCTGATGCTCAAGGCGCTCCGTTCGACGTGCCAGCTCGATTCCGGCATGGTCATCGTCAGCGGCCCGACGGGTAGCGGGAAGACCACCACGCTCTATACGGCGCTCCGCAGCATCGACGCCTCGGCGCGAAACATCGTCACCATCGAGGATCCGGTGGAGTATACGCTGGAAGGTGCCGCGCAGACCTCGGTGGATCCGAAGTCGGGCATGACCTTCGCCAAGCTGCTGGTTTCGTGTCTCCGACAGGACCCCGACGTGATCCTGGTCGGCGAGATCCGGGATCCCGAGACCGCTCGCGTGGCCATGCAGGCGGCCATCACGGGCCGGCTCGTCTTCACGACCCTGCACGCGCGGGATACCGTCGGGTCGATTTTCCGGCTTATGGACCTGGGCGTGGAGCCGTATGTGATCGCGAACGCCCTGACGCTGTGCATTTCGCAGCGTCTGGTTCGCGTCCTGTGCGAGAAGTGCAAGAAGCCCTACCGCCCCAGTCCCAGCCTGCTTGTCAAGATGCGGATGGAGAACCGGAGGATCGAGCATCTTTACACTCACGTGGGATGCCGCCAGTGCATGGGCGTCGGCTATCTCGGCCGCACCGCGATCTTCGAGATGCTCGCCTTCAACGATGAGCTGCGGGATGTCATCCTCACGCAACCGACGATCCAGCAGATCCGCAAGGCCGCCGGCCAGTGGACTTCACAGACGCTCCTCGACAGCGGATTCGCAAAGGTCGCCGAGGGTGTGACGTCGCTGGAAGAGGTGGAACGCGTGGCGATGCAGGAGTAGCGGGCTCGGCATGTCCCCACGGCCGATCGCCTGCCGGAGTCCCAGGCCGATCACGAACTCGACCCCCCTTGTGCGCCGCGTGACTCCGGCGGCTCCGTGCGTCAGCACGCCGTCCCGGCCCCCGTATCGAGTGGGTCTCCGCCGGCGGGCATGCGGGGGAGTCGCCACCTGAGAAAGGCCATGCCGGCGACGGCGGCCAGGGCCGAGGCCCCGAGGATGGCAATCCGGGCATCGTCAAGCTGGGGCTCGCCCTCAAAGGCCAGCCCGGCGATGAAGAGCGACACGGTGAAACCGATTCCTGCCAGCACGCTTGCGCCGGCCACGCCGGTCCAGCTCACTGGAGTTGGCAGAGAAGCCACTCCCATCCGGACCGCCAACCAGCTTGCGCCCAGGATGCCTGCGGCCTTGCCGATCAGCAGTCCCGTGACGATCCCTTGGGTGATCGGACTGGCGCCGGCGCGGCTGATGGCTTCCCATGACAAGGGGACCCCTGCGTTGGCAAGGGCGAACACGGGCAATACCAGGTAGCTCACCCAGGGGCGGAGGTGCCGGTCGAGACGGTCGGCCGGCTCTTCGGTCGCCCGCGTCCGCTCCTCGATCTCGCCGAGCAGGGCGGCAGCCTCGTCATCTTCAGACCTGTTGAGTGCGTCGCGAAGACGCTGGATCAGGCGCTCCGAAGTCGCGAGGTAGTCCCGTTGTGCCGTGGGGCGCCGGGCGGGCGTCAGCAGGGCGAAAACGACGCCGGCGATCGTTGCATGTACTCCGGACTGGAGCACGGCCAGCCACAGCAGCACGCCCAGAAGGCCGTACGCTCCCGTGCTCTGCACGTTCAGGCGCCGGAGTACGAAAACGGCGAGTGCACACACGGCCGCGCCGGCAGCCCACGTCCAGGACAGGTGCTCGGTATAGAAGAGGGCGATGACGAGAATGCCACCGATGTCGTCCACCGTGGCGAACGCCAGCAGGAAGATGCGCAGGGCATGCGGGACGCGGTCGCCCAGCACGGCCAGCGCGCCGAGGGCGAACGCGATGTCCGTTGCCACGGGTATCCCCCAGCCGCGGGCGCCGTCCGTCCCCGCGTTGAACAGAAGGTAGGCCGCCGCCGGAACCACCATGCCGCCGATTGCTGCGAACAGGGGCAATGCGGCCCCGCGGATATGGCGGAGCTGGCCGTGAACCATCTCCCGCTTGATTTCCAGGCCCACGACGACGAAAAAAAGGCTCATCAGGCCGTCGTTGATCCAGTGGTGCAGGCTCTTGTCCAGAGCGAGAGGGCCCAGGTGGACGGCCATGTGCTTGTGAAGCAGGGCCTCGTAACTGCGAGCCCAGGGTGAGTTGGCCCAGATGAGGCCGATCGCGGCGCCGATCGCCAGCATGAGACCCGCCGCTTCCTCCGCGTGGATGTATCGCTGGACCGGGAGCACCAGTCTGCGCGAGACCGCAGAGGCATCCGCCCGCGCCTGTGTCTTGCCCTGCGTCCTTGGAGGTACCCGCATGCCCGTTTCCTCAGAGCCTCATCGGGGTGGAACGTCATCGCCGGCGGTCAACGGACGCCATCGAACGGCCGGAGCCTGCCCGCGACTTTTCCCGGCGCGACATGCGCCGGGTAGTTCGCAGGGGCGATGGGCAGGGTACACGCCGCCGGGACAGGCTCTCCGCGCGCGTGGCGGTCGGCCGGTTCATTGTAGCGGCATCGGGCGCCGGGACCACGATCGGTATTCCGATGGGAAAAGGCTCCGGCGGTCGTCGCGGTATGACGCGTTCCGGAGTACGGTTACGGGCAGCCGCCGCGGGGATCGAACCCGCCGCGCGATTGGGTCAGGGGTCCGGTGCGGTACTTGGATGGAGTCTTGCCGATGAGTCCGATGTCTTGTCTGGGCGTCATGGCGGTGTTTGCGGCGGCGGTGCCGGGTGGCGACGATTCGCCCGCAGAACGGCTGATTCACGTTCGACAGGGCTGGGGTGAACTGGGGATTGACTCCTGTGCGCATCCGCCAGGACAGAAGGGCCAGCCGATCCGCATCGGCGGCCGCGAATACTCGCGCGGGTTTGGACACCACGCGCCCGGTGAGCTTCTCTTCGACCTGGGCGGCGAGTATGTCCGCTTCGAGGCCGAGGTCGGCGTGCAGGACCTGCCTGGCGCCCCCGGGAGCGTCGTTTTCCAGGTGCTCGTGGACGGTCGCAAACAGTTCGACAGCGGCGTCCTGCGGTCCGGCGATCCCGCCCGCCCGATTTCCGTCCCGATCGAAGGGGCTCACGAGCTGCGACTCGTGGTGACCGACGCCGGCGACGGAATCACGTGCGACTGCGCGAACTGGGCCGAGGTCCGCTTCATCCGCAAGCCGGGTGCCGCCCCGCCGCCCGTGACGTCGGGCTTCGAAATCGGGCGGTTCGCGCGGGTGGTCACGAGCGATCCCGCTCGCAAGGACGGGGCGCGAAGCACGCGGATCCAGGGGTACCGGCCTGAAGACGTGTACCTCGAAACGGACCTGCCCCCTCGTCCGGATGGCGAGTACGAAGTCCCCGTGACCGGCGGCGTCGGATGCATTGGCTTGCGGTGGTTCGAGCGGCGGCTCGTACGCGGGCTGTCGCTCGAGTTCGAAGGCAGCCTCCCGGAGCCTGGGGGCGTCCAGGTGGAGTGCTGGGTCGGCGAGTCCCCGTACCAGGGCGCCTGGAAGCCGCTAAAAGGGTTCCTGCAAGCCGAGGGCCCGCGATGGACCTACGTGGTCGATCGGCGGGGGCTTCCCGACCCTCGCGCCGGGACATGGAAGGTCCGCTGGCTCATCCCGGCCCGGACCGGATTTGTCGTTCGGCGACCCAGGGCGTTTGCGTCCACACCCCTGGGTGAGGCCCAGCTCCGCGTGGAGTTTGAGAATGCGGGCGGCAGCGGCCCTGTGCGGCTCGGTGTCCACGATGGTGAACTGGTTGGGTCGGCAGATGCCTGTGTGACGCTGAGCGGCCCCGGGCCTCACACATTCCGGGTCCGCTACGCCCGGCCGCGTTTTCATGAGGCCGTCCGGACCGTGCTTCGCTTGACGATGGGCCAGCAGCGCCTGGCCATCGCCGTGGATGACGTCCTAAGTCGAGAGGCCGTGTATGTGCCCGCCCACGGGGTATTCGTAAGTCGAGCCGATTCGGCGCTGACGCTGGCGGCTTACAAGGAGCGGATTGCCGGGCGCAAGACCATCCTCCGGCAGGTCCGCGAGATGCCGGATCAGACGCTGGCCCGGGCCCTTGCCAGGGTCCATCGTCCCGCGCAGGACGTGCTGCCCACGTTGCTTTCGCTGGCCTGCGACAATCGCAAGTTCGTCGTTCACCGCGACGGCCGGACCGAATTCTCACCAGCGCCGGATCCACCGCAGATCGATCCGCCGGGCCGGAAGCCCTATCCCTGCGTGTTCAAGCCAAGTCTGGGATCGGGCAGGCATGAGGGACTCAAGCGCCGTCTGAAGGACGGCTGGCTCCCCGCTCCGACGGTGACGCTCGTCGAGAAAGATGTGGCGTATGAGCTCTGTACGTTCGTCGCGCCGTTCGATCCGAGGCCGGCGACTGAGAACCCCTGGCTCAATCCCAGGCCGCTCTACGTGGCTGCGTTCCGGGTGAGCAACATCGGGAGTGCACCGGCGGACGCGTCCCTGCGACTCCAACTGTTCTCGGATGTGCATGAGAACCGGCTTGCCCGGCTTGACCTGGCTGGGCAGCGGTGCATCGTCACCGGTCCTGGGGGACCTGTGGCGGTGGGCCTGGCCTCCGCCGCGCTGACCACGAAGGCGGGGAACGACGGGGTCGCCGACTGGCTCGTGACGGGCAAGCTGCCGGCCGGCGGCACAGCCGACTACCTGCTGATGATCCCGGCGTGGGCGTTTTCGCCTGACCAGTTCGATACCCCGCCTTCCGTCGATGCTCTATACGCGGCCTTCCGAGCCTACTGGGAAGGCGTCCTGGCGCCGGCGATGCGGATCGAAGTGCCAGAGCCGGAGCTGGCTGACATCATCCGAGCGTCGCAAGTGCATTGTCTGCTGGCTGCTCGCAATGAGGACGGGGGCCGTCGGGTCGCCCCGTGGATCGCCTCGGTTTCCTACGGACCGCTGGAGAATGAATCCCATTCGGTCATTCGCGGCATGGACTATCTCGGCCATCACGAGTTCGCCCGCCGCAGCCTTGACTTCTTCATCGCCAGGTATGACCCGTCCGGGTTCCTCACGACCGGCTATACGCTCATGGGCACGGGCTGGCATCTCTGGACGCTCGGCGAACACTATGAGCTGACGCGCGACGACGAGTGGATCAGGCGGGTGGCGCCCGAAGTCGCCCGTGTGTGCGACTGGATTGTTCGACAGCGGGCCAAGACCCGCCCGCCCCGGGACGGCGGTCCCGCGCCGATCGAGGCGGGCCTCTGCCCGCCGGGCGTGATGGCCGACTGGAACGCGTTCGCGTACTACTTCTGCCTGAACGGGTATTACTGCGCCGGCCTGCGGTGGGCCGGAAAGGCGCTGGTCGCCGCGGGTGTTCCTGATGGGGCGAAATACGTGGAAGAGGCCGCCCGTTACGGGCGGGAGATTCTGCGGGCCTATCGGCAGATGCAGGAGATTACGCCGGTTGTCGGTCTGCGGGACGGGACGCATGTTTCGGCCTATCCTTCGCAACTGCTTCCGGGGCCGACGGGGCCGTACTTCCCGGGGGAGGACGGCAACCGAAGCTGGTGTTACGACGTCGAGCTGGGCGCCCATCACCTCGTGCCGCAGGGAGTCCTTCCGCCCGATGCCCCCGAGGTGGGCTGGATGATGGACCACATGGAGGACGTTCACTTCCTGGCCGATGGGTGGTTCGACTATCCCGCGGCGGAGAACGAGAAGGACTGGTTCAACCTGGGCGGCTTTTCGAAGGTGCAGCCCTACTACACGCGGAATGGCGAGATTTACGCGATGCGCGACGACGTCCGCCCGTTCCTCCGGTCGTATTTCAATACGCTGGCGTCGCTGCTGAGCCTCGAAAACCTCTCGCTTCAGGAGCATTTTCACGGGGCCGGGGCCTGGAACAAGACTCACGAGACCGGCTACTTCCTTCAGCAGACGCGCTGGATGTTCGTGATGGAGCGGGGGGAGGAGCTGTGGCTGGCCCGGCTCGTCCCGAATGCCTGGCTGCGCGAGGGGGGCGTCATCGACGTACGACAGGCTCCGACGAAGTTCGGGACGGTGGCATACCGGATCGAGTCCCACGTGAGCCAGGAACACATGGCCGCGAGCATCGAGCCGCCCACGCGATCATCGCCGGGGCGGGTCGTCGTGCGGTTCAGGCATCCGGACGGCAAGCCGATGCGGCAGGTGCTCGTAAACGGAGAGGACCACGCGGACTTCGACGTCGCACGCGAGTGCGTCTTCCTGGCCCCGGTCGGGGGTCGGATCGACGTGCGGGTGAACTATTGAGCCGCAACGCACCCGCGTGGATGTCGTACGGGCGGGCGCGGCACCGCCGGATTTGGCGCGCACGAACCCGGCCCGCCGTTGATCCAAGGGCCGGGTGCCGGAGCGGCGCCCCGCCGTCGGGAACAGGGGGCTCATCCAGGGCCGCTGCGACGGGTCCGGCTAACCGGTCTGAGTGATCGCGTCCCGACCGACATAGTCCGCCTGGACCTTTCGCGCGAGGGCCTCATCCGGCACATTGTCGCTGTGGCAGGCGGGCTTCCGGCCGCGCCGGGCCAGAAACTGAATCTGTTCGGGCGCAAGCCCTGGGGATGGGCTCGCCACCTTGGCGGGCTGAAAGTCCGGGTCCTTGCCGCTGGCGAAGGCCTGGATCTCCTTGCTGATCCGCATGCTGCACCAGTCATGCCCGCACATCGCGCAGAAATCCGTGTCCACCGCCAGATCCTCATCGTGCAGGGCCCGGGCGGTGTCCCCGTCGAACGCCAGCTCGAACATCCGCGGCCAGTTGAGCGCCGCCCGTGCCCGGCTCATGTCGTCGTCCCACTGCCGCGTCCCCTGGATTCCGCGGGCGATGTCCCCCGCGTGGGCGGCGATCTTGTAAGCCACGCATCCGGCGATCACGTCCTGGGCCCCGGGCAGACCGACGTGTTCCTTGGGCGTCACGTAGCACAACATGGCCGCGCCGGCGCGGGCGGCCTCCGCCGCGCCAATGCAGCTCGTGATATGGTCGTACCCGGGAAAGACGTCCGTCACGAGCGGGCCGAGCACGTAGAAGGGCGCGTCATCGCAGATTCTCTGCTCGATCTGCATGTTCCAGGCGATCTCGTGCAGCGGGACGTGACCCGGGCCCTCGACCATCGCCTGTACGCCCGCCTCCCGCGCCCGCTGCACCAGCTCGCCCAGCACGTGGAGTTCCGCGATCTGTGCCGGATCGCCTGCGTCCGCCAGGCAGCCGGGCCGCACCCCGTCGCCGAGCGAGTAGGTCACGTCATACTCCCGCATGATCGCGCTGATCTCGTCGAACAGCTCGTACATCGGGTTCTGCCGGTTGTGATGCATCATCCACCGCGCCAGGAGCGATCCTCCTCGTGAAACGAGGCCCGTCAATCGCCTGGCCACGAGCGGAAGATGCTCCTTCAGAATGCCGGCGTGGATCGTGAAGTAGTCCACCCCTTGGCGGGCCTGGCGCTCGATCTCCGCGAGGATGTCGTCGTATGTCAGATCCTCGATCCGGCGTCCGATGATCATCGAGTAGATCGGCACCGTGCCGATCGGGATGGTGCTGTGATCGATGATCGCCTGCCGGCACTCCGCCAGGTTGCCGCCGGTGGAGAGGTCCATCAGCGTGTCGGCTCCGTAGCGCTGGGCGAGCCGGAGCTTCTCGATTTCCCGATTGGTGTCGCTTGAAACGGGTGAAGCTCCGATGTTCGCGTTGATCTTCGTCGTGATGAGCCGTCCGATCCCGATCGGGTCGAGCCGTTTCGGGGCGGACTGGCCTCTCAGCCGATCCGGTGCCTCGATGGCCGCCCGCCGCTGCCGCACCGTCTGGTTCACCCAGAATCGCGCGTCGGGCCGACAGCCCGGATGCCCGGCTCGGTCGTCGGGATAGACCACGTCCGGCACCGCATACGGGGTGCCATTGCAGGCGAGCGTCCTCATCCGTGGCGCCTGGCCGGAGCTTCCGGCTAGGTGCCGCACATTGGCCGGGATGACGAGGCGTCCTCGCGCCACCTCATCCCGGATAAATTCCGGAGTGACGTTTTCACGCTGGGCCACCCGGATCATTTCCGGCGTAATGATGCCCTTGCGGGCTGCCTGGTATTGTGTCATGGCGCAGGTCTCGCTTTCGTCGCGGCCGGTCCTCGATGATCGCTCGGGGCCGCATGGGGTCCTTGGCATCCCGGAGCCGTTCTGGCGGGCTTGCCCTCGGTAGGGGGTGGAGACGAATGGCAAGGGTGCTTCTCGCTTCCCTACGCAGCCGTAGCCCGCGAGTCCGGACCCAGGCGCTGATCAGGTTCGGAGGGTCCACCGGTCGTTCGTACCGGTTATCTCAGGCCGCACGCGTGCGGCCCCCCCTAGCGAAACGACCACGTGATTGTAGAAGCCCCGCCTGTGAAGTCAAAGTGAACCCCAGGGGTGTGGGCGCCGGTCGGACATGCGGTTATCGTCCCTCCCTTCCGTGGCCGCGCGACCTGCCGCCTCGGCTTCATCGGTCGCATGGGCACTCTGTCCAGCCGTCACATGGCGGATGGCTGGTGCGGCAGGGCATCTCATCCTGCGTCACGCTGCTGTCTGCCGGGGCGAGGTGTCGGCCGGCGTGGGCTATCGCTCTGCTCCCCGATATGTGAAACTACGGCGCGTAGTCCGCTGTAGTATGGGCGGACGCGCGAGAGGCCAGGCGTGACCCCCAGCGACACCGAGGCAGGCGATGCCGATCTGGTCCGGCGGACGCGCGCGGGGAGCACCGCCGCCTACGGAGTGCTGGTCCAACGCCACCTCAAGGCCGTCTACGGAGCGGCGCTGCGGGTTCTGTGCGACCCCGCGGCGGCCGAAGATGTCGCCCAGGATACGTTCGTCCGAGCTTTTCAGCGGCTGCATATGTACGATGCGCGTCATCCCTTCCGGAGCTGGCTGCTGAAGATCGCCACAAACCTCTCTCTCAATCAACTGCGTTCCCGTCGGCGCGAGCACCTGTTGCATCAGCGCTTCGGCGAGGCGGGTCGGCCGGACCCGGCGGACTCCTCCGAGCTGCCCGCGCCGGCCGAGTGGGAACGCTGGCTCTCCCAGATCGACGCTTCCCAGCGCGCGGCGATCGTGCTGTTCCATTTCGAGGGAATGCCTTACGCGGAGATCGCCCAGATCCTCGGCGTCCCACTGAATACGGTGCGGACGCTCCTGCACCGTGGCCGGCGCAGGCTCCGCGAGGTCATGACCGGTTCTGGCATGCCGGAGAACGGTTCATGCAATGCGACGATACCGACAGGTTGATCGATGCTCTTTTCGACCGGGAGGCCGGCGACCCCGAGCGCCGCGAGCTGGAATCCCATCTCGGCGCTTGCGAGGCGTGTCGTCGGGCCTACGGGCCGCTGATCCGACTCCTGACCCGCCCGCCGGACGTGGTGGTCCCCCCGGATCTGGAAGAGCGCGTCCTCGCGGCCGTTGCGCAGGCCGCGGCGGGCGCCCATGACGACAGGAGAGCGAGGATCGGGCCGGCCTTATTGCGATTCGCCCGACTTCATAAGGTGCGCCGCGTCGGGGCGCTGGCGGCCGCGCTGGCGGTTTTTGTCCTGGGTTGGGTGATTTCGGGATGGTGGGACTCGCGCGCGACCAGACCCGAGCCGCCGGCCCGGCCGCAGGTCGTGCTGCTGAGCCCTTATGCGCTGACGGCGATGGCTCAAGCGCTCGCTTCCCACACACCGACCGGCCCGCTCAACGGCCTGGTACAGGCGGCCGCCACGGACCTGCTGATCCAGCCGCTGCTTACCGAGCCCGCGCCGATTCCGGAACGTCGCGCGCCGGCCAGCCGCTACGCCGTCCCCGAGCCGGAGCCCGGCCTGGAGGAGTGGCCGGCCGAAGTCCCGGCCCTCCCCCCACTGATTCGTCTGTAGGAGCGTGCGAAATGGTGAGGCAACGAATCCTCTCAAGATACCTCCCGACGCGTCCGGTGCTCCTGGCAGCGGGTGCTTGGGTCGCGCTCTCCGGCGGGCTGGGCGTGTGGGCGCAGTCGCCCCCGGCCGACCGGGTGGACCGGCTTGACTGGTTCCTTCGGCAGTCGGCGAGAGCCACGGAGCTCTTCAACGCCAGCCGGCCCGACGAGGCCTTGCCCATTCTCCAGCAGCTTTCGGCCACGTGTGCCGACCTCGACGACGACGGCCACGTGGCGATCACGCTGGCCGATTGCCTGGCCGCCCTCGGGCGGGATGCCGAGGCGCGCTCCGCCTACGAAGCGGTGCGGGCGGCCCATCCCGAGCTGTCTGCGCGGATCTCCGAGAAGGTCGCCGAACTGGAGCTGGCGGGCCCGATTACCGACGGCCTGCTGAACCGCCTTCGAGAGACGGTTCGACGCGAGCCCGGCAACGCGGGGGCACGCTGGCGGCTGGCGCGGGCCCTTCAGAAAAGGGCGAAGATCCTGCTGGACGAGGCGGCTCGTGCCTTTCAGGCCGTGATGGCGTCCGACCCGACGGTGGCGTCTCTCCCGGCGATCGCAGGCTATGCCGCCAATGTCCAGGAACTCGCCGACGACCTCGGCGCGATGATCCGCCGCATGGAGGACCGGTGGGGCTGGGCCCGCCGTCCTCTGCTTCGGCTCCGGGAATGCGAGCGCGACTCGGATGTGGACCGGACCGTCTGGCTCGGGCGCTTCCGTGCGGAGTGGCGAACGCGCCTCGCGGAGGGTACGTACCATCGGGTCGAGATCCGCTTGGATGAAGACACCGGCGAAATCGGCCTGGCGGTGGAGGGCAAGGCCATCAAACTGGCCCCGGGCCAGGAAGCGCAGGTCCGCCGCCACATCGAGCGGATCCACGCGCTTCTCGATGAGGCGATCCAGGAGGTCCGCACCGGCCCTGAGCCGCAACCCTGAGGCCCCGCGCTGGCCCGCCACGGCGCGGCCCCGGGAGAAGATGCCATGAGACGCCTGCCAACGACCGGTCTGTGGGCCCTGCTTCTCGCGTTCGCCTTGGGGAGTGGTCCGGCGGCGCCGGCCGAGCGAGTCGAATTCAGACTGGCGTATCGCGTCGGGGCCACGACCACGCACCGGGTCGTGACCGAAACCGTGGGAACGATGAAGTTCCCCGATCCCATTCCCGAGCAGAAGTTCACACAGCGTTTCGAGCAGGACCTCGTGCAGAAGTGCGTCAGGGTCGCTCCGGATGGCGGGGCGGTGGTGGAAGTGCGCATGGCCCGCGTCGCCATGCGAATGACCGTCGGTAGCCTTCGAGTCGACTTCGACTCGGCGGCGTTCGATCCTGCCAGCCCCTCCGGGGATCCCCGCTCCGACGCACTCGGTAAACTGCTGGTGCCCCTCACGGAGTTGACGTGGACAATAACGCTCGACGCTGCCGGCCAGCCGACGAGAATCGAGGGGCTCGCCCAGGCCTTCGACAAAGTCATTGAGAGCATCGGTACGGACGGGCCCCTCTTTGCCCGACGCACCATCGAGCAGTTGCGCTCTTTCTTCAATGACGAAGCGATGGCCGAGCAGATGCGCTCGTGTTACCGGATCGCTCCCGGAACGGGCGTCCGAAGCCCCGGCGACACATGGGAGCGGGCATGGGAGATGAAGATCCCGATGTTCAATCTGGCCGTCACCGGACGTGGGGAGTACCGCTTTGTCGGCATGGAAGACATTCGGGGCCGCCGGCTGGCCAGGATCCGCATGTCCGAGACGGCGCGGGTGACTCCGGGTCAGAAGCCCCCCGGTCCTGCCGGCCTGCCGAATGCCCCCAGCCTCTTCGACCAGATGGAAATGACCCTGGAGATGGGCGAGGGTGAGGGCTACGCCCTGTGGGATCCGGCCAGCGGGGAACTCGTCCAGCAGCGCCAGACACAGCGGATGACAATGAGGATCGGCATCCGTCCGGATCCCAGGGCCTCCGACGAATCGCTTCGACGCGGCCTCTCGGGGATGGAGGCTCGTCTGCGAACCGCCGTCCGCGTCGACCTGTTGGGTCCGGATGGCCAGCCCGTTGTGCCGCCGCTCGACACCGCCACCAGACCCCGGTGAGTCGGCTTGGCGGCTCGACGTTCAGCAACCCGGCGGAGCATTCGGGCCGTTGAAGCAGGCCTGGAATCGGCTGAAGTCGTTCAGGTCCACGTCGCCGTCCGCATCGAAGTCGGCCACGTCGCAGCCGGTGCTCGGATAAGGCTGGCTCGGCCCGTTGAAACAGTACTGGAACCCGGCGAAATCCGACATGTCCACGTCGCCATCCTCGTCGAAATCGCCGTAGACATTTCGGACGCGGAACGAGAACGTGGCACTGCCGCCGGCAACCCCGTCCCCGCTGGGCAGGGAAGCGGGGTCGGATGGGTCACGGATCTCTCCGTCGAGGGCTGCGCCCGTCGGGGTCCGGACGGCGTCGCTGAGCGTGCCGGTATACGTGGCGGCCTTGAGGTCGGCGTACGTCCACGTGGCGGTTCGGGCGTCGGCATCCCACGCGAACGCGGTTGGTGTCTGCGGGCCGCAGCGCGGGCAGGTCAGACTCAGATGCCAGCTGGCCACCACGACCGGACGATCGAAGGTGATCATTACGTTGAGCGCGGCCCCGCCGAACACGTCCGCAATGCTGCCGAGCGTCGGTGCGATCGCCGTGATGACGGGTGGCACCTCCGCGTTCTGGAGGGCGTTTTCGTCCACCCAGCCGGAGGCGCCGGCGAACTGGCACTTCCACCAGTAGGACCCCTTGGCCAGCACACCGTTGAGCGAGTGGCTTATTACCTGGCCGGTTGAACCGGCCGGCACCGAGGTGAGCATCCCGTGGTTGGTTCCCGGGCCGAGGCGAACCGGGGTAATCGACGAGGTCCGGACGGCCTGTCCCGGAACGAACCGCGTGGACTGCACCTTCGGCTGGACGACGACCATCATCATTCCGTTGGCTACGGCCCGCTCGCCTCCGGCATCCGACGGGTGATTCTTGATCTGGCCGTTGACCCAGATGGCCGACGAACCTCCGCCGTCCTGGTTCGTTGCCCACGTGGCTCCCAGCGTGTTGAGACAGAAGCTGCCCAGCTCCGTGTATGTCATCCCAGCGCTGGAGGCCGAACGCCCGTCGCACACCAGGAAGAAGACATACTGATCGTTAAACGCGATCGCCGTCCTCGGGTTCCGGACGAGAGCGCCGGCATTGCCGGCCCAGTCCTGCGAGGGCACGATCCCGTCCTTGACTACATACGCGAAGCACCCGATGCTGGCGTAGGCCTCGGTCCAGTCCGACGGTCCGGTGGGGACCTGCCCACTCGTGCCGTAGTCCTTGATGTCGAACTGGAAGCGGAGTTCCGTCCCCACCGTGCAGCGGCTCAGGAAAACGCCGGCATAGCTGCCCTCTGCAGAGATCACCACCCGGTCAAACTCGATGGGCGTGTTCCCCTGGTTCGTGCGGATCTCGCGGACGACGCCGCTCACGTAGTCCGGCGACCCGTTCGGAAACGAGAGGATCGGACGGCTCATCTCCACGACGATCTCTGTGCGGGCATTGTCCGTATAGGTGCGGTCGGCGAAGTGCGTGGTGAAGACAAGCAATTCACCGGCGTCGCCCGGGTCCTCGGCGGTGTTGACGTTCGAAGGCACGACGTAGGAACCGTCCGGGAAGTAGATCCGCTGGCGGTCGTGCACGCTGCCATTCCGGACGTTGCCTCCGAGGAAGCACGAGCGGTCAAGCTTCCAGCAGAAGCCGCTGCCGCCCGAATAGTCCAGGAACCGTTTGGCCGTCCACCCGGATATGATCTGGCCGGACGTGGGAATCCCGGTCGTCAGGTTGAACCCGTCGCCGTTGATGGCCACGACGACGTCCGACCGTGCCCCCCAGGTCTGGCCCCAGTAGTTGATGGTGTCCTCATAGCGCTGGGCCATGCCGCTGACCGTCTCGCGTCCGCTGCGAAGCTGGCCCTGGCCGATGCAGCTGTCGAGGATGCAACTGGCGTTGCTCCGGTCCATCCGGGCCACGAAGAGTTTGTTAGGACTGCCATCGGGCATCGTAATGGCGTACTCGCGGTAGTCGATGCCCGGCACGACCGCCTGCCACTGTCCCGCGGTCGGCGCGACCGGCCCCATGATTACCATCGCCAAGACGCAGGACGCACGCAGTTGCTTCATGCCTTCCTCCCGATAGATTGCCGATAAGATGCTGTGACGGCGAAGGTTACCCCCTGGGCGTCTAATCGGACCGTATCGAATCGGTCAACCGTTTGGCGGCGTTCACGTCGATGGATTATACGCGTTCTTCAGCCGCGCTCTCAAGCCCAACTTCAGAATACTGCCGCAATCTCGTGCTTCGGCGCGTGCCGGCGGGGTGGCGAGTCGACCGGGATCCTCCCTCCGCGGCACTATTGCCCCTCCGCTTGGGCGACGTGTCCCACGCGTCGGTCCATAAGGCCGCAATCGTCCCGCTGGCTCGAAGGACCGCCCGCACTTCATCGGTGGCGACGGGCCTCATGCGATGAGGCAAGGTTAAGGGCCTCAGGAGGCGCTCAGCCGAATACCACGGGATGCCGCATGCCCACAGCACGCGGCCGGTTCGCGAGCGGTGCTGAACATAGGCATCGAACGAGGTCCCGCTCTCCACGAGGACATCGCCTGCGCCGCCGTCTCGTTCTGGTCACCCTTGCCCGGGGGATTGCCGACCGCCGTGAGCGTGCCCACGCATCCGTCCGGCGGGTGTCGCCCTTCCCGAGCTGCGGCCGGCGGTGCTGCCTGCACCCATCATGTGTTTGGCGCCCGCCCGTTCCAGTCCGCCGTGTTTGTGCCGCCGAACGCGGGCTGCGGGGTCTGCCGGCGGAAACCGGGGCGGCTCAGATGAACTCGATCTGGGGCACCTGGGGTACCAGTCCCGCCGCGTGGCCGCGGGCCAGCAGCTCGCGGACGGCTTGCCGCCCGCGGTCGCCATAGTCGAGCGTCCACTCGTTGACGTACATCCCGACGAAGCGGTCCGCCAGCTCGCGCCCCATGTCTCGTGCGAACCGCAGGGCGTAGTCAACGGCCTCGGCCCGGTGGGCGAGCGAGTACTCAATGCTCCGACGGATGATTGCCCCGATCTCGCGCATGGCCGCCGGGCCCAGGTCGCGGCGGATCGCGTTGCCGCCCAGGGGCAGGGGCAGCCCGGTGTGCTCCAGCCACCACGCCCCGAGGTCCACCACCTTGTAAAGCCGTTGCTGCCGGAATGTGAGCTGTCCCTCGTGGATCACCAGGCCCGCATCGAACCGCCCGTCCGCGACGGCACCCAGGATTCGGTCGAAGACGACCACCTCGTGGCTGAAGGAACCCCGTCCCAGCAGGAGGTTGAGGGCCAGGAAAGCCGTCGTCATCTCGCCGGGGATCGCGATTCGCGCTCCTTGCAGATCGTGGATTCCCATCGGCTCTCGCGCCACCACGAGCGGTCCGTAGCCATCACCCATGCTGCAACCGCACGCCAGCAGGGCGTAGCGTGAGGCCGCGTAGGGATAAGCGTGGATGCTGAGGGCGGTGACGTGCAGCTCGCCGCGCGTGGCTCGCTCATTGAGGGTCTGAATGTCCTGAAGAACGTGACGGAATCGCCAACGCCCCGTGTCGATTCGCCCGGCGGCGAGCGCGTAGAACATGAAGGCATCGTCGGGATCGGGGCTGTGGCCCAGCAGCAGTTCATCGGTTGGCTGGTTGTTCATCTTGGTTCATTCGCTCCGGCGCCGGGTTTCCTTGCGGCGCGGGCGGCGCGTCGAGGACCTACCCCCGTGGCGCGCCCAGCTACTTGCCTCTTCTTGCGCCGCCGGCCTTTGCGCCAACGAGCTGGCCGGGCGGGGATGCGGCCTGTCCGCCCGGGGACCGTTCAGGGGCGGCTTGGTCCGACGCGCTGCCATCCGCGCTCGATCTCTTCGAGTGTCTTGCCCTTCGTCTCCGGGAGCAGCACCCCCACGAATACGAACGCAACGACGCACATGGCCCCGTACACGAAGAAGGCACCCCCGCCGAGGCGCGCGAGCATCAGCGGGAAGGTCTGCGAAACGACATAACAGGAGATCCACAGGACGACCGTTGCGATCGACATGGCCCGGCCGCGAATACGCGTGGGAAAGATCTCCGCCATGATCACCCATACGACCGGCCCCATGGCCACCGCAAAGGAGGCTACGTAGATGAGCACGAGCAGGAGCACCCACGGGCCTTGGAACCGCTGAGCCAGGAACGCCCCGCCCATCACGAAGAGCGATACGCCCATCCCGGCGGAGGCCACCATCAGGAGCGGCTTGCGACCGATGCGGTCCACGACCCAGATGGCCACGATGGTGAAGAGGATGTTGACCAGTCCGACCAGCACCGTCGCGTTGATTGCCTCCGTGGCACGTTGCCCGGTGCTCTTGAAAATCTCCGGCGCGTAGTACAGAACCGTGTTGATGCCGGTGACCTGCTGGAGGATGGCCAGCCCCACCGCGATCAGCAGGGGCACGCGCCATCCGGGCGCGAGCACCTGCAGGACGGACCCGCCCTCCTGGGCGATCGTCGTGCGGATGTCCTCCAGCTCCGCCTCCGCGCGGTCGGGCCCCACAGCCCGGTCCAGCACGGCCAGGGCCTCGTGCTCGCGGCCCTGCTTGGCCAGGAACCGCGGGCTCTCGGGCACGAAGAACAGCAACCCCAGGAAGAGCATCGCGGGCAACGTCTCGGACCCGAACATCCACCGCCAGCCGCGGGCCACGTTCCATGCTTCGTCGCCCAGAGCCGCGATCACCGCGTTCACGAAGTACACCACGAGCATCCCGGCAACGATCGCGAACTGGTTGACCGATACGAGGCGGCCGCGCGCCCGCGCCGGCGAGACCTCGGCGATGTAGAGCGGCGAGAGCATGGAGGCCATCCCGACGCCCACACCCCCGACGATCCGGGCGAGGGCCAGCTCGTCGAGGTTTCGCGGCAGAGCCGACCCGATCGCCGATACGGCGAAGAGGACCGCCGAGATCAGGAGCACCCGTTTGCGGCCGAGGCGGTCGCTCAGCACGCCCGCCACCGCCGCCCCGGCGATGCAGCCGACCAGCGCGCTCGATGCGGCCCAGCCCTTCTCAATCTCGTTGAGGTCGAACCGGGTCTCCAGGAAGCCGATGGTGCCGGAGATCACGGCTGTGTCGTAGCCGAAGAGAAGCCCCCCGAGCGCGGCGACGAACGTCAGGAGCGCCACGTAGAGCATGCTGCCGCCCCGAGGCAACCCGGAAGGACGCGTCCTGTCAAATGCGCCGGTCCGGTTCAGGATGGTCACGACGGCACTCCTACGGGTTCGGCTCGACAACCACGGTCTGGCAGAGGTCCGGCGCCGTCGCGGGGAAGCGCGTCGGCTCACCGGCCGCCGGCCTGACTTCGATGTAGTACTCGAATGCCTCACCGGACGCGGCCTGCGGCGGGCAGTCCACCGCGTACACGCCGCGGGCCACGTGCCGCAGCGGCACCCGTGCGAAGGGGCCGCGGCCCATCGGCCGCCAGTGCAGGTCGGCCTGCTCCACCGGGGCCTGGCTCAGGATGATCACCCGCAGCCGCAGCGTCTCCTGCGCCCCCACGGTGCTGCGGACCGTCGGGACGATCACGGTCGTCGGGCCGTGATAGCCCCTGGCAGGCTCGGCGTCCGCCGGCAGTGGCTCGCCGAGGGCCTTGGCCAGCTCCTTGCCCGGGTTCGCCAGCAACATCGGCATGACGTGCTGTTCAAGATTGGCGATCGTTCCCAGTTCGCCCGTGTTGCTGACCGTCGGAAGGATGTGACCGTACGCCTGGCCATACAGCCGGACGATTTCCTTGCGCAGCGGCAGGGCCTCGCGGGCGATCTGCTTTTTCCGGGCCGCATCCTTTTCGGATCTGGCCGCCTCCATCAGCGCCTCGTATCGGCCCCACACGCAGCGGATCTGCCCGAGCGTTCGCATGTAGCGGAATTGGCCGAGCCAGTAGTCGAACCTCGCCCGGGCTCCGGGTCCGCGGATCCGGGGGCGCAGCGCCTCCAGTTCGTCTACGAAGGCGTAGTCCTTGCGGATTTGCTCCCACGGGCGCGCGTCGGGCCGCAGTCCGCCGGGCCCGTCCACCCAGTCCGAGGGGCGCGGCAGCTTGCCGTCGATTCGGGAGAAAACCTCCGCGATTTCCGGCGCCTCCGGGCCGAACTCGCTGGCGGCCCAGTCCGCGTAGAAGTCCTTCACGGGCATATCGCGCGGACGGCCCGGGACCGGCGGCAGGTCGGCGGCGTAGTCCTTCCAGGCCGGCCCGCCGCAGTTGATCTTCTGGGAATAGCCCGGCCCTTCGACGACGATCCCCGCAATGGAGGGAAACTCTACCCGGGGATGGAACTCGACTTCGAGCCACCCGTCGGCCACGTGCACGTCCCGGTACGTGTAGTCGAGTGCCCTGTTCTTGCCCACCGTCGCGAAGATGTCGAGCTGCCGGATGACGCGCCGGCCCTGGAGCGATACGTCGAAGACCCGCTTGCCCTTTTCTCCATAGTGAGGTTCGCAGAACTTCAGCGTGACCGTGTACGTTCCCTCCGGGACCGCCAGCCGGTAGCCCGTGAGGTTGTAGCGGACGCACTGATAGATGCGGTCGTCCTCCGTGCCCTCGATCGGGTTGTTCGGATAGTCGGCCACGGCCCCGCCGATGGCTCCGGCGGTTTTCGGAGGTTCGGGCGGGATCACGGAGGGATCCGCCCAGGGTTTCTGGTTCCAAGCGGCCCGTGCCAGCGCGGCCACGTTGGGCCCTAGAATACGCGTGCGCCAGTGAATCCCCATCAGCCCGTTGCAGCCGTACCGCAGGGCGTCATACGCATCCATCCGCATGCGACCCACCCACAGTTGCGGCGATGTGAGCGCCGGATCGTCTTCGAGCCAGGGGATGGCCCACTTGCCCCGGCCGTGAACGCGGGCGAATCCCGGCTCCACGGGTTCCATCCCCACCATGCGATTGATGCAACTGAACGAGACCGTCTTGGGGAGCACGGTGTCGAACAAGGCGCGGTCGCTCTGCGGCCCGAGCACCCATCCACACGTCGCCAGGGCAAATGGGGCCTTTACGTCCTCGGCGGCTCCGACGGCTGCGAGCATGTCGTCAATCGTTTTCCGGACGACCTCATCCGTCACGCCGCTCCACGTCCATCCCTCGGGCGTCCAGAGCCAGTAGTAGTCGATCGGATACGCGCGGACAATCCGCTGAAAGATGCCCCGGTACAAGTCCCGGATCACTTCCGGATCGGCCGGATCCCGCCCCTGGGCCCGGAGCCGTTCCTGCACGAGCCTGGGGACGATCAGCGGCGTCTCCGTTCCCACGCACGTTTTGATGCCCAGCCGATGCGCGTGCTCGAATACTTCGCGGAGCATGGCCGCCGTCCGGTCGAACACCTGGTTGCAGGCCTCCGGCGTTGTCGGCACCGGGCAGGCGTCGCCCATCACGGCGGCGCTGAAGCAATCGCGATCGAACAGGGCATCGGCCCCGAATGAGTACTGGCCGGTGGGCTTGGGGTGGTATCCCCAGTTGCCTCGCATGGTGCTTTGGTAGCTCGACGGGTAGCTGAACGCCACGCGGCCGTCTTCCCGCACGTCCGCAGGCAGTCCGATCCAGACCGTCGGTTCGGCGTTCGGACCGCCTTCGGGATACGTGTGCAGGCCCAGGAAGTTCATCCCCAGTTTGGGGAGCTGCGAGACGATGGCCTTGTAGTCGTCGGCGTTCCACCAGTCCGGGCCTTCGGGGAAGTCGTGAAACGGCTGGATTCCGCGGAGCTCGAAGAGGGGGGTGCCCGTCTCGTCCAGCCGGGGCACTCGGAAGGCGATCCGCTCGTCCGGTACCACATCCCCGTGAAGATAGAACCGGACGCCCAGGTGCTCGGCCAGTCGGTACGCTCCGTACAGCGTCCCGGTCGCGTCGCCGCCCACCACCAGCAGAAGTTCGCCGCTGGGGCGGTCGATGGTGGTGAGCAGGTACGCCTGCGGTGTGAGCTTACGGATCCGTTCCTCCAGCGATGCCTCAGGCGGCGCGATCGCGACGGCGGCTTCCCTCCGCGCAATCAGGATGCCCGTTCCGTCCGGTGGTCGGGGCGCCTCGGTGATCTCCGGCCGCGTGCCCGTGCGGAGATACACGTATCGCTGCACTTCGCGGGCGGCCAGCAGCTCCGCGTACGTTGTCTTGGGGGCTACGAAGATCTGTGGGGGCAGGGCCGCTCCCACAGCCGCCTCGCATACCACCGCCAGAAGTGCCGGCGCCAGCAGACCCATGGCCGGAGATTCCTGCATGACACGCCCTCCGTCGCGGTACTCGATGAACCGTTCGAAGGGCAGCCTAACGGTGGCGGCGACGTGTTTCAAGGTCGCCGTTTCCGCCGCAGTGCTGCCAGCGGCCCGCCGCCCCGGCGGTTGCTGGGGGCGGTTGCGGCAGGCCGGTTTGGAGTGTCTAATGTTCGCCTGCGTTGCGGAGGCATGGGATGCACAGGGAGGACAAGGGCAGGGGCCTGCGAACCCGGTCAATCCACGCCGGCGAGCGCCCCGACCCCGTAACGAAGGCGTCCGCCCCCAACATCGTGATGTCCACGACGTTCGCCGTCGAGGACGCGTCCGGCGGTTTCTCGGCCCTCGAGATGGCCGATAAGGACGCCTTTGTCTACACACGCTGGGCCAACCCCACGGTCCGGCAGCTCGAGGAGAAGCTTGCGAGCCTGGAGAATGCGGAGGCATGCGTGGCATTCGGCAGCGGCATGGCCGCCGCCGCCGCGCTGTTCTTTCGCCTCCTCTCGGCCGGGGACCGACTGGTCATCAGCGACGTTGCCTATGCGGGCGTCGCCGAGCTGGTCCGGGACACGCTGACGCGGCTCCGGATCGAGGTTGTGCCCGTCGATTCGTCAGATCTGGATGAACTTCGCGGGGCGGTGCGTGCCCGACGGACCCGGCTCGTGTACGTGGAGACGCCCGCCAACCCGATTCTGCGCCTGACCGACATTGCCGGGGCCGCGCGGATCGCCCACGAGGCCGGGGCAGAACTGGCCGTGGATTCCACATTCGCGACGCCCGTGGCGACGCGGCCGATCGACCTGGGGGCCGATTATGTCGTCCATTCGCTCACGAAGTACATCGGCGGTCACGGGGACGCGGTCGGCGGAGCGGTCCTGGGGCGGGCTGAGCCGCTGGCCGACCTTCGCCAGGACACGGCCATTCATCTCGGAGGCGTCCTCAGCCCGTTCAACGCCTGGCTGATCATGCGCGGGATGGCGACGCTGCCTCTTCGGATGGCTGCCCATGCCGACGGGGCGATGAGGGTGGCGCGGTTTCTCCAGGATCACCCGAAGGTGATGAGCGTGTGCTACCCCGGCCTTCCGTCCCACCCGCAGTACGATCTGGCCCGCCGGCAGATGGCCAACTTCGCCGGCATGCTGACCTTTCGGACGGCCGAGCCGCTGCGGGTGGCGCAGCAACTGGCGGACCGGCTGCGGATCATCCATTACGCCGTATCGCTGGGCCATCATCGCAGCCTGATCTACTACCTCGCGACCGACGAGTTGCAGAAGTCCTCCTTTCGTTTGGACGCCGAGCACCTGGCCCGGTACCGCAAGGCCGCCGGCGAAGGCATCTTCCGGCTTTCCGTTGGTCTGGAGGATCCCGAAGACCTCTGCGCGGACCTGGACCAAGCCTTGGCCTAGACTCGGGTCCGAGGGGCTCGCCGGCCCTGCTCCGCAGATCCTCGGGGCTGGGGACCCATGAATCCCGGGTTGCGCGCCGCATGCCGTGCGGCCTGCCGGGAGCCTTCTGGCGTCCCTGTTCCGGGGGTTGTCCGGGCCGCGGGGGCCGTTACACTATGGACTTGACGACCTCCGGGAGGGCACGGCCGGCCACCTGAGAACACCGGGAAACCAGGGAGCGTACTGACCAATATGGCTCACGACCATATCAAGGACTCTATCGAAAAGCAGACCGGTCGCGCCGGGGTGCTCTTGATCGCCACGCTCATGGGAGGAGTGCTGGTCTTGAACTCCTTCGTGGCCGAGTGGATCTTCGCTCAGCCCGGCCAGGACCCCGCTCGGATCAACCGTCATGCCGCCTTTCTGGCCCTGGCGGGGGCTGTCCTGCTGGGGGCACCCCTCGTCTGGCACGCGATCAAGCACCTGTACCACGGGCAGATGCATATGGACGAGCTCGTGGCGATGGCCATCGTGGCCGCCATCGCGATCGGCCAGTATCAGGAGGCGGGCGTCATCGCCTTCTTCATGATCCTCTCGAACCTCATCGAGACGCGAACAGCCCTCGGGGCGCGGGCCTCTATCGAGTCGCTCATCCGGCTGACCCCGACCCGGGCCCATCGGCTGGAGCCCGACGGACGCGAAACCGAGGTCGATGCCAAGGACTTGCGCCCCGGCGACCTGATCCGGGTCCGGCCTGGGGACAACATCCCTGCGGACGGCGAGATCGTCGAGGGTGAGACGATCGTCAATCAGGCCAACATTACGGGCGAGTCAATGCCCGTGGAGAAGCGCGTCGGCGACGAAGTCTACAGCGGCACCAACAATATCACGGGAGCCATCGACATCCGCGTGACCAAGGCCGGTACCGATACCACCCTGGGGCGGGTGCAGAAGCTGATCGTCCAGGCCGAGGCGACGAAGATCCCGCTCATGCGGCTCATCGACCGGTACGCCGGGTGGTACACGCCGACGATCCTCATGCTGGCGGCGATCACCCTCTTTTTCACGAGGGATATGCAGCGGGCGATCGCCATGCTCGTCGTGGCGTGTCCGTGCGCCCTGGTCCTCGCGACGCCGACCGCCATGGTCGCGGCGCTGTCCGCGGCGGCCCGGCTGGGCGTCCTGGTCAAGAACGTCGTCAATCTGGAGTTCGCCAGGAACCTCACAGCTGTCGTCTTCGACAAGACGGGCACGCTTACCACGGGTCAGCTTTCCGTAACCCGGATGATGCCGGCCCCCGGGGTGGACGGCGGCACACTCCTTCAGGCAGCCGCCTCCGCCGAGCAGCTCAGCAAACACCCGGTGGCTCGTGCGATGGTCGAGGTGGCTGAGCAGGCGCGCCTCCGCCTGGTTCGTCCGACGCGCTTCGAGGAAGTGGCGGGACGCGGCGTGGCCGCCCAGGTCAACGGCGACGAGATCCTCGTGGGCCGCAGCACGTGGCTCCGCGAACGCGGAGCGGACATGAGCCTTCTGAACAACCCCGAGTACCAGGAATCCGAGGGCCTGAGCACCCTCTACGTGGTTAAGAACGGTCGGTGTCTCGGCTGGATCGGCCTCGAAGACCGCACGCGGCCCGAAGCTCGCGCGGCGATCGATGAGCTCCGCGAACTGGGCGTGCGCGTGCTGACCATGGTTACGGGAGACCGCTGGTCCGTGGCGCGACGCGTCGGCCGCGAGATGGGTTGCACGGACGTGCGTGCCGAGGTCCTCCCCGACCAGAAGCTCGAGCTCGTCGATCAGCTCAAGGGCGATGGGCATCGGGTGGCCGTGATCGGGGACGGCGTCAACGACGCCCCCGCACTGGCGGCGGGCCATCTGGGCATTGCCATGGGCGCGGCCGGCAGCGACGTGGCGATCAACTCGGCGAGCATCGCCCTGATGAACAACGACCTGCGACGGTTGCCCTTCCTGATCCGTTTGTCCCGGGCGACGACGAGCGTAATCTGGCAGAACCTCCTGTTCGGACTGGCCTACATCGTCGTTCTGGAGATCCTCGCGGCGCTGGGCTACTTCGGCCCGATGCTGGCGGCCGTGTTCCACACGATCGCCAGCGCGTTGGTTATCTTCAACTCGGCCCGCCTTGTCCGCTTCGGCGAGCAACTGGAGACGACGCCGCCCGTCTCGGCTCCAACCCGGCGGCCCACCGCGTCGGCACAGGCCCCGATGGCGGCCGCGGTGCCCGCCTGAAATCAGGTGGGCCTTGGTGGCACCAGGCCGAGGCGCACTCAAGCCCTTTATACGTAAGTATTTGGTATAACGAAGGTTGCCCCTGTCGTTGCGTTTGCTACGCTGTGCCCACTGACCCCAGCGGGATTCGAACCCGCGTTGCCGGCTTGAAAAGCCGGTGTCCTAGGCCTCTAGACGATGGGGCCTCGAAGTCGTGTTCGTTCGGTCCGACGACCGGAACCTCCCCCTCAGGGGTTCCCACGGTCGCTCGAGCACGCCGTCCCAGCCGGCTCCTTCGCGACCACGCTTGCACGCAAGTCCCGTGGAGGTCGGCAGTCCAAGAAAAACAGGGGCTGCGCCGCTGCGGACGCCCGCCCCGCGATGCCACAGTGTAACCGCGTGCCGGCTGGTGGTCAATCCGACGGGGAAGACCCTGTCGGGCGGTTTCGGAGGGTCGGGCGCTCCGACAGCCGTGTCAGGCACCAGTCAATCGCCTCCTGGTCGGACCATGACGCGGGCACGGCTGCCGGATCGCGCTCGGTGGCCGTCAGGTGTCCCCGTAGCCGGCGCACCAGAGCCTGGACCCGGCCCCGGTGCTCCGGGCGATGGGCGACGTTTTCGAACTCCTCGGGATCGGTCCGCAGGTCGTAGAGACGCACATTGCGGCCACCGGGCGGACGCCCGTCCGCGTAGCCGTCGTCTCGCTCGCGCTTGCCCGCGTGGTAAATGAGTTTGAACTCCCGGGTTCGGACCATTGCTTCTTCGCTGTGAGCATACTCGCTGAAGGCTGCGTCGCGCAGCTCGGCGCCGGGGTCGTGCAGCAACGGTACCAGCGATCGGCCGTGCAGCCGCACCCCGGCGGGAGGTGGCAGTCCAGCCAGCTCCAGGATCGTGGGGAACAGATCGACGAATTCGACCAGCGACGCTGAGCTGGAGCCCGGCCGGATCCGTCCGGGCAGGACCATGATGAGCGGGCACCGCACGGCCCGCTCGAAGAATGAGTGTTTCTCGAACCGCCCGTGATGTCCCAGGTGGTATCCGTTGTCGGAGAGATACACGATCAGGGTCCGATCGGCCAGACCCAGTCGCCGAACCGCGTCCGCCACACGACCCACATTCGCATCCAGGAACGCGGCCGACGTGTACGCGGACGCGATGATCCCCTGTTTGTCCGCCCGGCTGAGGTCACGGAAGATCAGCGGGATCTGTGGAGCGTCCTCCGGCCCGGGCTCGGGCACCGGCATCTTCGAAGGGTCGAACAGGCCGCGATACTCGATGGGAAACCAGAACGGCGAGTGCGGCTCCCGAAAACCGACCTCTACGAAAAACGGCTCGTTCCGATGCGCCTCGATGAATTCTATCGCGCGGTCGGCATAGAAGCGGCTTTCCATGTCCGCCTCGCGCCGGGGGTACGGCAGGTACATTGCGTTGAGCCATACCCGGGCCGGATCCTTGAACGGTCTCCAGGCCGGGAGCACTGCCAGGCCGTCCGGCAGAGGGGCCGGAGGATGCCGCTGCTCACGGCTCTTCCACGAGCCGCGCTCCGTCAGGGCCGCTTCGAAGCCGTGCGTCAGATCCGAATTGAAGTGCATTTTTCCAAATGCACCGGTCCGATACCCGAAGGCGCGCAGGTGCTCCGCAAGCGTCACCTCGCGCTCCTCGAGGCGATCGGTCAGGCACATCACGCCTGTGGCACGCGGGTAGCGGCCGCACAGCATCGACTGCCGGGACGACGTGCACATCGGGCTGTTGCAGTACGCGGCGTCGAAACGCATGCCCGCGGCCGCGAGCCGATCGATGTTCGGCGTTCGCGCGAGCGGATTTCCGTAGCAGCCGGTGACGTAATAGGGGTGATCGTCTCCGATGAGCAGGACGATGTTGAGCGGGACCGGTCGGCTGGCGGGCCCGGCGAGCGGTACCTGACCGGCCCACACGGCCGCGGAGGCCAGAACCACGGCCGGCAGGGACGCCGTTGCTCTATGAACTCCTGGCACGGGGTCTTCGCCCCTTGGACGGGGTCATCGCGTTCGCGCCGCAGGCGCCCGGCGGGTCGGCCTTGGCCGCACCGCACGATTCCCGGATCACCAGCTCGCAGCTTAACATGACGTGGCGTGGCGCCAACTTCGGGTTGGCCAGTCGGTCAAGCATCAACCTCATGGCCAGGCTGCCCATTTCTTCGGCGGGCTGATGCAGGGTGGTCAGCGGAACGGGCAGGAATCGGGCCAGCTCGACGTCGTCGAACCCGACCAGGCGGACATCATCCGGCACCCGCACCCCCAGGGCCGCCAGGTGATGCATCACCAGCGCCGCGGTGTAGTCATTCACGCAGATGTACGCGTCCGCGCGCGACCGGCGTACCCACTCGCCCACCGACTCTCGGTGATGCGGATCACCGTGGTTGATCCACGTGGGATCCGGCGTGATCCCGTGGCGGCGCAGCGCATCCTCGTATCCGGCGATACGCGCGGTCACCGTCGCCACCGTCATCGGGCCGGCGATGAAATGGATGCGGCGGCAGCCCAGGTCCAGCAGGTGCTTCGTCACCACGTAGCCGGACCGGCGGTTGTCGATGCCCACGAGGTCGAATCCCGAGCGATCGGGATAATCGAAGATGTCTCGGTCCAGCAGCACCACGGCGATGCCCGCGTCCTGGAGCCGCTGGGCGATCTGTTGGTTGACGGCCAACCGATCGGCCGGGACCTCCAGGGGGGCGAGGAACACCCCCGCGACCTTTCGGGAGAGGTACTGTTCGCAGAGCTTCTCGGCCCGTTCGATCTGGACCTCGGCCTCGACCGACAGCGGGTCACCCCAGAGCAGGGCAAAGCCGTTGGCCTGCGCCACGCGTGCCATCTCGCCGCACATCCGACCGAAGATCGTCTTGCCGGGTTCGCCAATCGGCACGATCAGGCCGAAGAGGTTTCGCTCGGTGGGATGCGAACGACACACCAGGGAGCCGACGCCCCGCCGCCGGATCAGGAGGCCCTGCCGCTGGAGTTCCCTGAGGGCTGCGGAGACGGTCTGGCGGCACACGTCGAAGCGCGCGCTCAGCTCCGCCTCTGTCGGCACCTTCTGTCCAACGGCGTATTCGCCGGAGGCGATGGCGCTGCGGAGGTGTTCGTAAATGTACCGGTGCTTGGCCTTCGCTCGATCGGCCATCACGAGCCTGCCTGTTTGCCGGAGCATCGCGCCGCCATATGTTCATACAAATAGGGCGCCACCAATCATATCACATGCGGCGACCCCGGGCAAGCGTGCAACGATCTACTGCGTCGGTCGGGCCGTGAGGTTTCGCCCGAGAGAGCGTGCATGTGACGCCCGTGCTTTCGGCCTTCGCCGGTCGGCGCGCCGGGAAGCCGGGGATGTGGCCGCCGGCCGTGGGGCGGGGCGACGCGGATGTTGGGGCGCTACGTTTGATTGATCATTCTGGGCTGAGGCGGCGCCGTGGGTGGGCTTTGAGGAAGCTGGTAAGATTCTGTTAATAAATGGTTTAAAGCTGATATAGCCTCGTCCGACGCTGGGCCATTGCGCCTGGGCTCTGGCCGGGTGGCTGGCCAGATTAGTAGCGCAATTTTGTCTTGACAAAGTTGGCCTAGTCCGGTAGGATGCGACGGCTGGACGGCGTCCGTTCGGAGTTGCGCATCGGTCCGCAGGGCCTGCGAGTATGCCATATCTCCTGTTGGGTCTGATCCGGGGCGGCGTTTCGATGAGAAGGCGGCCGCCACGTGCGCACGGAGGCGTGGCGGGCGCCTTCACGCTGATCGAGCTGCTTGTGGTGGTGGCCATCATCTCGGCGCTGGCGGCCCTGCTGCTGCCGTCCCTGGCGAGGGCGCGGAGTCAGGCGCTCAACGCGTGCTGCAAGGCGAACTGCAAACAGATCGCCACCCTGATCGCGGCGTATCAGGCCGACGAGAGCGGGTACGTGCCGGTGATGTTCAACTACGCGGCCAGTGTGCTGAACGCTTCGAATCCGCCGGCCCGGGCATGCTGGCTGTCCGTTGCGTTCCGCAAGTACGACCAGGGTACGGCCCGGTTGACACAGATCGACGGGGGCCGTTTCGATCCGGAGGCCGTCTGGGACTTCGCGCGCAAGAACGATTACGAGGCGCGGATCATGCCGCCTCAATACGCCTGTCCGTTTCAGCGAGACAAGGGGCCGGGCTCTCAGAAGGTTCGTGATGCCAAGCCCTTCCGCCTGTACGAGCAGACGGGGCGCTTTGAGAGCATCCAGACGTGGCTCTGGGAGAACGTCATCGCCGGCATGACGCCGCGTTCCGGCGCCGAATGGCCGGGTGGCCCCGGAGCCTCCCGGAAGGGCGTGGCGAAGTACACCGTGCTTACGTGGAACCGGGTCAAGGTGCAGCCGGCTTACGTGGCGATGTTTCCCAATGGGCGCTACGTGCCGTCGATACCGGACGCCCTGCCCGTCGGGTCATCGCCGTCCGATCCTTCGAAGCGGGCGTACCGCCGCTGGACGGATGGAGACTTGCGGAGGCTGAAGTTGACGAGCTTCAGCGTGGCCACAGTGGCCTTCTGTGCGCAAGGCGAACACATGCTGGGCGATCAACCGAGCGGTCGGGTGGGCCGGGCCAACGTGGGCAGCCACCGGACCTCGGCCGGGGGGGGCACGAACGCGATCTTCGCCGACACCCACGTGGAATGGGTGTTGGGTACGCGGATCGGCTGGTGGTAAAGGCCGGCGGGGCGGGGCCCGCCGACGGGGCTTCTTGCGAATCGGAGGAAACACAAGTGTACGGAAAGATGCAGACCGTTGTGGCGGCGGCGGTTCTGGGCGCCCTGCTTTCGCCGGTGCAGGCCGCCAACCCCGGCGATGTGATCATTACGGAGATCATGTATTACCCCAACTCGCCCCAGGCCAGCGGGTGTCCGCTGACCGAGTGGATCGAGATCTACAACACCACGGACGGCCCGATCGATTTGACCGACTGGTACGTGGCCGACGAGGACGGGGCCTCGGGTAACCTGGAGCCCTATACGCTGCCGGCCCACGGGATCGCCGTCATCATTCCGCGGGGCAACGAAGAGGTCGGCCTGTTGACCAAGGAGCAGTTTGCCGCGGCCTGGGGCATCCCGATCGACCAGATCATTCAGCCCACGCCGCTGTATGATGCTTCGGGCAACCGCCCCACGAATCTGCCCCTGGGTGGCATCGTGGGCCACGGCCTGGACAACTACCCCTCGGCCAACGCCGACCCCTCTGACGATCTCATCAACACCCCCTTCGATCCCGTCTCGCCGTGCTACTATTATCAGCCTCTCTGTGCTCCCTCGTTGCCCGACAATGAGGTCCTTCTGTTGATCGACAGCGCGGGGCAGATCATCGACAAGGTCAACTTCGACGACGAGCCGGGCAACGGCTGGCCGTTCGCGCTGTGGCACGGCTGGAGCATCATGCTGGACGAGACCAGACTCAACGCGGACGACAACGACGCGGCCCTGAGCTGGCTTATGGCTGTTCCCGGTGAAAGGCTCGCCCGCTACAACGTGAGCGTTGCGCCTTTTACGGGGACGGACCGCGGTTCGCCCGGTCGGATCCAGGGCATTACTCCCAGCACCAACACGCCTCCGATCGTGGCGAATCAGTCGGTCTGGGCCGCACGGAATGAATGGATCGATGTGACGCTGGCTGCCAGCGATGACGGCCAGCCCGCGCCGGCCGCCATCAGCTTCACGATCGAGACCCTTCCGGCGTACGGTACGCTGACGGACGTGAGCAATGGCAACCACGTCATCACGCCTGACGAGCTCCCCTATCGGTGCCCGAACAACGCGAAGACCCTGCGCTACACCAACACGGGAACGTGCAGCGACGACGCCTTCACGTATCACGCCGACGACAGCGAACTCAGCTCGGCTCCCGCGACGGTCACGCTTCTGATGCAGTGCGGGGATCTGATCATCACGGAGATCATGTACAAGCCGGCCTCCTCTCAGACGGCCCCCCGCGTAGTGGAATGGATCGAGGTCTACAACAAGACGGATGCTCCCGTCGACGTGTCCGCGTGGTATCTCCGCGACAGGGACGGGCGCGCCGGCGACTGGCCCTCCGGTACCACGGTGCCCGCCCGCGGCGTAGCCGTCGTCGTGCCTCCGGGCAGCGGCTCGCGGACGATGACTCCCGCGGCCTACCGGACGGCCTGGGACGGCTATGTCATTCCTCAGATCATTCAGGCACTGGCGGGGCCGGGGTCCAACGAGGACGGCACCGGCACCGGCAGCGGCGAGATCACCAAGAGCGGCCTCAACGACAACCCGGGCAGCGACGGCGAGGATGTTCGCCTGATCGACTCCAGTGGGCGGGTTCAGGACCGCGTGAGCTACCGGGCCGTGTGGCCCTGGCCCGTTGCCAACAGCATGTCGAGCATCTACCTCAAAGGCGGCAGTTACGGCGCTGCGGCGAACGACGTGCCCCAGAACTGGGCCCTCTCCGTGGACTGCTACGGCGGGGCCTACGGCAGCCTCATCAGCGGCTTCTTCAACAAGACCGACTTCGGCTCGCCGGGCTATCTGGAAGGCGTCACGCCCCCGAGCGGAAACGTCCCGCCGACGGCCAGGAGCCGCCGCGTCGGCATCCGCAAGGAAACCCCGACGCTCGTCACCCTGCCGGCCTGTGACGACGGCAATCCCGGCGGTCCGCTGACGTACACCATCACCTCCGTAGCGGGCATCCTTCACGGGTCGCTGAAGGATCCCGGCAACGACCAGGTGATCAGCACCGTCCCCTACACGCTCGTGAACAACGGCAACCGGGTGCTGTACAGCCCGGATCCGGGTTACACGAGCGCCCTGAACCTGGCGCCGTCCACGCCCGAACCGACGGAGGACACCTTCACGTACTCCGCAAGTGACGGGGAGAAGGCCTCGCGCAAGGATGGAACCGTGGCGCTCGTGGTTCAGAAGGGCGGTCTGGTGATCACCGAGATCATGTCATATCCGCAGAACCAGGCCCGGAACGACTGGCAGTACTACGAGATCTACAACCCGACGCCCGACGAGTTGTTGTTGAACGTCGTGACCACCGACAACAAGCAGACTCACATGCTCATTGCGCAGCCCGTCCCCGCCGGGGCGACGCGCGTGGTGACCTCGGGCATCAACAACGGCAGCCGCAGCATCGAAACGTTCCTCGACGTCTGGGCGCCGCTCGCGGCCGATCAGTGCATCTTCGTGGATGCCACCACGTGGGACAAGGTCGCCAGCGAGAGCGACCGCCTCCAGATCCTCGACGAGAACTATGAGCTGATGGACGAGGTCTACTTCGGCGCTTCGCCGGAGTGGCCCATCATCAACCGGCGCAGCAGCTTCTACCTCAAGCGCGTTGCCCTGGATGTCATCGAGAACGACAAGGGCGAGAACTGGGCGCTCTCGGCCGAGGGGGTCGACCAGGCCTACGCCTCGAAACCCTGGAACATTCCCCCGACCAGCGACCTGGGCAGCCCCGGGATCATCCCGATGTGCTTCCACCCCGTGCAGGATACGGACGGCGACGGCGACGTGGACGTCAACGACTTCGCCACGTTCCAGGCGTGTTTCAACGGGGCCAACAACCCCTGGCCGGCCGGCCTTCCACCCGAGGCGGCGAGGAAGTGCGGGTGCCTCGACCACGATCAGGACCGTGACGTCGACGTGAACGACTTTGCCATCTTCCAGGCGTGTTTCAACGGGCCCAACCGCCCGGCCACCTGCCCGTGAGCAGAGCAGCCGCTATACTGAGGGACAGCCGGGCCGCGCGGCCCGTTGTGTGACCATCGGAGGCGGGAGCCTTCCGTTCAAGGAAATGTCATGATCCGAGCTTGCCGGACGGTGTTCTTCTATCTCGGTCTCGTGGCGGCCTGGCTTCCGACGGGACGATGCCCGGCGACTGCCGAGATCGCCGAAGGCCGCGTCTTCCATGATCGAAACGGCAATGGGCGACGGGATCCCGGCGAGGAGGGCCTGTCCGGCGTCCGGGTTTCGAATCAGCGGGAAGTGGTCGTCACGGATGCCGATGGCCGGTGGCGTCTTGGGCTGGAGGACGAGGAGACGGTCTTCTTCGTCATCAAGCCGCGCGGCTGGATGACCCCCGTCGATCCCGTCACTAAGCTGCCGCGATTCAGCTACATCCACCGGCCGTCAGGTTCACCGCGGCTCAAGTACCCGGGCATCCGGCCCACCGGACCGTTGCCGTCCTCGATCGATTTCCCCTTGCGTCCGCAGGCCGAGCCGGATCGGTTCCGGGTGGTGGTCTTCGCCGATCCGCAGGCGGGCAATCCGACGGAGATCGACTACCTCGCCCGGGACGTGGTCGCCGAGCTGGTCGGAACGGACGCCGCCTTCGGTATCACGCTCGGGGATATCGTGAACAACGACCTGTCGCTCTATCCGCTTCATAACGAGACGGTCGGCCTGATCGGTATCCCGTGGTACAACGTGATCGGCAACCATGATTCGAATACCGATGCGCCGGACGACCGTTCGGCGGACGACACGTTCGAGCAGACCTATGGCCCGAACTACTACGCCTTCGAGTACGGGCCTGCGCACTTCATCGCCCTCGACGACATCCTGTGGACCGGCAAGACGTCCCCGCGGGGCAGCAGCTATCGGGCCGCTCTCGATGCCCGCCAGCTCGAATTCATCCGCAACGACCTCCGCGGGGTTCCGCGGGATTGCCCCGTGATCTTGCTGATGCATATCCCGCTGACCGAACTCAAGGACCGCGAGGCGCTCTTTCGCCTGATCGAAGACCGCCCGCACACGCTGTCGTTGGCCGGTCACACGCACAGCCAGGAGCATCGGTTCTTCACGTGTGAGGACGGCTGGCGCGGGGCGGAGCCCCACCATCACGTCATCAACGTGACGGTCTGCGGGAGCCATTGGGGCGGAGCGCCTGACGAGTGCGGCATACCGCACGCGACCATGAAGGACGGAACCCCCAACGGCTACACCGTCCTGACGGTGGACGGGCACCGGATGTCGGTGGAGTTCAAGGCCGCACGCCGCCCCGCCTCCTACCAGATGAACATCTACGCTCCCAGCGTGGTGGCGGCCGCGGAGGCCGGCGACACCGAGGTGCTGGTCAATGTCTTTGGCGGCTCGGACCGGTCGAAGGTGGAAATGTCCGTGGGGCCGGAGGGCCGGTGGCGACCGATGCGGGGGACCGAAACGCTCGACCCCTCCATCGTGCAGCTCAACGCCCTGTACGAAGGTCCCCGACCGCCGCCCGGAAAGGCCCCCCGAAAGGCCAGTGTGTGCGCGCACATCTGGTCGTTGAAGCTTCCGGCAGGACTGCCTGCCGGCCTCCACCTGCTCCGCGTGCGGACCACGGACATGTACGGCAATACCTACCAGGCGTGCCGCGCCCTTCGCATCCGGTAGCAGAGGGTGCGGGACCCTTTCGCACGCGAGTCCCGCCGGGCAACGGGGGACGAGGGTTACTCCATGGGGGCGTACTTCACATCGGCGCGCGATTTCCAGGGCCAGGTGCGCTGTCTGTAGTAGCCCTGATCGGGGTAGAGCATGTCGTAGGCCAAGCCGGAGAGGATGTGCTCCCGGAGGCTCGCGCCGTTGAACTGTCCCTCGGGCCGGATCGGTTGCACATGCGTATCGAACATCAGCATGTGACCGCGTCCGTTGTGGCGGGTGGTGATCATGTCGGTCTGCCGGACGGACTTCGTGGGCTCCCAGCCGACCCGTCCGTCGTTGCAGGGTGAGAGCTCCGACTCCTCCATCATCATCATCACGCGTGCGGCCGACTTGGTGAAGATGTCGTCGTTGTAGTAAACCCAGCTCATCGGGTCATGTTCCGGGTAGTCGTTGGCGAAGGGGCTGTCCTTGGGACCGCCGTCAGCGCGCCAGCGACTTCCGTTCTTGGAGAAGTAGTAGTTGCCGACGATCCTCTGGAGGCTGGCCTGGAAGGAGTAACTGGTATGGCCGGCGGGCATCGCCGCGTAGGCGGACATCGCTCCCGCATAGGCCCGCCGCCCGTCGTCGCCCGGGCAGACGTAGATCCGCGCATCCCGGCCCACGTACTTGAGGAT
>Ga0209227_1000211_pt1 | contig 49658 bp, 40 predicted proteins | sample YNPBryantNP2012_FD_185815 | JGI IMG/M metagenome (GOLD analysis project Ga0209227, IMG submission 185815) | Anoxygenic and chlorotrophic microbial mat microbial communities from Yellowstone National Park, USA - YNP Bryant NP 2012 (SPAdes)... ...
GTGAGCGCCAGATCCCAGGCCAGAACGCTTCCGATGACCCGGTAACGCAACCGTTCGAGCATAGGCCACCTGGTGGACTGTGACAGCGATCGACGAAGCGCGTGGTCCGATCGCACCGCATTGTGGAACAGATGACAGCTCGCTCATAAAGCCGGCTAAGTGTACCACGGTTGCGCGTATCGGGCAATCGGAACGGCAGCGCGGCCAGGGCTTGAGCAAAGTCAGGGACGGCCAGCGGCGAAGGCCATGCGGGCGAACGCCCGGTCGATAGCAAACGCAAACTGGCGCTGGACTGCGGCCAAATTGGTCGCGCCACTCGACACCACGAGGCTCACGACGATATGGTTGAGCACGGCATTGGTCTGAGGTGCCCGTCCACGCCGCAATTGACAAGCATCTTCTTCTAGCGTCACATCACGCCGGTGGTGTAACCCATTCTCAATCCCCCACTCCGCACGGGCGATCCGCAAGAGGTCCGTCGGGGCGGCACCCGTTCGTGGCAAGCTGGTCAGCCCATCGCGCACCTCAGCGTGCTCACCCCTGGCGTCCCACCAGCGCCGTTCACGCGTGAAGACCTGCTTCAGATACGGCCACGGGGTGTCGTCGTGCAGCATACTGCTCACCGTGATGATGCGCTCCGCGACCCGTCCGTGGCCGCGCTCACAGCTCCGTGCCGTCTCGAAATCCGTGGGCGGGAGGCTCCCGCCCTTGGCGGCTTCAGGCTCGGCGAACAGCTGGCTGAGGTCGTCGAGCCCCGTCGGCTGGTGCTGGTCGACAAACCACAGATAGGCACCCTCGGCCTCCACCATCGTCGTGCTGATGGCCCGTTGGGTGTGCATGGCATCGCCGACGACCACGACCCCTTGCAAGGGCAGGCGTGCCAGCACCGTCGGAGCTACCACCATCTCGTGCTCCTGGCGGGCAACCTCCGCCTGCGCCACGACGCTCCCCTCCTCCACGACGCTCCCCTCCTCAGGGAGATAGGCCGCGAGCAGATGGACGCCCTGGCTCTGCCCCGCTGGGATGGTGCCACGCAAGGGTTTCCCATCAAGGGCTAGCACGATGCTGCCGCGCGTCGGTACCGCAGACGTCTGGCGTTGGGCCAGAAAGAATCTGGTCAGGCAGGCTGCGCAGGCGGGGAGGTCAAGCGCGTGGGCAAAGATCCGGCTCCAGGTCGCCTGATGGGGCATGGTGCGCCGCGCCAGGCCGAAGCGGGCGGTCAGATCCGCCGCACGGAGGCGCGCCCAGTCACTGAGGTCTTCCAAGCGGGGATAGCCAGCCAGTTTGGCCAGCACCGCCGTCAGGAGCAACGGCACGAGGGGATAGCGCTTGCCGCGCGGTTGGCGTTGATCCACGAGCGGTGCGAGTTGCTCGGCCAGGTCGGTCAAGCTGAAGGCAAAGGGGACATCAGTTGGCAGGTCAAACGTCATGGGCTCGGTGGTATCATGCATCGTGAACACCTCGTTTGTCAGCATGGTTGTGGAATAGCTCCATACGAACAGACCGGGTGTTCTTTTGTGGCCGAACGTACGGACTTTGCTCAAGCCCTGACTTACCCAGATAGCCAGATTTGACTGAAACCACAAGTTCATATATACTATCAGCCACATGCTGCGCAGCAGTCTCTACGAGGTTCGTGCTTCTTGCTACACCTCGTACCTGCAATGGCGCCTCAAAAAGCGTCCCGCTGCTATAGCTGCTGATTCGGTAGGCACAGTCACTGATAATTCGGTTCAGGAGCGGCCTCGACAACTCGCCAGGCAAGCGGGTCTCTAACCGGGCGGACGTTTGTGGCTTAGCAGACGCAACGTGGCCGGCGAGAGGATGATTGGCGCGGGCAGTACTTGCCAGGAGCGTCGAACCGGTGCCCCGCTTAGACGTTCCAACGCCGTCGCGCCGTTGTTTGCCACCCCGAAGGCGTCGTCTAGGAAGCGTGCCGAACGGTCGAGCGTGCCGCGTTCCAACCGATCAGCGGCGAAGGCCGTCAGGATGCGCACGAACGTCCTGCGCTCGCTCCACGTATTCAGGTGCGCAGCCGTCCTTACTGAAAAAAATCAGTTGTGCTTCTGAGAGCACTGGCATGGCTCTGCGAAGGGATGCCTTTCCTGAAAATACTCGGCACATCACAGGTGATAATCGCTCAGAAGAAGAATAGGCAATCGGTGCTCAACGGATTTCACAAGACCTAAGGTGTTGCGGTACTAACGTGAAAATAAGCTCTCGGAGCGGGGAATGGGGAAACCGGGTTTCCCCATTCCCCCACCCGCGGGAGGGTTTGGGAGGGCTGCGCCGTCCCAGGAACAAACTCATTTTCATTGCGGTGTTGTGCGGCAGAGCCGCATGGGCGGCTGGTATGATATACTTACTCTGTAACTCGACACAGCACGTACCGTCGTTTCGTGTTCTTAATGTCTATATTCATGCAGTGCAGATCCCTGATGTTAGGCTCTTTCTGCCAATCCGGTAGCGGTCATGGTAGACTACCTCCAAAACGAGGAACTGGAGGGAATGATGGGTCGCTACGATCTGACAGACGAGCAATATGCGCTGATTGAGCCTCACCTGCCGAGCAATACGAAGCAGGTGGGCCACCCGTACGGTGAGCACCGCCCGATCATCAACGGCATCTGCTGACGTCTGCACACCGGCGCTCCCTGGCCAGGTATTCCCGAGCGCTACGGCAATTGGAAGACCATCTATGACCGCTACCCCACTTGGCGCCGTGAGGGGATTTGGGACCGGGTCATGCAAGCGCTTCAACGCAAACTCGACGAGGAGGGCCTGATCGACTCCGACCAATGGGGGCTTGATGGCACCGTGGTTCGTGCGCATCGCGCCGCTGCCGGGGCGCGGAAAACAGGGGGCCTGATGCGGGAAAATAACCCGCAGACCACGCCCTTGAGCACGCAGTCGGAGGCTGCTCGACCAAAATCCACCTCCTGAGCGACCGCAAGGGACTGCCGCTCAATGCCCGGCTCACTGGAGGGCAGACGCAAGAAGTCACCCAGGCCGAAGCACGGCTCGAACAGGTACGTCTGCCGCGTTTTGGGCGCCGCCGCCGGCGGCCACGGCGGGTAGTTGCCGACCGCGGGTACGATGCGCGTCGTATTCGCCACTGGCTGCGCAAGGGTGGCAGCAAACCAGGTATTCCGCCGCGCAAGCGCACTGGTAAGCCCAAGCCTGGTCGTCCCTGCACCTATAATCGCGACCGGTACCGTGACCGCGCTGCACCCGAGCAGTGTGTTGGTTGGCTCAAGGAGGGTCGCGCTGTCGCTCCCCGCTACGAGAAGGTGGCCCTCAACTACCTCGGCTTGGTCAAGCTCGCCTTTATGGAGCACTATCTACGTTTGCTTACGCGTAAGCCAGTTGCCGCTTTATCGTGAACCGGATTGGCAGAAAGAGCCTCACGCACTCTCCGGACGGATGGATGGGGTTGTCTATGAGTGTTGCAATCATCACCGGATCTGCTGGACTTATTGGATCTGAAGCGGCCATATACTTTGCAAATCAAGGTATGGAAATAGTTGGTATTGATAATGATATGCGTCGCTACTTCTTTGGTGATGAAGCTTCAACGCTTTGGAACAGGGAGCGTCTTAACACTGCGCTCTCTCAATATACACACTATGATGTTGACATCCGTGATAGTGATTCGATTAATCAAATCTTTGCTCGCTATGGTAAAAATGTAGTGCTCATTATTCACACGGCAGCCCAACCAAGTCATGATTGGGCTGCGCGTGATCCTATTACTGATTTTACAGTCAATGCTAATGGCACTCTTTATCTTCTCGAAGCAACTCGTTGCTACTCGCCAGAAGCAGTTTTTATCTTTACGTCAACTAACAAAGTGTATGGCGATCGGCCAAATCAATTGCCTCTTATCGAGCAAGAGTCGCGCTGGGAAATTGACCCTTTCCATCCATATGTGAACGGTATTAATGAGGATATGCCTATTGATCAGAGTTTACACAGTTTATTCGGTGCCTCAAAGGTTGCCGCTGATGTCTTAGTCCAAGAGTATGGACGTTATTTTGGAATGTATACTGTCTGTTTTCGAGGAGGATGTTTAACAGGGCCAAATCATTCAGGGACACAAATGCACGGATTTCTTGCTTACTTGATGCGCTGTGCAATGACCGGAACTCCCTACACCGTTTTTGGTTATAACGGGAAGCAAGTGCGTGATAATATTCACAGCGCCGATTTGATACAAGCATTTGATGCATTCTTTCGCAAACCACGAGTTGCTGAGGTGTATAATATCGGAGGAGGGCGTGAGAGTAATTGCTCTGTGTTAGAAGCAATTCGGCTCTGCGAACAAATTAGCGGAAAAGCGTTGCGCTGGAGTTACTCCGAAACTAATCGAATAGGCGATCACATCTGGTGGATTAGCGATCTGAGGCGTTTTAAATCTCATTACCCGGAGTGGAACATACAGTACGATGTTCCGAGGATTTTGCAAGAAATTTTTGAGATGAATCGTGGACGTTGGTCATAAACGTGTTTTAGGACAGCACTGGCCCACCAACCGGATATGCTATTCAACGTCTAGTGCAATTTCTTGTGTGGGAGCCCGCGCGACGTGAGAGTCAGTTTATAAGCATGTCTGTCAAACATGTTGCACAAGACCTTGTGGTCACGTCAACCGGGAACGCATTTGAATCGTTCATACGCTGTTGCATCATTCGGGTGACTCCTCCGATCCGGAAGCCGCATTGCCAGTGCGGGCGTTTCTCGAAGGAGCTACAGGTCCTCGTGAATTCGATAGTATCGTGCTCAACTTAAATACACTTATGATCGATTCTGGAAAATACAATCTACTAGGGATACTAATCAATGCAATTGATTATGAGGCTGCTGTAGAGAGAATCATTGCTGCAGCCAGACAACGACAGCCGCTTGCTGTATCCGCATTAGCTGTTCATGGGGTTATGACAGGTGTCATGGATCCTGAACAGCGCTATCGTCTCAATCAGCTCGATATGGTTGTCCCTGATGGTCAGCCTGTGCGTTGGGCACTGAATATGCTTTACCGAGTTAACTTAGTTGATCGTGTTTATGGACCGACGCTTACATTAAAGGTCTGTGAACGTGCTGCTATTGAAAAACTACCGATATATTTTTATGGGAGCCGTGCTAGTGTTTTAAAACAGCTCTGCAGGAATTTACAGCAGCGTTTTCCCGGTTTAGTTATTGCTGGCGCTCATCCTTCATTGTTTCGTCAATTAACAGAAGAAGAACAGTTGGAAATAGCTGCGTCCATCAAATGTAGTGGCGCGGCGATAACATTCGTTGGGCTAGGTTGCCCGCGCCAAGAAGTGTGGGTATACGAGCATCGAGATATTTTATCCATGCCATCTCTTGCGGTTGGTGCGGCTTTCGATTTTCATGCTGGCACATTACCCCAGGCTCCAGTCTTGTTGCAACGTTACGGTCTAGAATGGTCTTTTCGTTTGGTTCAGGAACCACGACGCTTATGGCATCGATATCTTTTATTGAACCCTCTCTATTTGACACTTGTGTTGGCTCAGTTTTTTGGTTTGCACGGTTTCGATACCATCGGATTGACGCCGAGATCATTGCGATATGGATAACGGGTCCTCGCAATATACGGGAGCGCAGCCAGGCATTGTTGGAATATACTGCTTGCCCAGAGAATTGACTAGCACTGGTATAGCAATCCTACGCGGGTTGTAAACCTGTCAGGTGCGACTCGGGATCGTGCTCAGCGATAGGAAAACTCTTGGCGCTGCACCTGACAGATATTATGTTGTCGCGGTGAACGACCCGCATACCCTGGCCGGGTCGTAGTGCGTCTGATGCTTGAGCACGCCATAGATCACATGCGTCAGTTTGCGCATCACACCGCACCGATAATCACCTTCTTGGGCTTGCCCTTGGCGGCCAGCCGCGCGGCAAACGCCTTGAAGGCCGGACAGCAGCGCATCGCGGTGATGGCTGGAAAGTACAAGGTTCGGGCCTTCACCACACACGTAGGATTGCTATAGCTCCATCACGAAAGAGAGAAGCCTGCGTTATAGCTAACGCACCAGTCTCTTCTTGACTTTTATGCGTCGAAGGCGGCGCCCACGGCGATCAGCACCGGTGCATTCAGCATAGGGCGGAAGCGCGCCACCCAGTAGTCCTGCTTCGGCGTCCCCAGGCCCACCCAGACGATATCGGCGCCGCTGGCGTTGATGCGCGCGGCCACGTCCCGTTCTTCTGCAGCGGTGAGTGGGCGGAAGGGCGGGCAGCAGGTGCCAGCCACGAGCAACTGGGGGAAGCGGGCGCGCAGCCGCTCGGCGAGCGTCTCGGCCACGCCCTCGGCGCCGCCATAGAAAAAGTGGCGATAGCCGCGGGCCTGACCACGCTCACAGACGGCGAGCATCAGGTCGGGGCCATAGACCCGCTCGACCGGATGGCCGCGCAAGCGCCCGAGCCAGACCAGGGGCATGCCATCGGGAGTGGCCATTCCCGCCTGGTTGACGATCGCGGCCAACTCGGGCGCATCGTGACACTCAAGCACCGTGTGGGTGGTGCAGACATTGACATAGTGGCGCTCGCGGCGGGCGAGCCAGCCGTCGATCAGCGCCAGCGCCCGCTCGAACGTCAGCGCACTGATGCGCACATCGACGACCGGGAAACGGGGGGGTGCAGGCTCACTCATCACTCAACTCGATCTTGCTCAGGGCCAGGCTCACGCGCCGCGCGTCGCCACTGCCCGCGATCACCTCAGCCGGCACATGTGCGCCACCCTCCAGCCGTAAGCTCACGCGGCTGAAACCTGCCGCGATCGCGAGTGGCAGCAAGGTGACCCTGCCGACCCGCACGTCGGCTATCGCCACCGGGGCGCCCTCGATAGCGACCGATACGCGATCATGATCGACCAATCCCGCAGGTCCAAGTATGCTCGCGGGTTGAAGCGCGAGCCACAAGCGACGGGGCGTGTCGCTATACAGCAGGAGCATCCCTTCGTCCTGCATCCAGCGTACACCACGCTCGGCCTCGTAATCATACCAGCCGGCCGGCAGGGCGACGCCCAGGTTTGCCGGCGCGCTGACCGCGGGGGGCAGGTCGCTGCCGTGGATATCCACGTACTCGCGCGTCGCATCCAGGATAAGCCGCCGGCCAGGTTGCCGGGCTCACGCAGGCGCAGCTCAGGGCGAGCGTACGGCGTGCAGGGCAGCGGCAACGCCCAGCACTGGTTCGTTCCCACCGGCACGAGCAGCGACAGGCCACTGATCGTGGTGACGGACGTATATGGCGGCGCTGGCAGCGGCGGCAACCCGTCGGGCGAGACGGCAACGCCGGCCAGCAGCAGCGGTGGGCGTACCGGCGCCACAAAGAGCAGCACCAGCGCCACCACGGCCAGCCGGACTGCCACGGGCGGCGGTCCTCCCGCGAGACGGTGCGCGATCCCCTCAACCGCCAACCACATCAAACCGAGGCCAATGACCCAGAACACGGCGCCGGCGAAGCGATAGTCCGGTGCGCTGACGAACCAGAAGACCAGCGCGACAAGCGCGGGCAGCAGCCACAGGGTCGCCAGACTGATCTGCCGCCAGGGCAGGCGCGGTCCGCCGAGTGTCGCCGCGCCCAGCAGCCCGCCGACCAGGGCCAGGTTCAGCGGGCGGAGCACCGGGGGCGGGACCGTTGCGAGCCAGGGCCGCAGCCATGCCCAGTTGTCCAGCACCACACTCCAGTGCAGATCCCGCTGACGGGACCAACTGCGCACCCAGTTGGCCTCGCTAAGCGCCAGCGCGGTGGGCACCCGCCAGGGCACGGGAAGGGCGCCCAGCGTGCTCGGGTAGGCTGGATAGCCACTGAGGATCACGCCGCGCGCCATCCAGACCCCGCCCACCAGCAGCGCACAGGCGAGGGGAGGGGCAAGGAGCGCCAGCCAGGCGGGCCGCCCCGGCCACTGGCGCCAGAGCGTCACACCGAGGCCTACAACGAGGGTGACGACGGCAAAGGCGACAAAACTGAGCTTGACCGCTACGCCAACGCAGGCGAGCAGCGCAAGCGCAAAGCACAGATAGGCGTGCTCGCCTGGCGCCAGGGCGCGCGCCTCGAGCAGCAGCACGAGGCACAGCCCGGCAAGGACCAGGCCAAGGACGAGGATGGGCAGATCGGGGGCGAGCCCGTGCAGGTAGAGCAGCGCCGGCAGTTCGGCCGTGCCACCCTCGAGACCGCTGATCAGATAGAGGGCTGGAGCCACCGTCAGGCTGTTCCAGAAGGCGAAGCGGGGCAAGCGAGCGCCTGCGGCCAGAGCGGCGATCGCGGCCACGCTCTGGGCCAGCAGCGCGAAGAGCAGCAGGCCATTGGCGGCGTGCACCGCCCCTGCGGCAAACGGCACCTGGTCAACCAGGGCGCCGTAGAGGAAATACGCGCTGTTGAAGGCCAGCCGGCCGTGAAGATTACCCAGGCCCGGCACGATCGGGTAGTTGCTGTTCCACTGCACAGCCTGCAGATAGTAGAGACCAAGGTCGAAGAACTGCGCCGGACCGGTGCTGCGATTGGCCATCCAGAGCAGCGTGGGGATCAGCAGGATCACCAAAACGGGCGCACGACGAACTCCCTCGCGGGCCAGGCCGGCCAGTGGCCGCGCCGCAAGCAGCAGCCCGGTAGCGCCGATGATGAGCGTCAGGACCAGGGCCACCCGGTTCACCGGCAGCGCCAGGTGCCAGATCTGCAACAGTGCAACGATGGCGGCCCAGCCGGTCCAGAAGGCGACGCAGAGCCCGAGGAGATCAAGCGGCCCGGGGCGGAACAGCCGGCGCAGCAGCAGGCCCACGCCGAGGCTGGCCAGGCCCAGGACGAGCCAGGTCAGCGCGATGCCGAGGATGGTTATCATGTAGGGGTCTAGCACATATCACAACATCCGCAGAACATCGTCGATTGCCCTGACTGCCAGGGCCGGGCTATGGTTTTGCGCAATGAAAGCCAGACCACGTTCCGCAAAGCGGCGACGCTCAGCGGGATGTTCCAGGAGCCGGCACACATGGTCAGCAAACCCTGGAGCATCATCGGCCACCAGGAGTTCCTCGCCTTCGGTCACTTCCAGGCCCGCATAGCCCGCCCGCGTCGAGACAACTGGCACACCGTGATTGAGCGCATCAAGGATCTTCAGGCGAATGCCCGAGCCGGAGAACAGGGGCACCACGAACGCCGCTGCCTGCTCGTAGTATGCGTCAAGGCGCTCAACGTAGCGATGGATCTGCACACCGGTGGGGACAGGAAGCAGCGCCTCACCGCCACGCCCCACGACATCGAAGCGCGCCTCAGGGACGCGCTGGCGAATGAGTGGCCAGCACTCGTTCAGGAACCACTTGAGGCCCAGCAGGTTCGGCGGATAGTGCACGGTACCAATATAGAGCACCTTCATGCCAGCGCGTTCAGCAACGGCATGCTGTTTGGCTGGCTCCACGAAGACCGGGAAGTAGACAACTTTCTTTCGAGTCTCTGGCTGCTCAGCAGCCATAAGCTCACCCAGCCGGCGGGTAACATTAAAGATCGCATCGACCCGACGCCAGAGCCGATGCTCGTAGCTCCGGCAGGCCAGCAGATCAGCGCGCACTGCCAACCCTGTCGGGCTAAGGCCGAGCTCACGGGCATGGAGGCTCAGGGTTTCAGCGAAGATATCAAAGGCGCGATAGACCACCTTCACACGCGCGAGCAATTCAGGGGCCAACTCGTCCAGGATAAAACTCGGATTGACACTCTCGATATAGAGGACGTCGTAGGAATTCACACGTAATGCCTGGGCGCAGCGCTCGACATATTCTCTACTACGGTACTTACTGACCACAAAGGGCATACGGGACAACTGCCCGCGCACAAGGGCCGGAAGTTTATGCTTGATCAGGCTGCCATGCAGAATCGTATGCACGACCGGTGGAAGGAAGTTCACGTTAGGCAGACGCTGGCGCAACTGAGCAAGATACTCTTCCTGGTGGGACAGATTGATCGGGTCGATATAGCAGACCAGATCGATCACGAAGCTACGGGAAAGATAAGTCAGATCATTGACCGTAACAAACTTCTGGCCATTATCGAGCGGCCAGGGGAGTTGCATCGTAGCGTAGAGGATGCGTTTCATAGTACTACAGTTGTATTTCGGCAGATGACCCGTTTCCGTCGGCGTAAACGCCTCGGCTAGTGCTTGCGAAGGCCACCTGCGTGGCCTGTTTAGCCCACGAAGGTGGGCTTTGCCCCCCGTAGCCGAGGGCTTTCAGCCCGACGGGGAGCGCACCTACAATTGTAGTAATAGGGGATTTCCAAAAGACCAGAAGCGTGGAACAATCCAGGTTTCGCCATGCTCCTGCCAGAGGGGAGGATGTCGAAGAGCAAAGCCCTCCCGAGAGCATGCCTCGCTACCGGTCTTATACCATTTCAGATCGCAGATGCCGGCTTGCAGATTGCCGCAAGAGCGTTGCAATAAGCTCTGGCGGGAGTGCATAAACGGCTTGTTCAATGCCAATAGATCCTATGCGGTCACACAGCATTTGACGATCGTCGCTCAGCCTACGCCTGTGGTGGCGAGGGTGCCAACGGTATCTGGGAGGAATTTCTCGGCCCTGGCGCGTTGGCGAGCCCAGACGCTGTTGTACACACCAAGCAGGAGCATCGGGATGAAGACCGGTACCGCGGTAAAGGCCGCAGCGCTGGACAAGGCCAATAGAGAGTAGGTCAGCGTTAGAGGCAAAACGGTCATAAGCAAACGGCTGAGGCAATTGTCCAAAAACAGCGCGCGGGAACGCAACCAGGCAAGGTGCCGCAGCAGGACAGCGGCAGGTACAGGAACAAGCAAGATTAAGGCCATCAGACCCAGCCATCCCATTTGATAGACATAGACCGAAAATGTTGTATCAATTGCCTCAGCAGTGCCCTGGCCGGTTACCAAAAAATTAAAGTAGCCGGTAGAGCCAACCCCTTTGCCCAGGGGCCGATTGATCAACGCCTCTGTGCCGGTGCGAAAGGAACCAAAGTGGGTAAAAGCATCATCGCCGGTACTCAACAATAAAGCTCCAACTGCAAGGACACAGAGCCCTATAATACCAAGCAAGCTATAACGTAGCCATGTATTTTTGATACGAAATGCCTGACTGCCAAAAACAACGAAAGAGATTAACAGTGAAGCTTTGGAAAATGTACAAATAACACCCAAAAAAATGATAGCTATAAAGATGAAGCGTTTCCACCCCCGGATCCAGTAATAGGCTATGGGTAAACTGCAGGCCAGGAAATGACCGGTGGCAAGCGGATCAAGCATGAGACCAATTGAACGCATACCATGAGGTAGATTGATGAAGCCTGGCAGGTAGTTGACCCAGGAAAGGGGAAAAGGTTGATCAAAAGAGCCATATTTCTGGGCGAGATAGCCAGAGATTGCGATCGTCTCCCAAAATGCCGGATCGATCAGATTAACATATAGTTGCTCGACAACCGCTGCGACACCTCCCAACACTGCAATCCCGACAATCAATCTCAAAACGGCCTGAATGGCTCGTTCATTGAGGTTGACAAAACGAAAGAGAAAATATGTTGCCAGAGGAAAGATCAATTCACGTCCCATCAGCACTGCGCTGACACCATTACGTAGCAGACCAGCTGTGATATTGATGAGGAAAAAGATCAGAAGAACCAGATAGATACGATCAATCAGTGTGCCGACTGGCCAGCGCAACTGGCGCACGAGCAAGAAAGTCAACACGAAACAGATGTAGATTGTCAATTCACGCGCGGCCACGGCAAAGGTGACATCAGACAGTTCCGGAGCGAGATAGTAGATCAGGAGCGAGACCAGGTTGCTCAACAGGCTCACCGCGACAACCGCCAGGGCAAAGCGTCGTTTACCGCTCAACAGGGCGAGGAAGGCCAGGACGAGCACTCCCCCAAGGTACACGAGGCTCAGCATGCGCGTCTCTCCCCTGTCATTGCGTGCGTACTGGCGCCGCGCGGCCCGTGGTGAGCGCCTGTTCGTAAGCGAGGGCGGTTTGCTCGATGCAGCGTTGCCAGGTAAATCCGCTGGCGCGTTCAAGTCCCTGGTGGCGCAGCTCATCGGCGAGGGCATGATCGGTCATTAACCGTTCCATCGCCGCCGTCAGGGCCGGCACATCGTAGGGATCCACCTGCAATCCGGCCGCTCCGACCACTTCGGGCAACGAGGAACAATTCGAGGTGATGACCGGACAGCCACAGGACATCGCTTCAAGCGGCGGCAGACCGAAACCTTCATAGAGTGCAGGATACACAAACGCGGTAGCGCCGCTATAGAGGGTGGCAAGATCTTCCTCGGCAACGAAGCCGGTGAACTGGACCGTATCATCGAGGCCGAGACGGGTCGCGGCGGCCAGGATCGGTGCAGCGAGGGGACCGGCCTTGCCCACCAGGACCAGCCGGTGGGGCGAGCCACGCAACCGAAGTTGAGCAAAGGCTTCCATCACGCGAGACAGATTCTTACGTGGCTCGATGGTCCCCACACAGAGAAAATAGGGCATACGTATCCCCAGGCGTTCGCATGTAGCCCGTACCCGATCCGCGCTCCGCGGAGCAAACACGGCATTCGCGGCGAGATACGTCACGACGATCCGTTCTTTTGGCACCCCCAGGCGAGTGTGGATGTCGTGCTGACTCTGCTCTGAAATGGTCAGAATCACATGAGCAGCGCGAGCGATGCGTCGAAAATACGCGCTCAAGACAATGACATCACGGCGACGAAACAACCGTGGAAAGATCAAAGGAATGACATCATAGATGGTAGCGACAAGCGGTACAGGGGGGCGCAATGGCACGCGCAATCCAGGCGCATGGATCAGATCGGCACCGGCTGAGCGAGCCCGCGCGGGCAGGAGCGCATGCATATAATAGGTATCCCACGCCGCCACTCGATACTTATGGCGTAGCCCGTGGGTACCATCAGGTTGTAGATAGGCGGGAAGGGTGGACAGCAGGAGGTTCACCCCTATAGCCGCAAAGGCGCGTCTTCCCTGGGCGAGCTGCTGCGTATAAACGCTAATCCCGCCAGGGTAAAACTCGGCTGGAGAAGTGTCAAAGAGTACACGCACCGCCACGTCCAGGGGTTATGAACTCGTCACCTGAATGGTCGCACCAGGATGAGCTTTCAGAATCTCGATACTACCAATGATAGCATTGCGATCCTGACCATTCACCATGGCATTATTCAAAAACCAGACATCGAGGCTTGCCAGGGGAGGGTGGAGGGTAACGGAGAACTCCACGACCAACCATGTCTCGTCACCAGTCGTCAGCGATGCATAGTGGACGCGATTACCGTTCACACCAAAAGCCAGTTCAATGGGAGGTGGCTTACTGTTGTATGTTGTGATGCGCAGCAGATAGGTATCAGGCTGATCCACTGCCACAATGAGCGTACCCCGACCCTCCCACCAGAAGACCCCTTGCGAGCCGTCATATGGGTAGTTTAGAGGAGTGCCAGCGGGCGCATCTGGGAGCGATACATCACCCACCCAGCGCAACGCTGCTCCGTTGACCACAATCGGTTGCGTACCAACGTGAGGGGCCTCGAAGCCGGGGAGGGTTGCCTGTGCCTGACGCAACAACGCCGGGGCGCGTGGGTCGTTGAGGGGAATCGCCGCGACCAGCCGGCGAAAGGCCAGTTGTTCGGTGCGCTCGGGCCACCGATCACAAACCCGATCGTACCAGAGCAGTGCCATCGCGTGATCACCGCTGGCAAGGTAGGCATCCCCAACCGCTATGACTCGCTCTGGCGTATAGCCCAGTTCTGTTTCAAGCACGGCGCTCTGCTCGTAGCGCCCAGCCGTTTGATAGGCCAGGAGCAGTTCCTGACGTACCAGTATGCTTTGGGGGGCCAGGGTAGTGGCGCGCTCTAGTGCGGCGATAGCCTCCTCAGGGCGCCCACTTTGCTGATACGCGCGCGCCAGGTAGCGCAGGGGTAGAGGATCTGCAGGGAGCAGTTCAGCGGCACGTTGCAGATCACCAATCGAAGCAGCAAGCATTGCCGGATCGGCTCCGGTCTGCTCGACCCTGGCAAGCGTGGCCGCTCCACGCTGTAAGCGGAAGAGCCCTGCGAGGGTAGAGGCCACCGCGTAGAGTAAGCCAGCAGTTATGAGGGCTACAATGCCAAAACGCAGCCAGGCCGTCCACCTGGCCTTGCGCCGGGAGGACGGCTCATCGGGTTGTGGATGCGCTTGGTGGGGTAATGAACCCATAATGCAATCGTCTCAGCGCGCCACAACGCACAATTCAGGCGAAACAATGCGATAGAGTTCTGGCTGCGATTACCGTAGATCCCGTGAATCAGCGCGATCAGGCCCTTGATTGCCTGCTGTCCAGCCTTCTGCGCGAAGCGAGACCAGTGATTAGCCGGCAGGGTAGCTTCAAAGACAGTAATATCGTGAAAGCCGGCCGCCTGCAGCACGTAGTGGATGCTGGTTTCAGTATACCCGACTTCGTGCGTGAAGTCCGCATACCGAAAGGTAAGCCCGAGAAAGGGGTTGGCCATGTTCGGCGTTTCCAACAACAGGACACCACCGGGCGCCAGGGCCTTACGTACCGCATTCAGGAACGGAACAGCCTGACGTTTCGCCACGTGCTCGATGACGTGGAACATGGCCAACGGAATTGCGCGTTGCAGGTCGCGAGATAGGCGGCCGTATCCTCTATGACCGTGACGCTTCCCGGAAACAGTTGATTGCAGTACTCCGCCACCTCGGGTGAAAGATCGATGCCACGCACGTTGCGGTACCCAAGATCGGCAATCAGTAGATCCATGAACTCGCCGAACCCCGGGCCAATCTCCAGGATAGGAGCATGGAGATCCACAGGGAGATACCGGGCATAGCGATGACGGAGGCGGTCCTTGACACGTCCACGCCACTCACCCGGAGCGCGCAGTTGCGTCATATGTTCCGTCATATAGCGCTGAAACCGGGTCTGCTCATTGGCCATCGCATGGCTCCTGGTGCGGGGACAGCTTCATGCCTGCGTCGCCGCGGCCGCTGGTTGGGTAGCGGAACTGCTGGCTTCAGCAGGATAGATGAACGGGGCGCCGGTCAGGATGCCGTCGCAGATCACGTCGAGGCCACGGTCACGACCGGGCGCAAGCTCATCGATACGCTCGATCTGGACGTCATAGGGCCACCAGCCAAAGGCATTGCGCCACGTTCGCGCGGTGGTCGGGGCAATAAAGCCTATCGGGATCATGCGGCGGAAGAAGAAATGATACGCATACTTACGCGCCCGCTGGATGGTTGGCTCGTCGAGGCGCCGACCGAGGGGCAGACGGTCGAGAATGGTGAAGTACTCCTCGGCGTTAGGTGCGTCGATCGTCAGCCCCTTGCCCCGGATCCAGGCCTCACCGGCGACAATGATTGGTATGCCGAGGCTCGACAGTTCCACTCCGGTCTTCGTGCCGTAAATGATCACGCTGTCGCATTGCAGCATCGCAGCATAAGTGCTGATCGAACTCTCCGGGGGAATGATGTAGACATTTGGTGGGAGTGCAGGAAAAGCGCGCCGGATCTCATCAATAATTGGCTGGCGCGAAGGCATCAACCCGCGCAACTCGGCTGGATGGACGCGAATGAGCAACTGCAACTCGGGCCGCCGCGCGAAATAGGCGATTGTTCGTAACACCCAATCAAGCATATTCGGAAAGGCGTTGGCTGGATAATGCAGTTGAGCGTCCCACATGACATTCGTGAGCATGCCGATCGTGGGGCGGGCAGCAAAATCAATCCCTATCTCACGAGTGATCTGCTCGAGATCTTCCTGTGGTTTCTCATGAAAGAAGATCCAATCACGGGTGCCCTGCCAGCGGCTCTTCAGATACTCCAGCGTCTCGGCTTCGATAGCCGGCGTCCAGGGAATCTGCTCCCATACATCCAGTGGCTCGTCCATCATGGTGTGATGGTACGTGTCACCATGACTGAAGATGAAGCAGCGGGTGCGGTAGGCAACGTTCCAGTTGACCACGCGCACACCTTCCGAACGACACACCTCGCCGATGATGCCCTGTGGCACATAGATGCCGTGGTGGAAACAGGCCACCTCGATGCGCTGCTGTCTGATAAGACGCCGGGTAGCGAACAAGGTGAGCAAGGCTGCCTCCAGATAGCGACGCAGGACAGGTTCCGCCTGAGGCTCATCAGCCAGGTCGCCACGGGCGAAATAGCGTAGTGCACCGGCATGGGCATGTTCACCGACGGCAATCCCCTCAAAGATAAGCGCGGGAATCGTCGCGAACGGCGTTTCGGCAGCGACGCGCGATGCTGCTGAACGCTCTGCTTTCGTCACGAGAAGACTGTAGTGATGGACTGGAAGACCGAGCGACTCGTATGCCGCGCGACCAACAGCAAAGCAGTTCCTGCAAAGCGATCGAGGTCCATTTCGCGCCATTTCCGCCGGTGGCAGGGCATTATAGATCGCGGCCCGTTCACAGGCCGGCAAGAACCCATCACAGAGCAGCACCTGCACATTGGCGCCCCGGAGCGTCAGCGCGACGGCAAGGGTGCTCGCCAGCGGATTGATGGTTGGCAGTGCACCGACGCTGGAAGCGATAATTACCCGTGGACCACTGGCAGCTTTCGTCCGGGCATCAGCCCATACTGCCCTGTCGGCGGCGAGAATTGCCTTCCAGTCGGGGCGCGGAAAACGTGCTGCAAGGGTGGATCTAATCCTGATCGGGCGCTTGACCTTGCGCAACTCCGTCTTCAGCAACAACCACAATGGCAGATCCATGATCACGACCCTTCTCGGCCAGAAAGTCAGATGCAGGCAGGCGCCGCATTACCCTCTTGGATGGGCAAGCGCGTGTTGGATAAGCGCAGAGACAAAGCGAGGCGCTCGCCGCAAGGCACGCTGCAGATCGGTGAATACGTATCGTTCGAGCCGGGCAAGCCCGGTGAAGGAACTGACAAACAGCAGCACGGACATGAGCGCTGATGCGCTGCTGGCGCCATAGAGCCCATAGCGTATGGCCATCAGATAGACCACAAATGGCCCGAGCAGTCCCGTGAGCGTCAGACTGAGACTGGTCAACTCGGGACGTCCCTTCGCATTAAAGGCAACCCAGCAGATGCCGGCAGCGCCGATAAAAATGACCGACGAGAAAAGAATGATTGCCGGACCAACCACTGGCACATATGCCTGACCAAACACCAGCGGCACAGCGAGTGGCAACGCCAGCGCCGCTATGAACGTAAGCACCGTGCCGAGGGCTATCTGAAGCAAAATACTGCCCAGGATAGCCGAGCGATCTTCCACCAGTTGCCCCGCGCGGTTGCGGTCAATGATCAGGTTTTGCAGTGGCGCCATGTAGATCGACAGTGGCAGCAACCCGGCGTCGCGAATATTGTTGGCCAGCGAGTACATCCCGACCAGCGCCGGGCTGAGCGCACTTGCCACAAACAACAACTCGATCCGGCTGCTCGTCTGTTTGATTAAAATGCCCCACTGAGCCCGCAAGCCGTATGAGAGTACCTCACGTGAACCGATCGCCAGAGGCTCCATCCGGCGCACCACCCGAAGCACTTGGACCACCATCAGCACCACAACGGCCAGTTGGGCCACAGCGGCAAGGATAAGGCAAAACTCCAGCGACACCGCATTAAGCGCGAAGGCGATCCCGATAAGCGCCAGTTGCAGCCCATTGATCGCGATGTTAAGCGCAGCGAAGAAGGTATAATTGCCGCTCGCCATCACCATGGCCAGGAGGATATTGAAGATCGTGCCCGTTACAATGAGGATGCCAAGGACAGCAAGGGCAGAGGGTGTGCGCATAAAATCAGATACAAAGGGTAACACCTGTTTTCCAACTATGGCAACGACAACCAGGGCTATCAAGGCCGACCACACAATGACCGCCACGAGAAGTCGGAGTAGAGCGGAGAGCCTTCGCGGTTCACTGCGGTAGAAATAGATATATGCCTGAGGCAGGCCCATATCGCTGAACTTAGCGACGATCGTCGCCAGGGCGATCAGGGTGGCATAATGGCCATATTCTGTAGGATCGAGCACGCGCACGATCATGACCCCCAGAGTCAGGTTGAACACCTGGCTGAGCGCGGTACCAACAGCCAGAATGCGAAGGCTGCCACTCAGTTCCTTAGCGCTCTGCATCGTGCACAAACTCCCGGAGCAACTTCGCTGGAAACCTGCCGATCACGCGTCGTTCGGGAAACGAGCCTGTAACCACCCTGTTAGCCCCCACCCCCACCACGCAATTCCTGCCGATCACAACGCCAGGTAGGATGCAGACATTAATGCCGCGCTGGGAGCCGTCGCCAATGCTAACCGGCCGTGGTACGGTCGCGCCCTGGTCCATCACTGTCTGATCAGGCTGATCGAAGCGATGGTTGATGTCGGAAATGCAGCAACGTGCCGTGATCAGCGCTTTCGCGCCGATCAGTACCTCCTCAGCGATAGAGATAATCGCAACTGAACTGAGGAGTCATTGGCTATCTCCTTGAGAATGTCCTGACACTGAAACCCGGTGCGTGTATCGTGTCATCCAGTACGCCAGAGGGAAATAGGTACGCCGCCAGCCGGCCGTCAGAAATCGTCCGATGACGGGGAATCTGCCGCGCAGCGCCGGTATCGGTCGATAGCCAGCCTCGCAGCGACGCAGGTACGCGACAATACGTTCCGTCAGGCCTGATGGCGGTGTCGCGACCGCGCCGCTCCCAGCGGCTGCCCGTGGACGACAGACCGCGCGCACTGTCTCATCAACAGCGAGCACCTGAAAGCCGGCCAGTTCACAGACATAACGCAACGTTGCGGCGCAGAAAGTGAAGGTGTGGGCGTTCTGCATATAGGACATCACATCGAGGTTGGTGCGATGGATGCGGAAGATCCCCGGAACCTCCAGCAAGAGTATGGCCGCTGACGACATAGCAGCGGCAAGGGTGCGAAGTTCGGAGACCGGATCCAGAAAGTGCTCCACAACGTGGGACAGCAGCACCAGATCTGCGCCAGCCACATCGCTGATCGCGTCGGCGACGAAACCGTAGCGCATCACACAACCGAACACCCGCTCACCGATCGCCAGATACTCCCGATCAACATCATAGCCGATACGCTCCCAGGTGGCCGGCAACGCGCCCAGGTTCCAGCCGCCGCCAGCGCCAATTTCGACGATCCGCGGCTGCGATCTGGCCAGGCCATAGCCGGCCATAGCCCTGCCGATCCAGGCTGCGAGTGCGCGCACCTGCGACGATGCGCCAAGCTCGCGGGCAAACTGCTCCTTCGATCCCATCACCGGGTTGTAGAGGTCTCGGTACTCATGCTGGTAGAACCGGGCATAGCGCTCTGCTGTCCAGCGGGGCGTCACCCGCAGCAAGCCACAGACACGGCATGCGACTTTGCGATAGGGTAGGCCATGGCGTTCTACCTGAGCGAGCACGATCTCGTCGCCGGTGGCGCCGCAGATGCACGGCACTGGCTCATAGTCATCGGGAGCATCCGCTGCCAGAATTCGGTCGCGCACCCGAGTCTGGGCCGGCGTAAGTTGGCGGAGCCGCGCTGTCTCCCGTGAGTATGCTGGACCCAGGACCGGTCGCTCTGCCTGTTGCGGCGTCACCATTTTCATTAGCTGTTCCTCGCCCGCAACAGCGCTTCGACGCGAGCGAAGTCATCAAGCGTGTCGATCGAGACCATCGGCTCATCGATCACCACGGCGGCTGTGCGCAGTCCGAGGATCGTCTGCTGGACAAGCAGACATGCACGGGTAAAGGCATAGGCCGCCCCATTGCGATGGTAGACGGGCGTAAGTTGCTGGCGCGCAATAATCGCGGCTCCGCGCTGGTCAAAGTAATCCAGGTGCCCTTCGGGACCAATCACAAGCTGTTTCAGCGGATGGTACTTCAAATCGGTTGGCGAGACGGTCCAGACGGCGTCCCAACCTTCGCTGACGAGTTTGCGGATCGTGGTATCCACGTGGCTGGCGGTGCGCAACGGTGAAGTGGGCTGCAGCATCACAACGACGTCATATTGCACACCATCAATCTGCTCCATCGTCTGCAAAGCATGGGTCAACACCTGAAGATCGCTGATCTGGTCACCAGCGAGGGCCTCAGGTCGAATAAACGGTGCATCAATGCCGACCTTACGGCTTACGGCAGCGATCTCGGGGTGATCGGTCGAGACGACCCAACGGTCGACGTATTGTAATGCAACGACAATCGACTCAAGGTGAGCGAGCAATGGCTTGCCGAGCAACGGATGGATATTCTTCAATCGAACGCCCTTGCTGCCACCACGGGCCGGTACAACGACGAGCACGCGTTGGTTCAGCAGCACAGCAACTCCCTCTCGGTACGCGATGCGAGCAGTGCCGGCAATCCGCGCAGGTCATCAAGCAGCGTCAGGCCAGCGGGATCGAAATCGTTGAACGGATTGCGCATGCCAACGAAGCAACAGCCGACGGCTCGCGCCGCCTCGAGGTCATAGCGACCGTCACCAACCATGACCACCTGGTCAGGCGCCAGCCCCTCAGCCTGAAGGATGCGGCGCAGATTCTCCACCTTGGTGCAGGGCCGGCCAAGCACCCCCTGGAAGTAGCCATCCCAGCCACGCTTTGTCACAATGCGGCGCAGGGGCTCCTCAGGCGTAGCCGAGTTGATATAGAGGGTATAGTGCGGGGCGAGGGCTGCGAGGGTCGCAGAGGCACCGCTTATCTCCGCACAGGTGGCGGCGAACGCTTCGCAGATGTTGTTATAGGCCAGGGCGCGCTCGCGTACGGCCGCGAGGTCGGCCTGCCTGGCAGGAACTCGCTGCTCCACCACGAGGCGGTCAAGGATCGCGGCGATAATCTGGTAACGGTCGTTATCGCCGTGATTGCCCAGGATCGCGTGCACCGATGCGCCAGCCGGATCAAGGTCGCTGAAGATCTCGAAGTAAGCGTGTCGCTTGACTGCATTCGAGTCCACGAGAACACCATCAAAGTCGAAAACAATGCAGCAGAGCTTTTGCATGACAATGTCAGATCTGATAACGACCCCAATGATTCACGATAGTTTTACGTGCTGATCGGGGTTGACGATTGATCTCCTTGTCTTCGTAGAATGAGTCGTCGTCATAGTGCATCGTCGATATCTCCTCGAAGATTACACCAGTATCAGTCCAGAACTCATGCCAGACCCCTTGCTGCACCAATTGAATGTCACCGGGATAGAGTGTGCGGTGGCGGCCATCGATTTCCATCTCGAGCACGCCGTAGAGCACCTGAAAGGTCTCCTCCTTGCGCTTATGGTAGTGAGAGGGATGGCGCTGACCAGGAAGTTGGATAACGATTTTCTTGCAGTAAGTACGATTGATACAAGTGATAATTGTCGCCCCAATCTTGAGAAAGTTTGCAATCCCCTTGTGATGCGAAAACTCGGCTTCGAACTCGGTATTGAGCACAATGCGAGCCTCGTTGAGCATCGCCTTGATCGAATGAATTGCCGTGAAGAGCACCTGCTTTTCTGCTTCTTCAGGGATAGCAAGGTCAGCGATGAGGAGGGGTTCATCCGCGGCCAGCGGCCGCATGGCAAGGATACCGCTGGTCCACTTGCTGGAAGCGAGTTGCCCCTCGCTCCAGGGCATCGCGAAGTAAACATCTTCGAGTCGCAGCTCTGTGCCGGCCTTGATCGGGCGGCGGGCATAGACGCCACGCTTGAGTGAAGCGAGTGCCTCGCGTTCCTCAGCGGGGGCAGGCTGGCGCTCGGTGTGCCCACAGATCATGCGGGCCTGTTCAGCGGCCTTGATCCAGGCGTCGATCTGTTCGGGGGTTGAGGAGTAAGCATTCAACTTAATTGTATCAGTAGGAATACCAACGTGGCGCTCGAGGATCCGCGCCCCCTTGGCCACTGCCACGTAGACCGGGGCGAGATCGCCCGGGTTCTCGTGGGTAGAGAAACCGATCACATAATTGGGATAGCGGCGGCGAAGTAACTCGATCTGATTCAACTCCAATTGGTGATCAGGAGTTGGATAGATCGAGACACAGTGCATGATCGCGAACGGCACACGGCGGTGGTCGAAGAAACTGACGAGGTCATCAATCTCTTTGAGGGTGAGCCCACCGGTCGAGAAGATCACCGGCTTGTTATGCTCGGCGATTGCCTCGAGCAACGGCCAGTCGGTGGCGGAGCAACTGGCTACCTTCACAATCTCGATACCCAATTCGACAATTGTATTGACTGACTCTTCATCGAACGGCGTGGCCATAGTGATCATCCCGGTCTCACGCACTTCATCAGCGAGCAGAGCGTACGCCTCCTTTGAAAGGCGTGTAGCCAGGAAGCGCGGAATATGCTTGTTCGAACTGCCCTGCTGATGGCTGGGATGAATAAATGTGTCGAGGTGGCGAAACTGGAACTTAAGCGCCGCCCGCACCTGATTGCTTGCAGCCACCCGCCCGAGCTCACGGATGATCCGCCGGGCATGATCAACCTGACCCTGGTGATTGTTCGCGAGGTCAAATACATAGAGTTGTTCGAAATCGAAGCTCGGCTTCACGTCACTACCTCATGGTTGCATACATATTCCCACGGCCCTATCGGTGCGCCGCGGCGAGAGCCGCCTCGGTATAACCGACCGCGTAGTTGATAGCGATCCGTTTGCCCTGCTGCTGCGAACGATGAGCGGCAGCAATGACCAGCATTGTGTCGAGGCCACGTTCGAGCGTGATGCCCGAGGGGGTATGCGCGCCGTCAATCTGGGCCTTGATGTGCGTGAGCTCCCAGATGAAATCATCGGGACGCGTCTTAGAAATAGGGTGAATCTCATCAGGCTGGCCAGGGCGCAGCACCAGTACGGCATCCCCAGAGGGATCATAGCCGTTCACCCACTCAATGGCAGCCTCACTACCCTGGATGCGAGCACGCTTGCGATGGGGCCGGGTCACGACATCCTGGACAATGCGGCCAACGAGGTTTCGCTCGGTGCGTGCGTTGATGAGGCAAACGTCATCGTACTCGGCCTCGCCGTCTTGAACATAGCGAAGCATAGCCTCGACTTCGACAATGCGGCCGGCCCCAACTACATGGGCCAGATGCTGCCAGAGATTGACCGCATGCGAGTGCTCGCCGCTGGCGCCGCCACCCAATCGCCAGAAACCAAGATAGCTATCGGCGGGACCGCTCAGCCAGGGATGTGCAGCGAAGATGCCACCCCAGTGCTCGCGAAACTCCACGTCCAGGGTCTTAATGGCCCCTGTCACGCCCGTTGCCAGCAACTCCTCCACCTTCGCCATCGCCCTGCCCACTACGTGGTCATAGCCGACAAAGACGCGGGTGCCCCCCTGACTTGCCTGCTCATAGAAAACCTGGACCTGATCGAGTGCGGGTGTACAGAGCGGCTTCTCGATCAGCAATGCAACGGGCTGTTCTTCTAGAGCGTGTAAAGCGAGGGGAATATGATGCTCGGGCGGAGTGCCGATGTGGATCAAATCAAAGCCACCACGGGGCTCATCGGCATTATTACAAAGTTGTATCGCTTCGTCCCAGGTGCCATAGCGCGCTGGGTAGATCTCATCGCGCATGCGTTTAAGCGCGGCATCGCTCACATCGCAGACGGTGACCGACCATCCGAGGCGGCGCGAGGCGTGAGCGAGATGGTTGCCGATTGAGCCAGCTCCGTAGATCTTGACACGAAACATAGCCTCTTTACTCCGATGCTCTGGCACTCACCAAGGCTTGCGCAAGAGGTAGATCCCTTCGCCACCCATCGCAGCAATAGGCATGACATCGGAGTAGAAGGGGTCAGTTACAATATCCTCGGCCATATACTGGCTCATACGCTCCCAAAGCGCATCGTCTACACCCTCGGGGCGCTGTAGCACAAACTCGACCCCTCGCTGGATGCGCTTGAGCGCCCCCTGAGCCTCGAGCCAGGCCAGAAACTGCTCATTTGGCCGCACGATTTTACGCTGCCAGGTGTTGTAAGCCTCGTAGTCAAACGACAGATCAAGCTTCGCATCACGAATGGCCAGAGGCATTCGCTTGATCATATCCTCCGCAGCCTTCTGATCCCAACCAAATCGATAGATGGCTCCCACTACACGCTCCAGAACAAAACCTGTCTCGGCACACCATTGCTCTATATCCATGTAGTCAACCTGGCGTAGATCGGCCAGCGACATCGGCAGATGCAGGAGGGTGAGCACCGTCATGTAGGAGAAGCCACGGGGGTTGAGAAAGTTCGGACAGGAGACAACAAGTAGTCCACCGGGTGTCAGCAAACGGTACAGGTCGCGCAATGTGCCCGGCGGGTCAGGTACATGCTCCAGAACACCGACAAGAGTTATTACGTCGTACGTGCGGTCGGCACGCTGGCAGAACGTCTCGATATCGGCAACCTCGAACTTGACGACACGCCCAGCGCTCAGGGCATTCAGCCTGGCGATAGCGATTGCCGTCTCAGAGAAGTCGAAACCCACTGTCTCAGCAGCGCGATGAGCCGCCATAATCGCCAGACGCCCTGCGCCACAGCCGACATCGAGCATGCGTCTCCCGGGAAGCTCATCCTTGATTAACTCGTAGATGACCGAGTGGACGCCGTGAGACTTTCTGTAAAGCCATACATCGGCAGAACGGTATATCTCGTCGTATTTTGCGAGAATGTTTCTTTGATCGCCTTCAGAGAGCAGCGAGCTGATCTTTGGTTGACTCACGTCCTAACTCCGGACAATAACGCGGTGCCGCAGAAAGCGGCTGCTATTATAGCACGCCCGAGGCGCCATCTTTTCACCTAGGACACCACCAGCACATACGTCGCCCCCGTCTGCACGTCCACCAGCGCCGTGTTTCCCTCGCGTGGGCACGCTACTGGCCCGCCGTCGCGGTTGGTGCAACTCACCTGCCCGCTGGCCGGCAACGGGACCGCTACCAGCCGTGGCTGGTCGCTCCAGATCACCACGATGTGCTCGTCACCCCGGCGCAGCACGTAGCCCTCAACGTCCTCGGGTACACCCGCCAGCTGCCCCAGGTAGCGCGCCCCGGCGAGGGTCCGGCTGGCGTGCCGGTAGGCGAAGTAGCCCGGCCGCGGCACCAGCACGTCGCCTGGCTCGATCAGCGCGGTGTTGTGGTATGAATCACTGTCGTAAATATACCAGATATCGGCCGCCAGTCCGTCGCGCAGGGCGCGGGTAAAGGCCCGTGACAGGTAATCGGCCTGGGCCCAGCGACACTCTGGGGTCATGGCGCCTGGACAGAGCAGCGCGCCCTCGGTGCGCAGCAGCGGTCGCTCGGCGATCCGGTAACGGGCCAGCACCTCGCGCAGATAGGCCGGTCGCCAGTCCGCTGGCGGGCCCAGGTCCGGCTGGCCCGGAATGCGCCAGAAAGTATACCCGTGAAACGAGAGCATGTCAAACGCCGCGCCGGCCCCCGCGACGAGCATCCCTTCGAGGAAGCGCCCCGGCACGCTGGCCGGGTCCTCGGGGCGGTAGGGCCGGTCGAGCAGCAGCCCGCCGTTGAGCACGACGGCGTTGGGGTTGGCGGCTTTGATGGCCGGGTAGACCACCTTGAGCATCTCGCCATAGGCTCGCCCGCCGTAGTAGGGGTCGGTGGTGATGCCCCAGCAGCCATACATGGAATCATCCTGGAACACGGGGGCGTCGGGTTCGTTGCCGAGTTCCCAGTAGCGCACGTTGTAGGGCGGCCCGCTGTAGCGCCGCGCGACTTCGGCCATAAAGCGGGCGAAGTCCTGGTAGTGCGCCGGGTTGATCGGCGCGCAGTCAGCCGTGTAGGGCGCCGTGGCCCAGGAGGGGCTGCCGCGAACGATCACGATCAGGTTCACGCCCAGTTCACTCGCGGTGCGCATGTCCTGCTCGATGACCTGTACGTTCGGGTGATCCCAGCGGTAGCCGCCGCCGCGCTCAGGCTCGATGTGTTTCCATTCCAGGGCGTTGCGGCGCACCCAGGCCGTGCCCGACACGCTCATCAGCCGTAGCCCGCGGTCGGTGGTGAGTTGCGACATTTCGACGCCGAAGACATGCGGGACGGCATTGCCGGGCTGGCGGAGCAGCGGCAGGTAGATCCGCGCCGGGTCCTGGGCGCGCAGGGCAAGGACGGGGATGCTGATGAACAATCCGGCGATCAGGAGGGCTGCGATACGCAAGGAATGCTGGCGCATAGGGCTGGCTCAAAGGATGGGGTTGAGGTCGAGGCCGTTACAAATAAGGCTCTGCGCGCGTGCTGCCCCTCTCCCAACCTCCCCCCGCTGGGGGGAGGAGTCGGGTGCCCTCCCTCAACGGGGTAGGGTGGGGGCGCAGAGTTGATGTGAAACCCGGTCGCCGCGTGCTGCCCCCCTCCCGGCCTCCCCTCGCTGGGGGGAGGAGTCGGATGCCCTCCCTCAAGAGCTAACGTGAACATGGGGGAACCAGGTTCCCCCACGTCCCCGGGAAGGTGAGGGCGCATCCCTTGCGCAGGGGGCTGGGGAAACCCGCTTTCCCCAGCCCCCTGCGCAAGGGAGGGTTTGGGAGGGCGCAGCCCTCCCAGGAACAACCTGATTTTCATTCCGTCGGTGTGCGGCGCAGCCGCATGGACGGCTGATGTGCCAGCGTATTGGAGCTAGAGGCATGGTTTCGGCGCGCGGCCCCTTGTGCGCACCGGCGTGGCAGGAGGCGTGGGGGGCGCAGCCCTGCGCGATCCGGTTGCTCCGCCCGTGGGGGCAGGCTCCTGCGGTTTTCGCCACTGCGCGCGTCCTCTCACACGCGGCCTTCTGCTCGCTGGCGCTCATACCAGGCGATGGTCCGCCGCAGGCCCTCTTCAAACGGCGTGTGGGCTACGAAGCCAAAACGTTCTCTGGCCCGGCTCGTGTCGAGTTTGCGCCGGGGTTGCCCATTAGGCTTGCTGGTGTCCCAGACGATCCGCCCGTTGAAGCCGGTCAGCCGGGCCACCAGTTCGGTCAGTTCGCGGATGCTGATCTCGTAGGCGCTGCCCAGGTTCACCGGGTCGCTGCTGTTGTAGCGCTCCGCCGCCAGTAGAATGCCCTCGGCGGCATCCTCGACGTAGAGGAACTCGCGCGTGGGCGAGCCGTCGCCCCAGGCGACAATCTCACCGGCGCCGCTCTCGCGCGCCTCGACGCACTTGCGGATGAGCGCCGGAATGACGTGGGAGGTGCGCAGATCGAAGTTGTCGCGGGGACCGTAAAGGTTGACCGGCAGGAGGAAGATGGAGTTGTAGCCGTACTGCTTGCGGTAACTCTGGCTCTGCACCAGCAGCATCTTCTTGGCCATGCCGTAGGGCGCGTTGGTCTCTTCAGGATAGCCGTTCCAGAGGTCTTCTTCCTTGAACGGCACGGGCGTGTGCCTGGGGTAGGCGCACACGGTGCCCAGGGCCACGAACTTGGCGACCCCGGCCAGCCAGCTCTCGTGGAGCAACTGCAAACCCATCAGCAGGTTGTCGTAGAAGAACTCGGCCGGGTGCTCGCGATTCGCTCCGATCCCGCCCACCCGGCCCGCCAGGTGGATGACGAGATCGGGGCGCGCGTCGGCCAGCAGTTGGCGGATGGCCTCGCGCTCGCGCAGATCGTACTCTCGTGAACGGGGCGCCACAATGCTGGCGGGCGCCAGTTCGCGCAGCCGTTCCACTACGAAGCCGCCAAGGAAGCCCGCGCCACCGGTCACCACTACCCGCCGCCCGGACCAGAAGGCGCGCCGGTCGGGCCATAGGGTGCCGTCTGTCATGGGTGTTCTCTCTTTGTGCGCCGAGCGAAACGAATGGGAACGAACGGGATGGTTCGGGAGGGGCGCAGGCCCTCCCCCCCTGCCCGCCGGAAAGCGACCGCGTGACGCCTGATATTTTACCGCATTTCTCAGATACGTTGATCATCGTTGAGTCTGCCGTACTGCTACACCCTCCCGCAGGCTTAATTGTCTTTGAATAAATAATCCGGTATAGCCCGCGCAGGCGGGCTTCGCATTCCATAGCCGAGGGCTTTAGCCCCACGGCCAGCCCGGTATACCGGATTAATTTCTCATAGACCATACAGCCTGCAGGAGGGTCATTTCGCAACCTTGCCCAGGCGGGCGAGGGTGTGGGGAAACCGGTTTTCCCCATACCCCTAACCATCAGCCGCGCCGGGGGTAGGGGCGCGCGCGACGTTTCGTCACGCCCCCTCCGGGGGCGAACGCGGTTGCCTCCCGGCGGACCGGCGGTTCCTTCCTGCTGACGGGGCGTCTATGGCGCGCGCGCTTCGACGATCACCGGCTCGAAGCCGATCATCAGCCTCTCGCCCGGGGGCTGCGCCGCGCCCGACAGCGTGTAGCGCGCGCGGGCGCCGGCGGGCAGCGGTAGTTCGCGGGTCGAGCCGTCGTTGGTCCACGCGATTTCGTATGAGAGATTGCCTTTGCGGAAGCGGTGGAGTTCGAGGGCGCCATCACGGGTGACGCCGGTATGGGTGGCGTTCCCCAGCAGTCGCTGGAGAAACGCGAGGGTGGTATAGGCCGGACGCGGTTGCTGGTTGGCGTCAAGCAGCCCGCCGTCTTGCCAGCCAGGGCCGTTCAGGGTGTACCAGAGGGCGCCGTAGAGCCGGGCCTCGTGGGTCCGCGCGAAGAGACGCACAACGTAGTTGGCCTTGGCCTGCTCAAAGCCCTGCGGCGCACAGTTGGGGTCGTTGCGGTAGCATAGCAGCCCCCCCTCGTTCATCAGCAGGGGCTTGTCTACGCCATAGCGCCGCATCATGTCGCGCAGGTACGCCGCTTTGCCTAACAGGACGCCTCCACGATGGGCCCACTTGGGAAAGAGCAGATCCCAGTCCAGGGTCACCGGCCCCCAGTAGGTATAGCTGTGGTAGGCCAGGATGTCGAAGGCGGCGCCGCCGCCATTGGCGAGCAGGCCCTCAATGAAGCGCCCGGCCTTGCAGGGGAGCGGTCCGCCCGGGTCGCAGTCGAGCAGTAATCCGCCGACGACCACCTGCGCCTCGGGGTTGGCGGCTTTGACGGCGGGGTAGACTACTTTGAGCATCTCGGCATAGGCCGCGCCACCGTAGAGCGGGTCGTTCTCATCGCCCCAGCATCCGAAGGGGGAGTCGCCGGGGAGGACTTGAAAGGCAGCGTCGGGTTCGTTGCCGAACTCCCAGTAGCGCACGTTGTAGGGCGGGCCGCTGTACCGCCGCACCGTCTCGACAACGAAATCGGCGAACGCCCCCAGGGCATCGCCGCGAATGGGTCCGCAGGCTTTGTCGGTCACCGCCTGGGCCCAGGACGGGGCGCCGCGGATGATGACCAGCGGCGTGCCGCCGTTGGCGCTGATGGCGGCCAGTTCGGCTTCAAGGTTGGCAACCACGCTCCAGTTGCGCGCGCCGCGCTGTGGTTCGATGCGATCCCATTCGAGCATGTTGAAGCGCACCAGACCGCCGCCGATACCGGCCAGCGCGCCGATGGACCCGGCCACGCCGCCCTGGTTGATTTCGACGCCGAAGATCGGCCCCGCCGGAGCGTCTGGCGCCATTGCTTGCGCCCGCGCCTCGTTGCCGAGCAACCCCAGGAGCACCCGCGCCGGTTGGGGATTGTCGGGATGCCATTCGAAACGGGCGCGCTCGAACCACTGGGTGATCACCAGTTCCCCATTCGGGCCTGGCTCGGGGTTGGCCCTGGTCAACGGCAGGCCGAAGAGGGCCAGGGACTGCTGGTACGGGGATAGACCGCGGATGCGTAGCCCGTTGCGTTCCCAGTAGCTCTTGAAGCCCGTGTTCCGCGCCTGGTCGCAGACGTTGTAGCCGGTCTCGGCGAACCAGAGGCAGCCGGGTTGCGGGCCGGACTCGCGGATTTCGGCGCGCCAGTCGCGCCTGAGTTGCTCCAGGCGCTCGGCCCCGATGCGGCCCAGTTGCACCCGGTAGGCCGGCGGCTTCTGGGGATGATACTCCAGACGGGAGCGTTCCAGCCACTGGATGGTCACGGTGGTCCCGTCTTCAAGGGTGCGCTGTTCGGCCGGGCCGAGCGGGTAGCCGAACACCGGCAATCCGCCGTTGGCCTGCCAGAAGGCGGCAAAGAGCGGGTCAATGCAGGCGTCGATACCGGGGACGTTGGGAAAGCAGATCGGCGCGCCAGGCTGTGGCGCGGGTTGCGCGCCGGCAGGCGTCGCCGATGCCAGCAGCGCGGTCAGGGGTAGCAAGAGGAGGAGAAACCGCAGGGGCATGACGTGTCTCCTTTGGGTACAGTGTGCGACCTGCGCATAGTATACTGTACCTTTAGCTGGTCTCTATTACCGGCGTCGGGTGTGACGAACCATGCCGCACCATCGGGGGGTACGGGGACCAGCGGCGCGCGGTATCTGGCAGCAGTGGTGCGCCCCCCTCCCAACCTCCCCCCGCTGGGGGGAGGCGCACGGTCCACGCCCCGGCCCCGCCGCCCCTATGCATCCTGAACATCGTTATCCTCCAGGCGCGGCTCCTCGGCATCGATCAGTTCCAGGTCGAGCAGGTTGTCGCGGAAGATATTGGCGCGCAGGGTGTGGTTGCGGGGCCTGGGGCAGCGGGGCGTCAACGGCGGCAAGGGGCGCGTGCCGTGGTCCTGGTCGGCGGCGATGCGCACCGCGACGCGGTTGCCGGTGAAGCGGTTCGCTTCGATCAGCCAGTCGCGGCTGGTGTCGTTCTCGGGGTAGGCCAGGGCGAAGGCCGCGACGAACCTCGACCAGAGCAGGAGGCCATGGGTGTTCCAGGCCAGGTCGTTGTCGCGGGTGACGAAACCGAAGCCGTTCTCCACCGCCACGCCTGCCTGGCGATTGTGGTGGATGTGGTTCTGCTCCAGCAGGTTGTCGCGCGAAAAGCCCAGCCAGAAGCCGTAGTTGCAGCCATCGGCCCGGTTGCGCCGGAAGATGTTGCCCCGGCTGAAGGTGGCCTCGAAGGCGATGTTGGGGCTGAAGGAGCCGTCATTCTCTTCAAAGAGGTTGTCATCGCAGGGCACGGGCGTCCAGTCAGGGCGCAGGCCGGCCAGGAAGAAGCCATCGCCGCTCATGCGGGCCATGTTGCGCCGAAAGCGGTTGCGGCAGGAGCCATGGACGATCAGGAAGCCGGCGGCGTCGGCCCCCAGGTGCCCCTGGCCGCGGCCGCGCGGCTGGTAGCGGCAGCAGAAGTCGGCGTAGTTGTTTTCGAACAGGCTGTCGCTGGTGGCATACAGGTGAAAGCCGGCGCCGCTGCAGTGGTTGGCGATGGTGTCGCGCACCGTCAACCGCAGGCACCCGTAGCAGAGCAGGCCGTTTTGCTGGTGCTGCAGGTCGCATGCGCTGATCAGCGCCTCGCGCACCCCTGTGAGCATCACCCCGGCGCCGTAGGCCTGCGCCGCGGGGCGCCAGATGTCCAGAAAGACGCTGTTCGCCGGTTCTTCGGCGCTGGCGCGGGACGAGCAGTTGGCGATGGTCAACCCGGCGCAGTCTTCGGCGTAGATGCCGTGGTCGTAGGCCAGGAGGCGCAGATTCTTGATCCGCACCCCATCGTGCCCGGCGACGGTGACGCCGCGTCCCCTGCCCGCGCCGACCAGCATGGCGCCGTTGCCGTCGAGGGTCACCCCGGGGGCGGCGATGGTCAGCCCCCTGGGCAGGTAATGGACGCCGGGCGCCAGGACGGCGTCGGCGGTGATGCGCATGCCATCGGTGGGGGTCAGGGATGTCATTTTAGATTGTAGATTTTAGATTTTGGATTGCCGTAATTGGCATGAGACTTCATTATCCGCCCCGCTCCCCTGGGGGCTCACGCCGCTGGCTACCGGGTGCGACGCCTGCCTGCGCGGGCGAGCGCCGTCTGCGCGGCGCAGCCGCTTAGATTGTAGATTTTAGATTTTGGATTGCCGTAATTGGCATGAGACTTCATTATTCGCCCCGCTCCCCCGGCGGCTCACGCCGCTGGCTACCGGATGCGACGCCTGCCTGCGCGGGCGAGCGCCGTCTGCGCGGCTGCGCCGTACACCGATGGGATAAAAATAGGGTTGTTCCTGGGAGGGCGCAGCCCTCCCAAACCCTCCCGCGGGCAGGGGTATGGGGAAACCTGGTTTCCCCACACCCCGCTCCAGAGGGCAATGTTTAATAGACCATGAGCGCTTCCTGTTGCATGGAGCGGAACAATCCGCAATCTAAAATCTAAAATCTAAAATGAGGGGGCGGTCACCATGTGAAACGTGCTGCGCGATCAGTCCCCATCGTCTTCGAGGTGTCTGACGGTGCTGCGGCGACGCCTGGGGGCCGGAGCGGGTTGGGGAAGGAGGCGTTCCAGGGCGGCCTGGATGGTGGCGCGTTCCTCGGCGGAGCGGCGGGCGTGCTCGTCGAGCTGGGGGCTGTGGCGCATCCGCAGGGCCAGCGGCGCCACCCGCCGCAGGTCCTCGGCGCTGACCTGGTTGCGAAAGTCGGCGGCGGCGCGGGCGCGGGCGCCTTCGAGCAGGGCGATCTCGGCGCGATGGGAGGGGATCCGCAACTCTTGCACCAGGGTCAGGGCGGCTTCTTCCAGGGCCGGCGGCACGCTTACGTGGGGGAGGATGGCCCGCGCGGTTTCCACCTCGTCGGCCAGGGCGGCGGTCTGGGCGGCATAGGCGGCGCGAAAGGCCGCCGGGTCGGCGCGAAAGGCCCGCGCGCGGCGGTACACCTCGAGGCGCTGCCGGGGATCATCGAGGGGGGCGACCCAGACCCGCAGGCCGAAGCGGTCGAGGATCTGCGGGCGCAGCGGGCCTTCTTCGGGGTTCATCGAGCCGACAAGGACGAACCGCGAGGGGTAGAGGCGGGTCATGGCCCCCCGGCGCACGAAGGTGCGGCCCTGGGCCGCCGCGTCGAGGATCGCGTCCACCACCGCCGGGTCGAGCAGGTTGACCTCGTCAACGTAGAGCAGATTGCCGTGGGCGCGGGCAAGGATGCCCGGCTCCAGCAGCACCGCGCCCTGCTCGAGGGCCACCCGCTCGTTGATGCCCCCCACGACATCTTCCAGGCGCGCATTGAGCGGCAGTTCAATCAGGCGGATGCGCTCGCGCCGCCGTTCCGCGCCTTCTTCCGCCCCCTCGACCTCAACCGTGGGCAGAATGTCGAGCAACCCCCGCACGGCGGAGGTCTTGCCGACCCCATACGGCCCGCTGAGCAGCACCCCGCCGATGCCCGGGTTGATCAGCCCGAGGAGCAAGGCGGTTTTCAGCTCGGCCTGACCGACCAGGGCCAGGAAGGGGAAGGGGAGCAGTTCGTCCATGGATGCTACCGATGTGGAAGGGATGCGGGGTGACGCAGCCTCCTCGCAGGTCTCCTGGGAGCGCGGGCGGGACGCCCGCGCTCCCAGGCGCGGGTGTTACCCCGGGTGTGAACAGGTACGCGCGAATGACTGCCGGGTTATGGTTATTGAGACATTCATCCGGTATGCCGGGCTGGCCGTGGGGCTGAAGCCCTCGGCTACGGAATGCGAAGCCCGCCTGCGCGGGCTAGAGCGGAGTATGTATTCAAAGACCATAAGCCCTCGGCTATGGGATGCGAAGCCCGCCTGCGCGGGCTAGAGCGGAGTAATTTCTCCAAGACCATAACCTGGAAGCGCAGGTGGGCCGCCCGCGCTCCCGGCATCGTACAGTTCAGGCAGGGGGGTGGGGAACGCAGGTTTCCCCATCCCATGCCGGGGGCTAGAACATCTCGATCTCGTAGGCGCCGATGGGGCAATCAGGGCGTTGCCGATCAATGAACTTCACCACCGCTTCGAGCTGCCCGTGGGCATACTGCGCCGAGGTGGCGACGCAGGCGACGGCGAGGACGGCGCTCTGCCAGAGGTCGTGATCATCGGCCTCGATGACCGAGACGTTGAACTCGTTGCGAATGCGGGCGATCAACGATTTGACCACCTGGCGCTTCTCCTTCAAGGAAGACGCCACGGGGATGGACAGGGAAATGGTGCACAAACCGATAACCATACCGCGACGGGCGCGCGTGGCGCGTCAATTCAGGCTGCCCATCCCCGATGGCCCCTCGCTGGTATCGCGGCGGCCGTAGGGCAACAGGGTCAGTTCAGCGCGAAGGTTGGCGGCGATTTCGCGCAGGCGGGTCAACGGATCGCACTCCAGCCAGTGTTGCTTGAGGGCCATCGTGACCTGGAGGCGATCGGCCAGGTGGTAGCCGAGCCGGAGGGGATCGCGCGGCAGATCCTCGACCTCCACCTCCAGCCCGGTGGCGCCGGCGACGGCCTGCCAGTAGCGGTCGTAGGTGGCCCGCAGGTCCTCGGCAGCGACGGCGGCGGCGGGGGGGATGTTCTCGGGCAGTTCAACCACCGACGCGATCAGGTATGGAACGCGCTGGATCATCGCCTGGATGCGGAAACGCCGATCGCCGACCGCGGTCAGCAAGTAGCGACCGTCGTCCAGGCGCATATCGGCGCTGATCCGGGCCATGGTGCCAATGGCGTATGGCTCGGCGGGGCGCGCATCGCGTCGCCCCTCCTCCACCTCATCGCCCTCGCGGATCAACACGACGCCGAACGGACTGCGTTCCTCGAGGCAGCGCCCGATCATCAGGCGGTAACGCTCCTCGAAGATATGCAGATTGAGCGTTGCTCCTGGAAACAGAACCGTTCCCAGGGGAAAGAGCGGCAACTGGCGAGACATACATGTCCTGGGGGCCGAATGGCGAGCAGGCCCTTCCTCGGGGCCGGCGCCCTTCATCCGGCACAACTATGCGCCGGCCCGCAGGCTCGCTCCAGGGTCGGGAGCGGAGCGGCGCTACTCTTCGTGCCACGTACAGGTCCACAGGTTCAGGTCAACCGGGCCGATGTTGAGATCGACGGTCACCTCGATTTCGGGCGCCGAGAGGATCTGCAGCATGGTCGCGCTCTCGACCGGCACGGCAGCGCCCTCGTTGAACACCAGCGCCGGGCCGAGGCGCAGTCCCAGCAACTCCGGGCGCAGATCGGCGCAACTCCCGCCGATGGCCGCCAGAAACGGCCCCCAGTCAATCGAGCCGCGATGCAACACGGCGCGCACCGCTTGCGAGCCGGCGATGGCGTCGGCCACCTGCCGCGCCATCGCCTCGCCGGCGGCCCCGCGCACCCGCACATGAATGATCTTACCATTCTCTGCGGCATCGCGCACGATCTGTTGGGTGAGATCCGCGCAAAGCGCGGTCAACGCCTGTTGAAAGAGGTCAAATTCCGGCGAACGGGCGTCGCTGATCGTCGGCGTCCCGGCGGCGCCGTTCGCCAGGATGACCACCGTGTCGTTAGGGCTGCTATCGCCGTTGAGGTGCAGGCGATTGAAGGTGCGGGCGACGCTGTGCTGCAGGGCCTGCTGGAGCAGCCGCTGCTCGATGGCCACATCGCTGGTGATCAGGCAGAGGAGCGTGGCCAGGCGGGGATGGATGAGGCGCGTGCCCTTGGCCATGCCCGCCAGGATGATCCGCTGGCCCTCGCGCATCTGGACACGGTAGACCCGCTCCTTTGGACGCGAGTCGGTGGTGAGCATCGCCAGGGCCGCCCGGCGCCCGCCGCCACTGTCGAGTTCGCTGACCGCGCGGCGAATGCCCTCGCGCATGCGCTTCATCGGCAGGGGCACGCCAATGATGCCAGTTGACATAAGAAGCACCGCGTCACGGGCGATCTCTAACTCGTCGGCGACCAGTTTGGCGCATTCCACCGCGTCGTTGAGCCCCGGCTGGCCCGTGCCGGCGTTGGCCTGCCCGGCGTTGATCAGCACGGCGCGGATGGCCTCACGGTTTCGCGAGAGGATCGCCTGGCTCAAGAACACCGGCGCGGCCTGGATCAGATTGGTGGTAAACAGCGCGCCCACCCGGCACGGGTGCAACGAGTAGACCAGCGCCAGGTCACGGGCCTTGCTGCCGTCCTTCAACCCGCAGGAGACCCCCGTGGCGCGGAAGCCCTGGGGGCTGGCGATGTGGCCTTCTTCGAAGATAGCGTAGTTCATCGGTTGTCGTTGGATTCGCTGCTCAGGCGTTCCATACGGCCTGGCCGCTCAGGCCGGGGCGTGGGGAAACCTGGTTTCCCCGCGCTCCTCCAACCGGTGTTGGGCGACCAGACGCCCCACGAGGACATCGCTCACCAGACGCGACAGAGCAATCCCTTCAGGTAGTCGCTTTCAGGGAAGCTCAACAGCACCGGATGGTCGGGGGACTGGGTGAAGCGCTCGACGATCTGGACGTCGCGGCGGGCATCGAGGGCCGCGCCGAAGACGATCTTCTGAAACAGGTCCGCCGATACCAACCCCGAGCAACTGAAGGTTGCCAGCAGGCCCCCGGGGCGCAGGAGTTGCAGCGCCAGCAGGTTGATATCCTTGTAGCCGCGCGCGGCGCGTTCGACCTGGGCCTGGCTGTGGGCGAACTTCGGCGGGTCGAGGATGATCACGTCGAAGCGCCGCCCGGTGGCGCGGTACTGGCGCAGGACGCGAAAGACATCGCCCTCGATCAGTTCGGCGGGGATGGCGAGGCCGTTCAGGTCGAGATTGGCGCGGGCCAGGGCCAGCGCCGGCCCCGAGGAGTCGATCAGCGTCAGCGCGGCGGCCCCGGCGCGCGCGGCGTACACGCTAAAGCCGCCGGTGTAGGCGAACGCGTCGAGCACCTCGGCGCCCCGGCAGTAGGCGCCCACGCGGGCGCGGTTGATCGCCTGGTCAAGGTAGAAGCCGGTCTTCTGGCCGCCGCGCAGGTCGGCAAGCAGGGCCGGCCGTTCGCCGCACATCCCGGGGAGGGCGATGGGGCGCAGGGTCAGGCGCTCCGGCGGCGCTTCGCCCCAGCGCTGGCCTTCGTGGGCCGGCAGGCCCTCTTTCTCGCCGATCTCGGGGTCGCTGCGCTCGTAGATGCCTCGCGGTTGCAGCAAGGCGACCAGGGCGGCGATCACCGCGTCGGCGCGCGCGGCCATGCCCTGGGTCAGCAACTGGATGATCAGATGGGGGCCGTAGCGATCCACGATCAGGCCGGGGAGGCCATCGGCTTCGCTGAAGACCAGCCGGCAGGCGGTCTCGCCATCGCCCATCAGGCTGGCGCGCCCGCGCACGGCGCGCGCGACGGCCTCGCGGAGCCAGCGCTCATCGAGGGGTTGCGCGGCCTCCCAGGTGGCGATGCGCAGGCGGATCTGCGACCGGCCGCTCCAGAAACCGCGGGCAAGCCAGGCCCCATCGGGGCCAAGAACATCAACTACCCCGCCATCGGCAGGATTGCCGCGGACCGTCTCAATCGCCCCTGAGAACACCCACGGGTGTCGCTGCTGGATGGGCCGCTCGCGTCCGGTCTTGAGGACGATCTGTGCCATAAGCAAGCCTACGAGTGCCTATGGGAGCACAGTGTAGCAGAGGGGTGTAACCGGGTCAAGACGGGTGGAGGTGGGGAGGTGGCGTAATTTCTTGCGCGGCGCCTGGTTCCGCCGGGCTAACGTGAACATAGGCTCTCGAAGAGGGGCATGGGGAAACCGGGTTTCCCCACGCCCCCGCGGACGCGTGCCGGAGGCCCGCGCACCCAGGCCCCGGCCCCTGGGAGGGTTTGGGAGGGCGCAGCCCTCCCAGGAACAACCTTCTTTTCATTGCGGCGTGGTGCGGCGGAGCTGCATGGACGGCTGCGGTGACCATCGTTCGCAGGGTTCAGCCCCCCTCCCAGCCTCCCCCCGCTGGGGGGAGGAGCCGGGTTCCCGCCCCCAGCGGGGGAGGGTCAGGGTTGGGAGGACTACCAATCAGGGGTAGGGGGAAACCTGGTTGCCCCATACCCCCCACCCGGTGGGACAGTTTGGGAGGGCGAAGCTCCCAAGAAGAGCGTGCTGCCCCCTCCCAGCCTCCCCCCGGCTGGGGGAGGCGCGCGCCCATCACGGCAACCTGACGCACTCACGCTCGAGGACGAGCAACCCGTCACGGTCGAGATCGGCCAGCAATCCCCGCAGCCAGGCCTCGTCCGCGGCGGTGTAGTCGGGTTTGAGGCGGGGGCCAAGGTCGGCCAGGGGCAGGGCGGCTCCAGGGGGGAGGGCGCGCAGCGCGTCAATCACCCGGCCCCGGTACCAGCGGCGCGAGCCGGCGTAGGGTTCGGCCTTGCGCTCGGCAAGGCGCCGCGCCGCCGGCGGGGGCGCGGCGGCGGCCATGGCCCCTACCAGCGCCGCGTCGGCGGCGGCGCGGGCGGCGTAGGCGCGGCAGGCGGGCCGCAGGGGGCAGCGGGGGCAGGCGGGGGTGGCGGCGGTGCACACCAGGGCGCCCAGTTCGATCAACGCCTGGTTCCAGGCCCAGCCACGGCCCGGCGGCATCAGCGCCGCGCCCAGGGCCAGCAATGCGCGGTCGCTCACGTCGCCGGTCGTCTCGTCGGGGCCGATGCAGGCGCGCCGCAACACCCGGCGGATGTTCGTATCGAGGAAGGCCACGTCCTGCTCAAAGGCGAAGCATGCCACCGCCCCCGCGGTGTAGGGGCCGATGCCGGGGAGGCGCCGCAGCGCCGCCACCTCGCGGGGGAAGACTCCACCGTGCTCCTCCCCAATGACGCACGCGGTCCGTTGCAGGTTGACGGCGCGGCGATTGTAGCCCAGGCCCGCCCAGAGGCGGATCACCTCCGCCGTGGGGGCGCCGGCGAGCCGTTCGAGGGTGGGAAAGGCCTCCAGGAAGGCGTGGTACCTGGGGATGACCCGCTGCACCTGGGTCTGCTGGAGCATAACCTCGGAAACGAGGACGTGGTAGGGGTCGCGGGTGCGACGCCACGGCAGGTCGCGGGCGTGACGCGCGAACCAGGCGAGCAGCGCCTCGATCATCGCCGGAGGCATACGCAGCTAATCCCCTGCCGCCTTCACCCCACTCTCGCGGCGGGCCTCGATCACATCGCTGATGCGATTGAGGCGGTCGAGAATAGTGGCGAGCTGGCTGACACTCTGCAGGGAGAGCACCACATGCAGCACGGCGCGCCCGGCGCGGCGCGTCTGGCCCTGTTCCACCTTCTCGATATTGATGCCCGCCTCGGCGATGACATTGGAAATATCGCGCCAGAGACCCACGCGATCCCACGACTCGATGCGAATGGGGACGGGGTAGCCGCGCGGTTGTTGCCCGCCCCAGGTCACGTCAATCAGGCGGTTGCGGTCGCGCTCGTTGACGATGGTGCGGCAATCGGCGCGATGCACCGTGATGCCGCGTCCGCGGGTGACAAAGCCGACAATCGGCTCGCCCACGACGGGGTTGCAGCACCTGGCCAGGCGATGGTAGACCGTGCCCACGCCCACTACCTGCACGCCCACCGGCTGATTGCGCCCGGTAACGGGCGTTTGCGGCAGGTCGAACGACGGATTGGTCGCCCGCTGCTGCTCTTCCTGCTCGGCGAGAGCCTTCTGGGCCACGGTGCGCGCGGTAATCTCGCCGGTGCCGATCTGGTGGAAGAGATCCTCGACCGATCGCGCGCCCGCCAGATCCGCCAGGTGATCGAAACTGACCGTCAGACCCAGCCGCTTGACTTCCTTCTCCAGCAGATCACGACCGGCGGCGATATTCTCTTCGCGCTCGGCGCGGCGGAAGAAGCGCTTGATATGGTTACGGGCGCTCGGCGTTTTCACGAAGTTGAGCCAGTCGCGGCTCGGTCCCTTCGAGGACTTCGAGGTCATAATATCGACGATCTCGCCGTTCTGCAGGCGATAGTCGAGGGGGACGAGGCGACCGTTCACCTTTGCGCCGATACACTTATGGCCCACCTCCGAGTGGATATGATAGGCGAAATCAACCGGCGTCGAACCCTCGGGCAGATCGATGATTTTGCCTTTGGGCGTAAAGACGTAGACCAGTTCTTCAAGTTCGGGCTTGAGGCTCTCGACGAACTCGCGGGCATCGGTCAACTCAATGCGCCAGGAGATCAACTCGCGCAGCCACTTGATTTTGGCTTCATAATTCTGATCGCTGCGCTGGCCAAAACCCTCCTTATAGCGCCAGTGGGCGGCAATGCCGTGTTCGGCGACGTTATGCATCTCCTCGGTGCGGATCTGCACCTCGCAGTAATGGCCGCCGGGGATGATCACCGTCGTATGCAGCGACTGGTAGCTGCTCTCCTTGGGCACGGCGATATAATCGTCGAACTCCGAGAGCACCGGGGTCCACATACTATGTACCAGGCCAAGGACGCGGTAGCAGGCGCCCTTGGCGCGGTCGGGGTCAGATTCCTGCACGATCACGCGGATGGCGAGCTGGTCGTAGATCCGCTCCAGCGGAACGCCCTTGCGTTCCATTTTGCGCCAGATCGAGTAGATATGCTTGGGGCGGCCGGTGACCTGGGCGCGGATGCCCTCCTTCTCCAGGGCCTCCTTCATACGCTTGATGACGCGCTGAATGATCCGTTCGCGGGCCTCCTTGCGCATGGCCAGGCCCGCCGAGATCTCCTGGTAGCGCTCGGGATAGAGCGTCTTGAAGGCCAGATCCTCCAGTTCGGACTTGACTTGCCACATGCCCAGGCGGTGGGCCAGCGGGGCATAGATATCAAGGGTCTCGCGGGCCACGCGGCTCTGCTTGAGCGGAGGCATGGCGCTCAGGGTGCGCATATTATGCAGCCGGTCGGCCAGTTTGATCAGAATGACGCGCGGATCATCGGCGGTGGCGATAAACATCTTGCGGTAGGAGCCGGCCTGAAGCTCCTCCTTGGTCTTGTTCTCCAGCCCTGACAGCTTGGTGACGCCATCAACCAGGTGGGCGATAGTTTCGGAGAAGAACCGCTCGATGACCTCCAGGCTCACGCCGGTATCTTCGACCACATCGTGCAGCAGCGCGGCGGCGACCGACTCGGCGTCCAGACGCAGGTCGAGAATAATCGCCGCGACGGCGACCGGGTGGTCAATGTAGGGTTCGCCACTCTGCCGGTACTGGCCGCTATGGGCAATCGCGGCCAGGGCATAGGCGCGGCGCACGAGGTCGGTATCGGCGTCGGGGAGGTAAGATTGGAGCCGGGCGATCAACGCCTCGACGGTGGGGCTGTGGTAGGCGTTGAGATAGGCGGCGCGCACGCTCTCCAGACTGGCGTCGGGCTGCTCGTGCTTGCGCAGATGTTCGACAATCGACTCGATGAAGGGGTGCTGGAGGATGGGGTGGTGGCTCAGTGTCGCGGCTTCGGCGGCTTCTTCGCGCGGCTGCGGCGCAGGACGGCGCGGCCCTCCCGCGGCGCCCTGTGGGGCGAGACTGGTGGCTTGCGTGACGGGTTGCCCGCCGACGACAATGGCGCTATCGGTGTCCATAGCCGCACTTCCTCTTGCTCTGGGAGCGCGAGGCGACGGATCGGGGTCGTCTCGCTCTGGGCAGCCACGTGGCCCCCCTCCGCTGATCACGAACGCGGTCGGCGTGTACCGCCCGACCGCGCCTGAACCTCTCGCGATCCTCCGCGACCGCAACGTATGCGCAGATGATTAGTTTACAGCATAGCACCGCGGCGATCGCTTGTCAAGGCAAACGTCAGGCGCAAGTGTTCGCCTTTCTCCTGGGAACGTGGGCAGCTTGCCCGCGGAGACGCGACGCAGGCGGGACGCCTGCGCTCCCGGGCCGTTTGATCGGGCGTTGTGCGGCGCAGCCCCTGGACGGCTACCGTCCGCAGGAGGGTTTGGGAGGGCGCAGCCCTCCCAGGAAGAATCTTTTTTCATCCCGTCGAGGTGCGGCGCAGCCGCATAGACGGCTGAGGTGACCATCGTGCGCAGGGTTCAGCCCCCCTCCCAGCCTCCCCCCGCTGGGGGGAGGCGCCGGGTGCCCGCCCCCGGCGGGGGAGGGTCAGGGAAAGGGCTATCACCGTGCCCGCGGAGCCGCGATGCGGGCGGGACGCCCGCGCTCCCGGGCCTTTGCATCGGGCGGTGTGCGGCGCAGCCGCATGGACGGCTACCGTCCGCAGGAGGGTTTGGGAGGGCGCAGCCCTCCCAAGAAGAATCTTTTTTCATCCCGTCGAGGTGCGGCGCAGCCGCATGGACGGCCAACGTGAAAACGGTCCTTCGGCGAGGGGTGTGGGGAACGCCGGGTTTCCCGGTCACGCCTGCCGCTGGAGGCGGGCATACAACTGGCGGCGCAGGGCGTTGAGCCGCTCCCGGCAGGCCGGATCGTTGAGCGTCTCGATCGACATCAGCAGGGCGTCCTCGCCATTGTCGGTGTAGTAGCGGCGGCGGGTGCCCACGACCGTAAAGCCATATTTGAGGTAGAGACGCTGGGCGGCGTCGTTGCTCACCCGCACTTCCAGGGTGATCATAGCAGCGCCAAGCTCATAGGCCTGATCAATCAGGCCCGTGAGCAACAGTTCGCCAACGCCGCGGCGGCGATGGGCCGGATCCACGGCGATCGTGGTGACGTGGGCCTCGTCCGCACTGAGCCAGAGGCCGCCGTAGCCGACGATGGGGGCGGAGGCTGCCGTGTCGGGGGGGGGCGGTTGAGCCACGAAGGCCCCGAACAGTTGCGAAAGGAAGCCGGAGCGCCGCGCGGGCGCGGGTGAGGTGACCTGCGGCGGAGGCGTCGGACTGGCGCGGGCGACGAGGTAGCGGCAGCGCTGGGTATCACGGAGCTCGCGGCGGTAGGTGCTGGCCGACCAGGGGATTGGGAAGCTCTGGGCCTCGATCCGCTGGACGGCGAGAATATCTTCCTCCGTCATTGGCTCGATGAAATAGTACATCGTCTAACGTGAAAATAGTCCCTCGAAGGAGGGGTGTGGGGAAATCCGGTTTCCCCCTATCTCCACCCGCGGGAGGGGTTGGGAGGGCGTAGCCCTCCTACGAAGACCGCCCCTTCCCTCACCCTCCCCCGCGGGGGGAGGGAACCGGGCGCCTGCTCCAAGCGGGGGAGGCTGGGAGGGGGGAAACCCGGTTTCCCCCTCCCCTGCGGATGCGGGCCGGAGGCCCGCGCACCCAGACCCCGCCCCCTGGGAGGGGTTGGGAGGGCGTAGCCCTTATTTTGATCCCGTCGGTATGCGGCGCAGCCGCATGGACGGCTAAGGTGAAGATGGACGGTTGGGGGACGCAGGGCCGCGGCTGGCGCGGCCCCGATGGCGCCACGGCGCCGGTGCGGCGCTACAGGGGCCGGGCGCCGTTCGGGTCAACCACAAACAGGCTCTGATAGGCCCCATCCTTGCCGAAGCCGCCGCCGGTCTGGAAGACGCCGGTAACCTCGACCGCACCCCAGACGTAGCTATTGTTCGGCCCCAGGTTGAGCAGGGCCGACTGGTCAGGCGGAAAGCCCTCCATCCAGATCGGATCGCCCAGGGGTTGGGGACTGGAGCCGTCTTCCTCGGTGCTGATCCCTTCGGCGAGCACGTAGATCACCCCGTTCCAGAAATAGTAGCCCTGGGTGGTGACCGTCTGGCCGTTGTAGCGCTCCGGATGACGCTGCAGTTCAAAGAAGGAGACCTTGCCCTCGCCGAGGGGGCGGTCATCAATGCGCTGCTCCACGCGGCGCACCCGTTCGATCGGTTCGGCGCTCTTGACGTTGAGCTGGTACTGGTACTGCCCGCCCGGGCCATAGCCGCCGGTCGCCGAGAACTCGCCGCGCACGCGCACAAAGCCATAGACCGCGTCACCCGGACGATGAAGGTGTTCGGTGACCTCGGCGGGAAAGCCTTCCAGCCAGATCGTATCGCCTAGCGGCTGGGCATCGAGACCATTGTCGAGGGTGCTGACCCCCAGGGCCAGCACCGAGATGGACGGATCGCCGGGGCGCCAGACATAGGCGCCGTCAACGGTAATCTCTTTGCCGGCGTAGGCGCCGGGATTGGCAGTCACCTGCTGGACGTACAGGCTGGCGCCGGAGCCGCCCGACTGGCTGCCACAGGTGGCCAGCAGGGGCAGGACGCCGAAGAGCGCAACCAGCAGGACGATCGCATGCCAGGGTCTTGGGATCATACAAAGATCCTCCATCGAGCATCTGGGTGCAATGTTGGATTGTTGTTGATTGTAGATTTACAGGACATATGCGGTGGAGGCAACGCTGCCCCACATCCCCCGCTTCTCCGCCCATAGCGGCCGGGAGGCCTGGCGAAACGCCCACAGCTCCCGCCGGGAGGCGACCGCGTACCCCCTCGTAGATGTAGCCATGGCTCACCCCCACCTTACCGTTGGAGGGGCGGCGCTGCCTCTCCGCACCCCCCATCAACAATCTACAATCCAGCAGGGCACTGCCTCACGCGGGGAGCGAGGCTGAGGCACAGCGGAGTGCCGGAGATGGGCGTAGACGTTGGGCGAGGTAGCGTGCAAGGCGCCAGGCAAATGCCCGCAGGATTATACCAGAAGCGTTCGTAGGCGGCAAACCGTTGGCCGAATAACTGTTCACACCTGGGGTAACACCCGCGCCTGGGAGCGAGGGCGTCCCGCCCACGTCGCGTCTCCGCGGGCAAGATGCCCGCGCTCCCAGGAGAACTGTGAACCCTTACGGCCGAATCGCCCTGTTTACGGCCGGGAATATTCTTGACAGCCCGACTCGACGTTAGTATTATTAGCCTACCTATGGGGTAAGATCTCCATATTCCGGTTCGACTCAGCACATCGGGGCTGACGCGGCGTAGTCACCCCGCTCAGTGCACATTAACAACCGCATAGGAGGCCACTGTGATAGATCTACTGTGGGTCGCGCTGGCCCTGGTAGTGGGCCTGGGCATCGGCGCCGGGTTGGGGGTTGCCTATGTCAACCACGGCCTCAACTCCCTCGCCCAGCAGAAAACCGCTGAAGCCCGCTTATTGCTCGAAGAAGCGCGATCCCAGCAAAAGGAAATTTTGCTCCAGGCAAAGGATGAGGCCCTGCGCATCCGCAACGAGGCCGAGGCGGAGTTGCGCGAGAGTCGCCAGGGCCTGCAGAAGCAGGAAGAGCGCCTGCAACGCAAGGAGGAGAATCTCGATCGGAAGCTCGAGGGGCTGGAACGGCGCGAACGCCAGCTCCAGACACGCGAGCGACAGATCGAGCAGTTGCACCAGGAGGCTGAACGGCTCAAGCTCGAGCAGGTCGCGGAGCTTGAGCGGATCTCGCAACTCGGGCGCGAGGAGGCACGCGGGTTGATCCTGGCCCAGGTCGAACGCGAGACACGCGACGAGGCAGCGCGTCGCATTCGCGAGATTGAGCAGCAGGCGCGCGATGAGGCCGACAAGACGGCGCGCAAGGTGATCGGCCTGGCGATCCAGCGCTGCGCCAGCGACTATGTCGCTGAGGTGACGGTCTCGACGGTGAATCTGCCAAGCGAAGAACTCAAGGGCCGGATCATCGGTCGTGAGGGGCGCAACATCCGCGCCTTCGAGCAGTTTACCGGCGTGGATATCATCGTTGATGACACCCCCGAGGCCGTGACCCTCTCGTGCCACGACCCGGTGCGCCGGGAAGTGGCGCGGGTGGCGTTGATCAAACTTCTGAAAGACGGGCGCATCCATCCGGCCCGGATCGAAGAAGTGGTGCAGAAAACGCAGCTTGAGCTTGAGCACGTGATGCGCGAGGAGGGCGAGCGCGTCGCCTACGAGGCGAACGTGCAGGGCCTGCACCCGGATCTGATCAAGCTGCTCGGGCGGCTGAAGTATCGCACCAGCTATGGCCAGAACGTGCTGCAACATTCGCTGGAATGTTCGCTCCTGGCCGCGCATATGGCCGCCGAACTCGGCGCCAATGTCAACGTCGCCAAGACGGCCGCACTGCTCCACGATATCGGCAAGGCCGTCGATCACGAGGTGCAGGGGCCCCACGCGCTCATCGGCGCCGATATCGCCCGGCGCCTGGGGCGCTCCCCGGCGATTGTGCACGCCATCGCCGCGCACCACTACGATGAAGAACCGACCACCGTCGAGGCCTTTCTGGTCATCGCTGCCGATGCGATCTCCGGCGGACGCCCCGGGGCGCGCCGCGAGACGCTCGACCTGTACATCAAGCGTCTGGAAGCCCTGGAGACCGTTGCTACGTCGTTTCCCGGCGTGCAGCGGGCCTTCGCCGTGCAGGCGGGCCGCGAGGTGCGCGTGATGGTCCAACCTGACCAGATCGATGATCTTGCCAGTATTCACCTCGCCCGCGATGTCGCCAAAAAGATCGAGGAAAGTCTGCAATATCCCGGTCAAATTAAGGTGACAATTATTCGCGAAACGAGAGCCGTTGACTACGCGCGCTGACCATAGATGCAGGTGACAGGCCGCCAGGCCCGCCCGCCGGTCTGTCACCCCAATGTCCAGGTATTGCGTGGCTGCGCTCCGACGGGTTGTGGTACAATTGAAATCCTGACAGCTTGCTGCGTACCACCCATCTCACGAGAGGAGGCAAGGCTGCAATGAGCCTTGAGACGCGGTCTGATGACCAGCCTATCCTATCGGACCCAAGCAACACAGAGGAGGACCACATGACCAACTCTCAGCAGCTGCCTATGGCTCGCGCTGTTGGCGCTGCCGCCCCTCAGGGCGTCGAACCCCAGCGCTCAGCAGAGGTGCTGAAGGTGTCGACACGCTCGCGCCCGAGCGCCGTGGCCGGCGCCATCGCCGGTGTCATCCGTGAGAATGGGATGGCCGAGGTGCAGTCCATCGGCGCCGGCGCAACCAACCAGGCCATCAAGGCCGTCGCGATCGCCCGAAGCTATCTGAATGAGGAAGGGATTGATATCGTTTGCGTGCCTTCGTTTATCGACGTGGCCATTGATGAAGAAGAGCGTACTGCCATCCGCTTGCTCATCGAGCGGCGCTAGTGCTTCGACCGCGTCACCTCCTGCCTGCCCTCGCTGCCCGCGAGGGCTTTTATTTTTGCCCCTTGCCTGCGCCGCCGTTCCCTGTACAATTCTTGTAAGCCATGCTTTCGCCGCGCGGGCTATCGCGGAGTAATTTCTCAAAGACCATCATTGAAGCGTGTCGGCGAGCGCCGGTTGTATCGTGAGCTAGATTGCCTATGGACGAGATTGCCGCCTTTCTTCGCGCCTACCCGCCGTTTGATCAACTGCCGCTCGAGGCGGCCATGCTCGCCGCTGAGCATGTGCAGATCGAGTACTTCCCCGCCCATCACGATGTGTTGACCTTCGGCGGCCCGCCGGCCGAGTTTCTCTACATCGTGCGGAAAGGCATGGTTGATTTTGTGCGCGAGGAAGAGGGCGAGGTGCTCGTCTTCGATAGCCTCGGCCCCGGAGAGGCCTTCGGCTATCCCTCGCTCATTCGCCGCCGCTCGCCTATCGTGACCGTGCGGACCCGCACCGAGGTGCTGGCCTACCTGCTCCCCGCCGAGATCTTCTACCAGCTCCAGGCTGAGTATCCGCTCTTCGCCAGCTATTTCGCCGCCTCGGCCCTCCACCGGCTTGCCTCCGCTGTGCGTAGCCGTCACCAGACCGCCGAACCCTCGCTCTTCCAGACCAGGCTCCAGGAGTTGATCAGCCACCCGCTGATCGCTATCCATCCTGATGCCACGGTGCGCGAGGCTGCCCAGGTGATGCGCGATCATAATGTGAGTTGTTTGCTGGTCAATCTGCCGCCCTACGAGATCTATGATCAGAATTCGGGCATTATCACCGACCGCGATCTGCGTAACCGGGTGCTGGCCGCCGGTCTGCCCGACAGCACGCCCCTGCGCCAGGTGATGACCGCGCCCGTGGTGTCGCTGCCCGTCACTGCCCTGGCCTTCGAGGCCATGCTGCTCATGCTTGAGCGCCATATCCACCATCTGCCCGTGACCCGTGATGGTGTGGTGGTGGGCATGGTGACGCATACCGATATTCTGCGCCGTCAGAGCAATAGTCCCCTCTTCCTGCCGCGCCAGCTCCAGCGCGCCCACAGTCTCGAGGATCTGCGCAGCTACGGCGACCAGGTGGCCGCGGCCGTCGGCGCGCTGCTCGACGCCGGCGTGCGCGTCTCGGACATCGGGCGCGTCGTGGCGGTCGCCCACGATGCTCTCATCCAGCGCATCTTGCGCGATGTCGAGACCGAGCTTGGCCCGCCGCCCGCGCCCTATGCCTGGCTCGTGCTGGGCAGCGAAGGACGCTATGAGCAGACCCTGCGCACCGACCAGGATAATGCGCTGATCTACGCCGATGAGCATCCGCCTGATGCCCCGGAGTATTTCCGCGTCCTGGCCGAAACGGTGGTGGAGCGGCTGGTCGCCTGTGGCTTCCCGCGCTGCCGGGGCGATATCATGGCCTCCAATCCGCAGTGGCGCCAGCCCCTCTCGGTCTGGCAGGCGACCTTTGCCCGCTGGATCGATGTGCCCGATGAAGAGGCCCTCTTGCGCTCGGGGATCTTCTTCGACTTTCGCCAGATTCACGGCACGCTCTATGCCGAGGGGGGGCTGCGCCCGATCATCGCCCGCGCCCGCGGCAATAAGATCTTCCTGGGCCGCCTGGCCCGTGCCGCCTTGCGCAATCCGGCCCCCCTGAACCTGTTTCGCAATGTGGTGCTGGAACGTCGCGGCGATCAAAAGAATCTGATCGATCTCAAACATCGCGGCACGGCCATGGTGGTCGATCTGGCCCGCATCTTCGCCCTGGAAGCCGGGTGCATCGACACCAGCACCGTCGGGCGCCTGCGCCGCTCGTGGCCCGCGGCCAGCATCGGCGAAACCGAGGCCGAAAGCCTGGTCAGCGCCTTTGAATTGCTCAGCCTGCTGCGCCTGCGCCATCAGCGCGCCCAGCTCGAGCGCGGCGAGGCGCCGACCAATCTGATCGTCTATACTGACCTGAGCCCGCTCGAACAGCGGGAACTCAAGGAGTCCCTCCAGGCCATCGCCCGCGTCCAGCGAGGGGTCGCGACGGTCTATCAGACCGGACGGATCGCTGGATGACGCCGGGGCGCGAAGACGCACTATGGCCGGGGCATGTTGAGGGGTCGCGCCTCCGCGCCATCGCGTCACGGCACTCACGGGCAAGGTATGCGGAAACGCCGGAAGGGGGTCCAGGCTCCTGGATACCTCCCTGTTGGCACCAGGGGACGGGCCGCGTTGCCGCAACAGCATGCATTGAAGCTTCTGCCGTGCCGGGTGCGCAAGGGGGAAAACAATGAGGTTGCCCTGGCAACGCAAGCGGGACGTGCCCGAACTGGTGCGCGCTTATGAAGAGGGACCGTGGCCCGATGCGCGTTCGTACTGGCGCGATGTGCGCTATGCGGTCCTCGATGTCGAGACGAGCGGCCTCGATGCCCGTCGCGACGCGCTCCTGGCCGTGGGCCTGGTGGAGATCGAACAGGCGCGCGTCCGCCTCGACCGCCGCTGGTACTCGCTGATCCGCCCGCCCGCGGGGTTGCTGGTCGAGGCTTCCTCCATCCGCATCCACGGCCTGATGCGCGCCGACCTGGCCGATGCGCCGCCGATTGACGCTGTGCTCCCGGCGTTGCTCGACCGCCTTGCCCAGCGGGTGCTGGTGGTGCATGTGGCGCGCATTGATGTGGGCTTTCTCAATCAGGCCCTCGATCTGATCTACGGCACGCGCCTGCATGGCCCGATCCTCGATACCTCGCGCCTCGCCGCCACGCTGCACCAGCATGCCCAGTGGCTCGGCCAGGTCAGCCGTGATATGCCTATGCCCGCCATTCAGCTCCGCGCCCTGGCCATCCAGTACAACCTGCCGGTCTATCCGCAGCACGACGCGCTCAACGATGCCCTGACCACCGCCCAGCTCTTCCTCGCCCAGGCCACCCACCTGGAGCATCAGGGCATTCGCACCCTGCGCGCCCTGCTGCGCGCCGGGGGCGTGCAGTCCCGCTGAGTCGCGAAGGGGTTTCCCCAGGAGGGCCAGGCCCTGACGTGAACCTGGGGGAACCAGGTTCCCCCATACCCCCGCCCGCGGGAGGATTGGGGCGGGCGCAGCCCGCGCGCAGGGGGATGGGGAAAGCAGGTTTCC
>Ga0209227_1000213_pt1 | contig 49580 bp, 47 predicted proteins | sample YNPBryantNP2012_FD_185815 | JGI IMG/M metagenome (GOLD analysis project Ga0209227, IMG submission 185815) | Anoxygenic and chlorotrophic microbial mat microbial communities from Yellowstone National Park, USA - YNP Bryant NP 2012 (SPAdes)... ...
GCTCGTGTTGTCTATTCCCGGCGTAAATCAGGGATTGCAATTGCAGGCGCAGATTCTGATCAATGAATATAGTCAATAAAAAGCGTTAGCTTTTGGTTAAAGGTATGCTACAATTGCATCTATGACTAGACAAAATTATTACAGCCTATTAGGTGTGACGCCAGAGGCCGATCAGACAGACATTGATGCTGCCTACGAACAACAACGGCAACGATATGCACCGGAACGGCTCGGCGATCTCGCCGATGACCTGCGGGCAGTCGCTCAAGAGCGGTTGGCCGAGATTGAGCGAGCATATGCCGTACTCCGTGATCCAGAACGACGGCGCCAGTACGACATCAGTCAGGGTTTCATCCCGTCAACTCCTCGACCGGTGCGCCGTGAACCGGGTCGTCGTGAATTGCTGAGTGCTTTCGCCTTCGCCTTTGCCGCTGTAGCAATTGTTGTGGCAGTCTGGATGTTTACAAACCGTGAAACATTGAGCGGTCAGGCGATGGGTGAAGTGAATCGGCCGGCACCCTCGTTTACGGCTCCAGCATTACGTGGCGGCACTATCGATCTGACGCAGTACCGTGGCAATGTCGTTGTACTCAACTTCTGGGGAACGTGGTGCGAACCATGTAAACGAGAATTGCCAGCTTTACAGCGGGCATACGACGAGTTCGCCGGTCAGGGTCTGATGATCATTGGCGTGAACCTTACGGATGACGAACGGGTGCAAGGGCGAACCGTTGAAGATGTGGCAACATTCCTGAATCAGTATAACGTGACATATCCAATCGCGCTTGATGTTGACGGTACCATCACCGAGGCCTATCGAGTTTTTCCGCTTCCTACCAGTTTCTTCATTACACCTGACGGGCAGATTCGCTATGTTCACATCGGTGAACTCACCTTTGACGACATCGCTGTTCGATTCACCGAGTTACGAGCGAGTGGCGGTAGTCAATCACGGTGAGGCGAGGAAAGTCAGTCACAGCAAATGGAGAACTTTATGGAACAGACCACGACCATTTTGGTTGTCGATGACGATAGCCATTTGCAAGAGCTGGTGCGTGTGAGGCTTGAACAGGAAGGCTACACCGTTCTACAGACGAGTAGCGGCATAGAGGCAATGAAAATCATCCGTCAACAGCGGCCCGATCTGGTGATTCTTGATATTATGCTGCCTGATCTTGATGGCATGATGGTCTGCCAGAAAGTTCGAGAATTTGCTTCGCTACCGATCTTAATGCTTACTGCTAAGACTGAACCGCATGATGTAATCACGGGTCTTGATTACGGCGCTGATGATTATCTTGTCAAGCCCTTTAATTATGATGAATTACTGGCTCGAATTCGTGCTCTGCTGAGACGGGTACCGGCGGTGAATCGCCCTCTCGTCGTCGGTCAGAACTTGATTAGCATCGATCAGCGCAAGCATGAGGTGCGTGTGCGCGGTGAGCTGGTTGACCTGACGCCGACTGAGTATCAACTGCTGCTGGTACTGGCTGAACACGCTGGTGAGGTAGTTACCCACGAACAACTGTTACGTGCGGTTTGGGGGAGCGATCAGGTACACGATAATGATTACCTGAAGGTTTATATCTGGCATCTGCGACGCAAAATCGAGCATGATCCGCGCCAGCCCCAGATTTTACTGACCGAATGGGGAGTTGGATATCGGCTTGAACCATGATTGACAGGTAATGCTGAGCGTGCTATACTTATATCCGCTAACGAATGCGGGAGTAACTCAGTTGGTAGAGTGTGTGCTTCCCAAGCACAATGTCGCGGGTTCGAGTCCCGTCTCCCGCTCCAGTATCCTCTAACCGATCTGGTTAGAGGATTTTTTATTGCTCTTTCGCATTCATTCGCAATGATAGTCGTGTGCTGCCCGTTGTTCAGTCTGTAGCAATACCCCATGTCGGGCAAGATTGGCCTTTCTTCTCCGTTGATGACAGGAAAAGTGATCGAAGTACGGTGATAGTCTTACTACTCGTGTTTCACGCTCGTCCCAAACGAGCATGACGTTGATCGGTCAACGATGCGATTGGTCTGATAGCGCGTCCTACATAACGCAAGGCCAGCTCTATGCCGCTCTGAAGGGTTGCTCCAACTGTCATCTTGCTCAAATCAACCCCAAGCTGAACGATTGTCTGCGCAATTTCTGGGCCAATCCCAACCATAATGATGCGCGCACCGAGCAACTGAGCGGCCCGTACCGTCTGTAAAAGATAATTGGCGACTGCAGTATCGATCACAGGCACACCAGTGATGTCGATAATGACGATGTCGGATTGACGCTCAGCAATTGTGGTCAGTAGCTTTTCCATCATCTGACCAGCACGAAAACTGTCGATAGCGCCGACCAGTGGCATGACCAGAATCCCTTCGTACAGAGGGAGGATTGGCGTACCCAGCTCACGAATCGTCTGTTGCTGAGCGATAAGCTGCTCAGTCTGGTCACGCCATTGAAAGTGCAATTGATGGTAGGTCGTGTTAAAGCTGGTGACAAGGGCCTGCCGAAATTGCATCAGTATATCTTCAACTGTTCGTACTGTCTCAACGTTACAGTCTGGATGTTCAGCGGCAAACTTCTCGAGAGCTTCCCAGACCAGTACGCGAAAGACCTCCATAGCGGTTAGCACATCATCGAGAGCGAAACCGGTATGAACGCGCATTTCACCCAGCGCCTCGGCGTAAGCTAACAGGGGTAGCATGTCTCGTGTGCCAATTGCTTCGGCTAGTGTTTCAACAGTCATCCTCATTGACGGCAATAGTTCTGCGGTGTCAAGTCGGGCGTAACCGGTACTCTGCTGTTGAACCTGTTGGCCCAACCTGACCACTATTGCATCACACTGGGTAAGGAGAAAATCTTGCAGTTGGATAAAGATGTCTGCTGCCATCGTGCGACCTCCTTGTCGCCAGTACGCTTTGTCAATGCGTCGGGTATTCTGGTATGCGAATATAAAAAGACCTTTCGCCTGCACACGCCATTGTTAGCAGTACACCGTTTGCAGCGCAGCAGGTTAGACTATGATATTGGTCTGATAGCACGTCCTATCCGACTGAGAGCCAGCTCGATTCCGCTCTGCAACGTAGCCCTGACCTCAATTCTGCTCACATCAACACCGAGCTGCACCATAGTCTGAGCGATTTCAGGTCCAATTCCGACCAGAATCACGTGTGCACCAATCAACTGAGCTGCGCGTGCGGTCTGTAAGAGGTAGTTAGCGACCGCGGTATCAATAACGGGCACGCCGGTGATGTCAAGGATGATAATATCCGCCTGCCGCTCGGCAATTGCAGTTAGCAGCCGTTCCATAATCTGACCGGCGCGAAAACTATCAATTGCCCCGACCAATGGCAAGACAAGGATGCCTTCGTAAAGTGGCAGAATCGGGGTACTCAGCTCGCGGATTGTTTGTTGCTGCGATTCGATTTGCAGCGCCTGATCACGAATCTGGAACTGCATCTGACGGTAAGCAATACTAAAGCTGGTTAATAGCTCTTGCCCAAAGGCATGGATCGCGTCTTCAAACCGCTTCGCATGAGCTACCGTGATCGTATGGTACTCGCGATCAAACGCTTCTATCAGCTCCCAGGCTACGTGCCGCAGCTCATTGAGCGCCGTAAACATATCGGCAGCGATAAAACCACTACTTGCTCGTGCTTGACCCACCGACCGGGCATGACGAAGGAATGGTTCCAGATCACCAGTTCCAATCGCTTGAATAAGCGTTTTCAAAGAAGTGGTAACTGCCTGCAGCAGAGCTGCGCGATCCATTGCCGCATAATTTGGCTGTTGGGCACGAAGGCTATCAGTAAACCGTTCAGCAGTATCAGACAGGTGTGCTTCACAGAAGGCAACGATGTGAGCGATGACCTGAGGCATGACAACTTCACCGTAAATGATTAGCGAATTGCAAATCCTTGCTGACGCAATGCCAGCTCGATACCAGCCTGGAGATTAGCGCCAATCTGAATCCCGCGCAGTTCTACGCCGAGCTGAACGATGGTCTGGGCAATTTCTGCACCGATACCGACCAGAATGACCTGAGCGCCAATCAACTGAGCCGCACGTGCGGTCTGTAAGAGGTAGTTAGCGACCGCGGTATCAATAACGGGTACGCCAGTGATGTCAAGAATCACAATATCTGCCTGCCGCTCGGTAATTGCGGTCAGCAGCCGTTCCATAATCTGACTGGCGCGAAAGCTGTCAATGGCACCGACCAGCGGTAAGATAAGGATACCCTCGTAAAGTGGCAAAATTGGGGTACTCAGCTCACGGATCGTTTGTTGTTGAGCAGCAATCTGTTCAGCCTGATCGCGCAACTCTTGCTGGAGCGCAATCATCGCCTGACTGTAGCCAAGTAACAACAAACGACTGAATTCGCTGATCGCGTCTTCAAACCGCCGCACGTCACCAATCGCCAACCGATCACTCCCGAATTCGGTGAGTTCTTGCCAGCAAAACTCGCGAATCTTGGTAACTACCACCATCATATCATCAAGCGAAAGTCCCATTTCGGCCCGTCGCTTGCCGATCTGAGGAGCCCATTCGCTGATCGGTCCGTTGTCATTGTCACCGAAGAGCGTGCAAATAGTCGTCACTGAACGTTCCAGCGCCGGACGGAGCTCGGCAGGTGGAATACTGGCATAGCCACTACTATGTTCCTGAACAGAACGCAGTAATCGCTCGCTTGTTTGGGGCAACCGCTCGCGAATAAACGTGGCCAGATTCTTTAGTATGGTATCGATGCTCATATCTTCATCTTTCCTAGCCGAACGGGGCCAGCCACTAATAAGCTCGTGCAAAGATTACCTGGCGATCAGTTTCGCGACCAGTGTAGACACAACGTCCCACAACGCCCGGCTGTTCAAGTGGAATACAGCGGATCGTTGCCCGTGTTTCTTCCTGGATCCGTTTTTCATCCGCAGTATCACCAGCCCAGAATGCGCGGGCAAAACCACGTTCAACCTGCGCTTTCAGTTCATCGTAGGTGGAAACGTCAGCCGTATGCGCTTCTCGGAACGCGAGCGCACGTTGGAAGAGAGCCGTCTGCATTTCTGCCAGTAATGCCTCGATCCGTTCTGTCAAACCGGCCTGTGGTACAAAACTCTTCCCGGCTTTACCGGGCAGATCGCGACGTGCGAGCGCTACCGTCTCTTTAGCGACATCTTTTGGCCCAACCTCAATGCGAACCGGTACCCCTTTCAACTCCCATTCGTTAAACTTGTAGCCCGGACTGTAGTTATCGCGGTCATCAACCTTAAAGCGCAGGCGCCCTTTCCAGGGAGCGGTCATGCGTTCAATCGCCGCCATTACTGTACTGCGCTCTTCGTCGTTCTTGTAAATCGGCACCACGACTACCTGAATGGGAGCTAATTTCGGCGGTAACACCAGCCCTTCATCATCAGAGTGAGTCATGATCAACGCTCCGATCAGTCGAGTGCTCACTCCCCAGCTAGTTGTCCAGGCATATTGAATGGTGTTGTTTTGATCGGTGAACGTGATATTGAAGGCACGGGCAAAATTCTGACCGAGATTATGTGACGTACCGGCCTGTAAAGCTCGCCCATCCTGCATCATCGCCTCGATACAGTACGACCGCAGCGCACCGGGGAACTTCTCTTTTTCGGTTTTGAGACCACGGATCACCGGTACTGCCATCTCTTTCTCAACAAAATCGGCGTAGACTTCGTGCAGGATGCGCAACGTCTCTTCTTCTGCCTCAGCCTCGGTTGCGTGCGCCGTGTGCCCTTCTTGCCACCAAAACTCTGCCGTGCGCAGGAACGGACGAGTGCGCATTTCCCAGCGCATCACATTGGCCCACTGGTTGTAGAGCAACGGCAGATCGCGGTACGAGCGGATCCACTTGCTGTAGAAGTAGCCGATAATCGTCTCACTGGTTGGTCGAATAACATACGGTTCGGCCAGCTCTTCGCCGCCGGCACGGGTCACTTCAGCTACTTCTGGCGCAAATCCCTCGACATGCTCTGCTTCTTTCATAATGAAGCTTTTTGGAATGAGCAATGGGAATTGGACATTGGAGTGGCCGGTTGCCTTGATCCGCTCATCAAGCTCACGCTGCATAAGTTCCCAGATCGCCCAGCCGTGAGCTTTGACGACGATACAACCACGTACCACTTCTGCCACTTCAGCCAGATCGGCTTCACGGACAATATCGAGGTACCACTGGTTATAGTCTACACTGCGTGGAGTAATAACATCTTTTGGCATGCCGTTTCCTCGGGCTGATGGTCACATTTCCTTGGCAGGATACGCCACTGATTCTTCTTCGCTTATTATAGCTTACTTGCCGGAACTAGTTGCAAGCGACCGATTCCCTATTCAGAGAGGGCTGAAGCGTCTTTTTTTGCCTAACAGTGGGATTGCGTGAAAAGGGAGAGGGATGGATGGGTTCTCAACCCATCCACATCAATGCGTAATGTGCGGTGACTACAAGGTGCGGGCCATCGTCCGGTATGCCCGATCAACATAAGACAGGTGAAGGATTTGCCTTCACCTGCCCGAACAAGCACAGTATCTTTGTGCAATTCCCGAACTCAGTAGGACACCTCTCGTATCCCGCTACTACTTCTTCAACTCCTGCTGAATAGTAGCCATGATACGATCAACGTCGAGACCTGCTTCCTTAGCCAACCGAATCTGCTCAAGTAAACGGGCCTGTGCTTCAGCCAATCGGCGTTGCTGATCAACCTTCTCTTGCTCACGGTCGGCTTTGGCCTGCTCTTCTGCCCATTGCCAGACCTGTTCCCAAAAGAAGCCTACTTCGCGGAACATCATCTCAAAGATGCCGCCACTGTCTTTCACAGCCATTGATCGCTCCTTCCCGCCGCTAGCCTGGCTGCGGACTGTCATCGCGGTTCTGAGAACATTTTATTACGTAAGAAGCAAAACGTCAATCCTGGTTCTACTTGCAGAAAGCGCTTGGAGATGCTATACTGACGGCAATTGATGTCATATATGAAAAGTGTGTTTGTCCGAATGTTCGGATGAACGCTGAGGAGCGTCTATGTCGGCGCCCTATTCACCCTCTGTAACCAATGAAGAGCATCGCCGGGCAGTCGATCTCAGCGGTGCCGCCGTTCATCTGTTTCGTTTCAATGGGCCGCTCGATCTGGCTTACGAGTATTTCTGTGACATACCTGCGGTCTTCAGTCTGCTACCCGACGTGATTGAAGTCTTTGCGTATGCCCCCAACCGCTACCGGCTGGTTGTAGGGGCAACTGATGGCCATGGTCACGCGATGGCCGGTTACTTTGATATTGCAGCGGTCTTTGAACCACACCGCCTGATTCGCATTGTACCGGTTGATGATGGACCACCGATTGACCTCTCTGGTTTTGTGTTTCCCGGTCAGCTCTTCGCGGAAGCGGTATTCTATCCTCATGCGCACATAACCGAGGTTGAATATGCTGTGGAATTGGCAATGACGATCCCGGTGCCGAGAGTTCTCTGGTTTATGCCCGGTCATGTCTTGCAGTCAATCGGTGAGCGGGCAATGGAACATAAGATGAACCATATGATCAGCGGTTTCTCACGAGCCATTGACGCTGACTTCCATTCCTGGATTAGAGGTGAAGGCTAGGAACGCGAATTGGATGCACCGGTGGTTTCCGATGCGGGGTAGGGTAAAGCAGTGCCCTAACATACGTACCGGGGGTATGGGCAGATACTGGCCCAGCCCTATTCCTGAGACCCGCACCTGATCTCAAAATCGTACTCGATACCCTGCATCTTTCGCAACAGAATCTTTTGGATAGGCCTGCGGTGCCTGATCAAAACTCAGCTTTCTCCTTGGGCACGTCCCGTACCCGTGTGGCCATTGCGTGAGGAGGTGCCAACATGCTTTCCCGCCAGCAACGCTCCGTCTTCCCTTCCTTGCCTCGTGTGGAAGAGGAAAGGGGCTAAGGGGGAAGGTGAGGGGCACCAGGTGTGCGCCGCAGCACCAGCGCTGAACCCGGTGCTATCCATTTCTATCGCGGCGAAGAGACGCCTACGTTGCTCGCCACCGTTCCCCGCACCAGGCTGGAGATGCTATGGTCGCGTCTCGGCAAAAGCCCAGATTGTTGCTGAGGCGCGTCGTTTCTCGCTCCTTCAGCCGACGCCCCACAGCACAACAGATGAAAAGTGACAATCAGCCTGATGCCGATGGAGTCGCCTGATGAGATAAGACGACGCCCTATCCTGCTGAGTGAACCGTGATGGATGGGTGCAGCGCCCTGCGCCTTGACACATGCATCCTGGCAGGCGAGGAACGGTACCGCCGTGCGCCGATGATCACCACAGCGTCATCAACATTGTGCTATACTATGCGCAAATAGTTTCGCTGCTAACTAACTCCAGGTGAAGACTATGAGACTCGCTATCTTGCCCCGGCGCACCGTATCGGCAATCACGGTCATCTGGTTGCTCTGCTGGTTATTCATTCAGACTCCGGTGTTAGCGCAAACCACGCCTGATCCTAAAACCGTCACAATACCCGGTACCATCCAGAGTGTTCTGGGATGCCCTGGTGATTGGCAACCGTCGTGTAGTGTGACGTATTTGGCTTACGATCCGGCAACCGATGTGTGGAGTGCCCGCTTTGAGTTGCCTGCTGGCTCCTACGAATACAAGGTTGCTCTCAACGATAGTTGGGCCGAAAATTACGGCTTGAACGCCCGCCGTGATGGGCCTAACATTCCGTTACAGGTGCCGGCACCGACGACGGTACGCTTCATTTATGATCACAAGACGCATTGGGTTACCGACAGCATTAATACTCCAATCATCGTTGCGGTAGGTGATTTTCAGACTGCACTAGGGTGTCCGGTCGCCAACGATCCGACGTGTCTTGGGGCATGGCTGCAAGACCCCGACGGCGATGGTCTATTTACGTTTACAACCAATCGCATTCCGGCTGGTGAGTATCAATTGCGGCTGGCAATTGGTGAAACACTAACCGGCGCAATTGGTGAAGGGGGGCCTGATGGAGCGCCCTTTACGATCACTGTCGCCGAGGGTGGTGAGGTATACATTGGTTACAATGTTGGGAGTGGTGAAGTGACGATTTCAACGGCTGGCGCACCTAAAGGCGATATTTCCCGCGCCCGTGCATACTGGGTGAACGCCGACACTATCGTTTGGAATGTCATCGGTACGCCACGTTACCGCTATGCGTTGTTTAGTGACCCAACTGGTGCAATAAAACTGACCCCCGAAGGTGTAGTGGGCGGGCAGCGGATCGATCTCACATTTTCGCCAGCGGGGCCTGGGTCGGCGCTGAAACAATTCCCCCATCTAGCCGGATTCAGCGCGTTCAAGTTGCCTCCGCTCGACCGTGCTCGCTTGATTGGTCTGACGCACGGTCAATTGGTGGTGGCAATGTATGACGAAAATGGTCAACCGCTCGATGCAACACGGGTGCAAATTCCCGGTGCACTCGATGCTCTCTTCCCTTACGATGGCCCGCTGGGGGTGACCTTTGAAGATGGTCTGCCAACCATTCGGGTTTGGGCGCCAACTGCTCGTCAGGTGCGTTTACACCGTTTTGCTGATGCCAATCCCGAAACTCGTGCGGTTGTCCTGCCGATGACACTCGATGCAGCGACCGGAGTCTGGAGTATTCGCGGTGAGGCAAGTTGGATTGGGCAATACTATCTGTTTGAAGTTGATGTCTATGTACCGAATGTTGGGCGCGTTGTGACAAATCTGGTGACCGATCCTTATTCGGTGGCCTTAAGCGCCAATAGTACGCGCAGCCAGATTATCGATCTGAATGATCCGGCTCTACAACCGCCCGGTTGGGACACGCTGCGTAAGCCACCACTTGCTGCACCGGAAGATGTTGTGCTCTACGAATTACATGTGCGCGACTTTAGTATTCTCGACGAGACCGTGCCGCCTGAACTGCGCGGAACGTTCCGGGCATTTACGGTTCGCGACAGCATTGGGATGCGCCATCTAGCCGATCTTGCCGAAGCTGGCGTGACGCACGTGCATCTCTTACCGGTATTTGATATTGCGACGATTGAAGAGATTCGTGAACGGCAAGTACCGCTCCCCTACGATCAGTTACGGGCACTTCCGCCCGACTCACCTGAACAACAAGCTATCATCGAACCGATCCGCGACCTCGATGGTTTCAATTGGGGGTATGATCCTTTCCATTACTCGGTGCCAGAGGGTAGCTACAGTACCAACCCCGATGGGCCACAACGCACTTTGGAATTTCGCGAGATGGTGCAAGCGCTCAACGAAACTGGCTTGCGCGTTGTCATGGATGTCGTCTACAACCATACCAACGCCAGCGGCCAACATCCGCGTTCGGTCCTGGATCGGATTGTACCGGGTTACTACCATCGGCTCGATGCTGATGGCAATGTCACTACCTCGACGTGCTGTCCCAATACTGCTACCGAGCACCGTATGATGGAGAAGTTAATGATCGACTCGGTCGTGCTCTGGGCAAAGTATTACAAGGTCGATGGTTTCCGCTTCGACTTGATGGGCCATCATATGAAAGACAATATGCTGGCCGTTCGGGCAGCTCTCGATGCACTGACTCTTGAGCACGATGGTGTAGACGGCAAATCTATTATCTTGTACGGTGAAGGTTGGAACTTCGGTGAAGTTGCGAACAATGCTCGTGGTATCAATGCGACCCAATTCAATATGGCCGGTACCGGCATCGGTACCTTCTCTGATCGGCTGCGTGATGCGGCCCGTGGTGGTGGCCCGTTCGATGATCCACGCTTACAGGGTTTCATTTCTGGTCTGGCGACCGATCCGAGCGATTTTCCGCAGGGTACCCCTGATGTCCAACGGATCAAACTGCTGGCCGAAACCGATCTGATTAAGCTAGGGTTGGCCGGTAATCTCAAAACGTACCGCATGATCAACTACGAGGGACGCCTTGTAACGGGTGAGCAGATCAAGTACCGTGGTGCTGCTGGCGGTTACACCCTTGATCCGCAAGAGCAGATTGTTTACGTTTCAGCTCACGACAACGAGACTCTGTTCGATGCCGTGCAGCTCAAGGCTGCCGATACGACCTCGATTACCGAGCGAGTGCGGATGGCCCAACTCGGCCTTTCGCTCACAGCACTGGCGCAGGGTATTCCCTTCTTCCACGCCGGAGATGAGTTCCTGCGCTCGAAATCGCTCGACCGCAATAGCTACAACTCCTCCGACTGGTTTAACCGAATTGACTGGAGCGGCCAGGAAAATACCTTCGGTTCAGGGTTGCCACCTGCCGGTGATAATCAGAGTAACTGGCCCATCATGGCACCGTTGCTAGCTAATCCTGAGTTAAAACCCGATGCTCGGCTGATGCAAGCTACCTACGAGCACTTCCGCGAGATGCTTCGCATCCGGCGCAGTACCCCTCTCTTCCGCCTACGCACGGCTGCTGAGGTCGAGCGTATGGTGTCGTTCTTCAATAACGGCCCTGATCAGATTCCCGGTCTAATTGTTATGAGTATTAGCGACAACGGCCCAAATCGGCTTGATCCGAATATTGGTCAGGTGGTTGTCTTGTTCAATGCACGGCCAGAAACGGTAACTATCACCATCCCCGAACTGGCTAACGGTGATCTGCGTCTGCACGATGTCCAGATCGCATCGAGCGATGAACGAGTCGCCCTATCACGCTACAATGCTGACGGGAGCTTCAGTGTGCCCGGACGGACAACAGCCGTCTTTGTCGGGCCACGGCCACTAGTAGCGGCTCCCCTGGTACCACCTACGGCGACGCCAACTGTCACACCCGAGGCACCTGCTGTAACGCCTGAACCACAGCTGACGCCGAGTGGGAACACGGCTCCGGGTTGGCTGTGGATTGTTCTACTTGTCATTGCCCTGGTTGGCGCAGGATTGTTTGTTGCTCGCCGGAATAGGAGCAGATCGCAATGATCAAGGATGGGGCGTAGATCTGCTACGCCCTATTCCTGGTGTTACGCCATCGATTGCCCGATGCAGAAACGTGATCCCGGCCAGGTATCGTTCGCAGGAGAGAGCGTTCTCCGACAATTTGGGGTGATTCACTGCTTTGCCCTTACGAATGAACCCCAACGTGCAGGATTCGGTACTGCTTTACCCACTGATTACTGAATGGCCCGCGTTGATCGGTGTCCGAACGTGGTCCGGGATCGTAGGAGATGACGCTTGATAAAGGGTCAACATTTGATGACCTTCATCTCCCGCAACAGGATATTTCGGATAGGTTCTCATACTAGTCAAGCAGAACGGTGGATCAGCGAGGGGGCAGCACTCTCTACTGTGGTTTACCGATGCACCAGCCTGGGTACGCGGGCCTCTGGCCCGCCGGTGCGGCGAATGGTTGGAACTGATTGGGAAGCGATCAGCGCCGTAATGGTTAGGGAACCGTTGGCGGGTAAGGTATGCGTCGCCCTTCCGCGATGGGAGGGGTGTGCAACGTCTTCCGTCCCGGTGCTGCGGCGCACGGCTGGCACGCCCTCCTCTTCCCCCTGGCCCCCTTCCGCTCCCACACGGGGAGCGGAAGGGGGGACGTGGAGGGCTGGTGCGAACGCATGGTGGCCCGCGCACGCAATGGTCGGAGATGCCCGGTACGAGCCTCATGCAACATCCGGGTTTTTGATCAGGCTCTTAGGTCTCCTACATACGGGGGATGGGGTGAACAAGTCTTATCGGCAAGCTAGCGGAACGTGCCTTCGTTCTTTCACTCAGGGTAGGATATGGGCCACAGGCCCGAGCACCAGGATATACGGTTTTCATGAATAAAGAAGTATGTCTGAAAAACTCTTGTGTTCCTAATCGTTCTCCCCTTTCCTCGCAATGTGGAAGGGGGAAGGAAATGGGGGCTGTGCCGTGAGCCGACCTGCACGATTACATCAGACAACCGTTTAGTTGGGGGGCTTAGCCTGTTCACATTAGGACGCGAGCCAGAGGCCCGTTCGCCCAGGTTACGAGGTCATAGGAGTGTTTTCAGACACTCTCTAAGCACTCTCATCAACCACAAACTGTACCAAATCACCGGGTCGTAATAAGGTTGGTGGATCTGCTGACGGATCAAACAAACGCACGTTGGTACGTCCAATGAGATGCCAGCCGCCCGGTAATGTTGTTGGATAGATACCGGTCATACCGGCGGCAATAGCTACTGAACCTGCCGGTACCGCCGGGCAGGGCGTTGCCCGTCGTGGCAGGTGAAGCACCGGCGGTAACCAGCCTAAATACGGATAGCCGGGAGCAAAGCCAATCATCAAGACCTGTTGTACAGTCGTCGTATGTAGTTCAATCACTTCAGACGGTGTCAGCCCTATTTGTTTCGCCACATCATTCAGATCCGGGCCATCATCACCACCGTAGCGCACTGGAATAGTTATCTTGCGCCCAGAGGATGTGATGCGTGGGGCAGGATTACGCACCAATTCTTCCAAACGGGCGAGCAGTTGGTTGCGATCAGTAACGAGTGGGTCAAAACAGACCAGCAGTGAATCAATTGCTGGGATCAGATCAAGCACGCCGAGCGGTGGATCGTGTTCTAAAGCAGCCATAGCCGCCAGCGGTGCACTGCTAGCAGCCGATGATGATGACCATCGGATCAAAAACGCTGCTTCGCCAAAGGGATCAACTCGCCCGCTCATCGTTGTGGTGACCGTACTGCGATTCCGGCGGCTTCCAACCCACGGCGTAATGCCGCTGCTCGCGCCGCTGCCCCTGGAGTATCGCCGTGCAAACAAATGGTGTCGGCTTGTAATGGTACCGCTGTACCATCGACAGCGACCACCATCCGGTCACGAACGATCTGTAACGTCTGTGCCAGACACTGGGCTGGATCAATGATCAGCGCATCGGCATAACGCCGGTCGCGCAATCGTCCGTTAGCCTCGTAAGTTCGGTCGGCAAACGCTTCGGCCAGTACCGGTAGACCAAGCTCGTGACCAGCAGCGATCAGGGCTGAGCCGGCTAACCCAACCAGCGCTAACTCACGACTGAATGCAGCAACTGCCCGCGCAATTGCCATTGCTACCACCATATCCTGGGCAGCCACATTGTAGAGCGCGCCATGGGGTTTAACATGACATAACTCAACCTTTTCGGCGCATGTGATAGCAGCGAGAGCGCCAATTTGTGTCAGAACCCAGTTTTCAATCTCGTCGGAGGTCAGCGGCAAGACCCGCCGCCCAAAGCCGTGCAGATCAGGGTACGAAGGGTGAGCGCCGACTGCTACCCCCAATTCGCGACAGCGCCGTACTGTCTGGCGCATAACCATCGGATCGCCAGCATGACCACCGCAAGCGACATTGGCCGAGCTAACGAATGGCAAAATGCCTTCGTCGTCACCTACTCGAAAAGCCCCGTAACTCTCGCCACAATCGCAATTGAGATCAATGGTGAGCATGGTCTGTTATCTCACTGACATCTCAGCAACCGCTGAGGTGCGCTTCATCCCATATCGGGCCACCAGTAGCAGTAGTAGCATACATGCGGCATCGACCACTACCATTATGGCCCCACTCACCGGACCAAACCATCCGATGAATTGGCCAAACAATGCCGGAAGAAACAGACCCCCGCCGGTGCCAATGGTTAAGGCCACACTTAGGGCTGTTGGGCTACGTCCGGCGGCCTGCGTAATCAAGAGAATAGTTGTCGGAAAGATCGGGCCACACGATAACCCCATGAATGCCACTGCTGCCAGGGCCAGACTGGCCTGGCTTGTCCCTATCACCAACAAGAGACCGCCAAGAGCAAGCCCACTAATGCACAGTAACAACAGGTGAATTGGCCCTAACCGATCACCCCAAAAGACCGCTGCCATTCGACCGACAGTCAACATACCCCAGAAGAGACTGCTCCCCAACGCGGCAAGTGGTGCGATCATGCCAACTCCTCGTTCGAGGATCAATGCTATCCAGCCACCAATCCCGATCTCGGTACCGATGTAGGTAAACATCAGAATGCCCAACGTGACGGCTGCCAACCAGCGCGGAGCCCCCGACATCTGCGCTGACGGTGCCTGTGTCGGTTCTTGCAGGCGCGATGCCGGCCAGACCAACCCTAGCATCAGCACTGCCCCCATCCAGATCGCAGCCTGTGGTTGATCAATCACGGCCAGCATCAATGCAACGAGGAGCGGTCCACCGATTGAGCCGACACTAAAGAACAGATTAAGCGCATTCAGAGCGCCAGCGGCACCGTGATACAGACGCGCAATCAGGAGATTGCCACCGGCCAACATCCCGCCATAGCCAAAGCCAGCCATACCGGCACCGATCAACATCCCGGCCAGCAGTGGGCTAAGACCAAGCGCCAGCATACCGGCCCCCATACATGCTGAGCCTGCTGCAATCACAGTACGCAAACCCCAGCGCTGAATGGCAGCGCCGACACCTACTGATGCTAACACACCACCCAGCGAAAATGCGGTAAAAATGGCACCCAGATCGGTTACTTCATGACCTGCTTGCCTGGCGAGAGCGGGCAGACTCGGCCCGATGGCTGACAGCATCCAGCCCACACCCAGATACAGTGTGCCAACAATCAATAATGCCAGTGAAGGTTTCACGATACACGCACCAATCGTCGTGCCGACCAGAATGCCGCATTCGCTGTCGTTACATCTTCGTAGAGTGCAATGATCCGTCGGGCAATGGTCGGCCAGCTATATTCGGCTGCACGCTGTACCGCTGCCGAACGCAGGCGGGCAGCCAAGTCTTCGTCGGTCAGAACTCGTTCGATGTGTGCGGCCAGCGCAGCGTCGTTATCAGGTGGAAAGAGCAATCCGCTCCGTCGATCTTCAATGGTCAGTGCCAGACCACCCACATTAGAAGCTACCACCACTGCACCACATGCCAAAGCTTCGAGCGCGGCTAGTCCAAATGATTCATAGTGTGACGGTGCGGCCACCACATCAGCAGCGACATAGTAGAGCGGTAACCGTTCTTGCGGTTGTGTGCCGACAAACTGTACCTGGGCCTGTACGCCGAGCGTCCGTCGTAGCTGATCAAGCCGACGCTGTTCACTATTCCATTGTGCAGGTTGCGTTTCGTCCTCGCCGCCCACCAAAACCACCTGTAATCGATCGCGCCATTCAGGATGGTGGTCAATGAGACGTGCCGCTGCCCGGATCAAGGCGTCCATACCTTTCAGCGGTTCCATGCGACCGACACAGACCAGCACGATCGCGTCATCTGCGATACTGAGTGCTGTGCGGGCAGCGTTGCGATCACCTGGTTGAAACCGTTGGAGATCAACTCCGCACGGAATAACCCGGATCCGTCCAGGATCAGCACCATAGTGCCAGACCATCTGGGCACGGTCAAGGGGTGTCGCGGCCACCACTGCATCTACTTCGTGCAGCAGCCGACGTTCAATTGCAATGCGGTGACTCGTCTCGACCTCCTCCGCTGAACGGGCAACACTATTTTTCATTGCACCGAGGGTATGAAACATATGTACGACCGGCACCTGCCACACCCGCCGCAAGGCCAGGGCAGCTTTACCCGACAACCAGTAATGGCTGTGGATAAGATCGTAACTCACATCTTCACCATCGGCAAAACAGCGCACCCGACTCACGAATTCGGGCAAATAGGTCAGAAGCTGATACTTATCGTAAGGCGCTGTCGGGCCAGCATGCAGATTGATCAGACGAACACCACGACTTAACGGAACAATGGTGGGCGCATCACGTTCTTGACTACGGGTAAAAATGTCAACCAGTATCCCGCGTTGCCCTAATTCACGGGCCAACTCACGCACATAGACATTCATTCCACCAGCTTCTTTACTTCCTAACCGGGCCAGTGGACTACTATGGACACTCAACATTGCGACGCGCATGGATGCCTCGTAGCGAACGAAAGGCGAGCGTATCGGTTCCCCGTTCACTCGCCTCTCAGCGAAATAGGTAGCAGGTACACAACCCGCCTTTCTTGAGTGTTGTATCACAAATTACTTGATTGCACAAGTATAGGTGACCTGCGGTTACCTCTGTGTGGGGGATTGCTTTTCACTCCTGTTCACCACCAGAATCGATACTTGAAGAGGGCAAAGATGGCGTAGATGCCTTGAATTGGTTTCATTTTCTTCCCCTCTTCATACGTGCGGCCAAGATAACTTACCGGCACTTCGTAAATCCGTTGACCGCGCCGTAATACCTTTGCGGCGATTTCTGGTTCGATCCGAAAATCGTTACTTTCAAGCTGCAAATCGCGCAGAATGTCAGTTCGTACCACTTTATAGCACGTCTCCATGTCTGAGATCCAGCAATTGAACAAAAAGTTGGTCAGGAATGTCAGAAACTTATTTCCAACGGCGTTCCAGAAATACATACCGGTATGTCGGCCGAGAAACCGGCTACCGAACACCACGTTCACCCGTCCTTCGACGATAGGTTTCACCAACTCATAATAATCCTGCGGATCATATTCCAGATCAGCATCTTGCACAATCGTAATTTCGCCACGGGCGTGAGCCAAACCACTGCGCACGGCTGCGCCTTTCCCCCGATTGTGCGGGTGCCGAATCACCGTGAGATGTGGACGAGAGCTGGACAGTTCAGCCAATACCCGCGGTGTCTCATCAGTTGAGTGATCATCGACAATGATGATTTCTTTATCGAGATCAACTGCTTCAACCTTGTTGAGAATGATGGGCAACGTTGCCGCTTCGTTGTAGCAGGGTATGATGACCGAGAGAAGTGGGCGTTTTAATGATTCATCGTTCATATGTTTGTCTAGTTCGAGGTGTCAATATCCGTTCGGGTACCGGGAAAACCGTTCAGCTCACGATTACCGGGCGTCTTCCTATATGTATGCAAAGGGCAAATGTGACCAAATGCCATTATAGCATCAATGTATCGTCTCCTAGATGGGTGAACGATGTGCGTGGCGTCCATGATCCAGCCACCTTCCGCGCCTGCGAGAGCTACCGGAAGAGAAATGCAGACAGCGAGACATGAAAAGGGTGCTGTCTGGCGTACTCGCGAGTGTACACTGGGAGGCATCGGTCGCAACGGCATCCGTTGCATCACTATCCACCGAGATGACGACCACGGGATGCGTCTGATTGATGGCGCGCTGCGGGGTGAGTAGCGTGAGCACGGTCGCTGCGCCGCCTCGCCCTTTTCCTCCGTCTTGGACGTGACGATATATTCGGATAGGCTCTACGTGATTGCGTGAGTCGGAGGCCATCGACAGCGGATGCCTCCGTTTCGTCGGTGTATCTTCACTATTTTATTGAAGATGCTGAACACCTCTCTAATCGTTTGGACTACTAACGTCATCCTTCATCAAGATGCGCAGGGAGTTCCTGGAAATGCTCATCTAGACAAACGAATACAGCCGTATGGAAGATGGTGAACGGAGGGGAACTGCTCACGACATTCACATTTTGCTTAACATTGGGATGAAATGTTGCAGGATTGAAACAAAAATCGCCCATCAATGGCGTCGAGACCTCTTGATTTGGTGTCAGGGATGTTCTAGCATACGTAAGAAATAGCTCGTCAACCAACAGCGTGCCGCGTAAGCCTGAAGTGTATCTGTGGTAAGATACACGTTATTCACCGCTATCTAAAGTACGCGGCAAAATTATCAGCACGCACTCTGAGTCCTGAGCGAGGCAACGATGCCAGTTACGGTAGAACACGTCACGCACTTCCTAACTGCGGCGGCGGCAATTATCCATGAGCACCGCGATGAGCTTACCGCACTTGACGCTGCTATTGGCGACGCCGACCATGGAGCAAATCTTGATCGCGGGTTTTCGGCTGTACTTAACCGTCTGCCAACGGTTGCTGACAAAGATATTGGTACAGTTCTTAAAACAACTGGAATGACCATTGTCTCGACAGTTGGTGGTGCATCGGGACCGCTGTACGGTACTGCTTTTGTGCGGGCTGGTATGGCACTCGCTGATCGCCACGAAATGAGCGATGAAGATGTTGTTCTCGCGCTAGAAGCGGCGTTGGAGGGGATTATCGCACGTGGCAAAGCTCAACGTGGCGAAAAGACCATGGTTGACGCACTGGCCCCTGCAATTGAAGCCCTGCGCACAGCTCTGGCGGAAGGTCGATCATTGGGGCGTGCTTTGCAGCAGGCTGCGGCGGCAGCCGAAGCCGGTGCCAGAGCCACTATTCCAATGCTGGCGATGAAGGGACGCGCATCGTACCTTGGTGAGCGCAGCATCGGTCACCAGGACCCTGGCGCAACCTCGACGGCGTACCTGCTGCGAGCGCTGGCGATGACGTGTAGCCGAAATGAGGAGGTGGCATGATAGGTCTCTTAATCGTCTCGCATAGCGCACGACTGGCAGAAGGCGTACAAGAATTTGTCGGTCAGATCAGCGGTGGTCAGATACCGATTATCGCTGCTGGTGGCGCTAGCGATGGTTCTCTTGGTACCAGTGTTGAACGTATTTTGGCCGGCCTGGAGCAATTGCGTTCCACCGATGGCATTCTGGCCCTCGTAGATTTGGGGAGCGCTGTGATGAGTGTGGAAACCGCCTTGGAGCAATTTTCTGGTCCACCGGTGCACATCAGTAATGCTCCACTGGTAGAAGGGGCTTATCTGGCTGCGATTGAAGCGTCAAGCAGTACCGCAACTCTTGAACATGTCGCTGCCGCAGCATTGCAGGCCCGTGAGTTGATCAAAGTGTATGAGTAACAGTATGACAGAAGTAATATTGACAGTGACAAATCCGGTTGGTCTGCATGCACGTCCGGCTAAGCTCTTTGTTGAAACCGTTCGTGCGTACAAGAGTACGGTGACTATTCAGAATCTGAGTCGACCGCAAACGAAAGAGTTACCAGTGACTGCGTTCAATTTGTTGCAGATTGGTGTTCGCCAGGGTCATCAAATTCGCTTGCGGGCTAGTGGTGAAGATGAGGCTGAAGTGATTGCCGCCCTCACCAAACTGGTTGAAGAGAACTTTGGCGAGTAGCACGTGGAGTATGTATGAGCATGGTACTTCGTGGGACAGGTGGCGCTTCCGGTTTGGCTTTGGGTCCTGCCCACCACTGGAAACGGGCAGTGACAGTTGCCGATCCGCCTGACGAATCGGTAGAAGCAGCTCTGGCTCGTTTCCACGCTGCTCAACATGCAGCAGCCCACCGGTTACGATCATTGGCTGAACGACAACGCGCTGCCGGTTTGCGTGAAGCTGACCTGTTTGATGCCCAGGCCATGCTGGTTGAAGATGAGACATTAACCGAGGGCGTGACTACGCTGGTTTTGGAAGGACAGCCATTAACATCGGCGATCCAGGCTGTGGTGGCGCAAATGCAGGCCGCGATTGCCAATCTCGATGACGACTACCTGCGCGAACGTGCTGCTGATATTGCCGCCGTTGGTGTGGAACTCCTGCGCGCACTCACCGGTGAACAGACTCCGCTGTTTATTCCGCCTGGTGCCATTGTGATTGCCGATGATTTGACACCGGCAGAAACGGTTGATCTGCCGCTGCATGTTGCCGGATTCGCTACTGCCGGTGGTGGCCCAACCAGTCATACCGTTATTCTTGCTCGCTCGTGCGGGGTACCTGCTGTCGTCGGAATCGGTGATGCGATCTTGCGCATCCCCGCCGGTGTGAATGTGCTGCTTGATGGCGACGCTGCCATTGTTATGATTGATCCCGATGAAGATGCTCTACAGGCCGCACAAGACCGTATGGCAGCGTTACAGGCAATACGTCGCCGTCAGATGGCGCTGCGCGACCAACCCGGACGATTGCGTGATGGCCGTCATATCGCTTTGTGGGCGAACATTGGTCGTCCGGCTGAAGCGCGACTGGCACGCGAGTACGGCGCCGAAGGGATTGGCCTGTTTCGTACCGAGTTTCTCTTTCTTGATCGAGAGACCCCGCCCGATGAAGAAGAACAGTATGTGGCCTATCGTGCGGTTATAACCGAATTCCCTGATCGCCCAATTGTGATTCGGACACTCGATGTTGGTGGTGATAAACCGCTGCCGTATCTTTCTATAGCTGCCGAGGCTAACCCGTTTCTTGGCATTCGAGGTATACGTCTCTCGATGCAACGACCTGATCTTTTTCAGGTACAAGTGCGAGCACTACTCCGAGCTGCTTTTCACGGCGACATCTGGATTATGTTACCGATGATCGCGACACCCTCTGAACTGGCCTGGGCGCGTGCTCAGATGCTGGATGCCGCCGCAGCATTGGCTGCTGCCGGTATTGATCATCGGCCAGATCCGCCGCTCGGGATAATGATCGAAACACCGGCAGCAGTCGTTATGGCCGATCAACTCGCCCGTGAAGCCGCATTTTTCAGCATCGGCAGTAATGATCTGGCGCAGTATACTCTGGCAGTTGATCGCGGCCATCCTACGCTGGCTACTCACTATCGGACTGACAATCCGGCAGTCTGGCGTATGATTGACTTGGCTGCTCGCGCCGCTCGCCAGGCTAGTATCCCGATCGGTATCTGTGGCGAACTCGGTGGTGAACCAGAAGCGGCTGTTGCGCTGGCAGGGCTGGGCCTTGATGAGTTGAGTATGGCACCGGCACGTATTCCGGTCGTGAAAGAGCACCTGGCCCAAACCTCATGGGCCGAAGCTCAGGCTGCTGCCGCCCGCATGCTTGGGGAGAGTCAGCGTTCTTCGCAATGATGATGAGGAAACCGTAGAGGCGGGTGTCCAACCTGCCTCTCTTCCAGGCTTGCGAGGGCATCGCTCTTCGCAGCGTAGCACTGAAAACATCGAAAACTCCGACCGCATACTTTCACAATGCGCGACTTTAGATGTAGCTTCCAGTATAATATTTCGCAGACGTGCTCTTCCCGTAACAACAGACTCAGATGAAAGTCGAGAAAGAGTATGATCGATCGACCATGGATTGATCTGTTCCCCGGTGTTCAGCGTCGGCGGATCGCCTTGACCGAACGCATATACCAGATGGAAGTTCGTCTGGCGGCGGGGAGTCATGTGCCGTTACACAGCCATCCCGAAGATCAGGTGGCGTACATAGTGCGTGGTCGGTTACGTTTTCAGCTCGGTGACGAAATCATTGAAGCATCTGCGGGGAGTTCAGTCGCTATTCCAGGTGGTACTCCCCACGCGGTGTGGACTCTCGAGGACACGCTCGCTATTGATACCTTTAGCCCACCGCGAGCTGATTATCTGCGCATTGATGGTGATGTGTAGAGATGTTGCCGGGTATGCCAGAAACATCTCTTCTCTCGTCACACCCCTGTTGACGATGATCCCCGATCTGTGCGGTTTCCCTGGAGGTGCGGGCCGCAGGTTCACGTTGGGTAGTGGGAGAGGGGAAGGTATTGGCTGAAGCATCAGTATCTCCTACGCGGAAAGAGAAGCGAGAAGAATAGATTCATTTTCCCCTTCCTCTCCCCTGCTGAGGAAGGAAAGTAGCTGGTCGGGAAGGTGCAGGTCATCCTTTCCTCTTCGCGCTCTGTGCGCAGCGCTACTTTGAGCCGACCGATGCCTCTTGATGTATGGGCGCAGCGCCGCTGCGTACCTCCCTCCTGCGATGTTGCTGATTTGGACAGGCCTTAACAGACCACTTGCCAGTCTGCCCGCAATCTGGTATAGTCCGCCCGACTATGGAAAAGAATGAATACACAACAATGGCAGCCGTTGAGCTGCAACACTGGTGGTATGGCGGTATGCGCGCCATCAACGCCGCGCTGCTGAAGCGAGTCGTTGCTGATAGGCGTCATCTGCGCATTCTCGATGCTGGCTGTGGTACTGGCGGTGATGCGCTTTTTTTACAGCGCTACGGGATGGTCGTTGGGCTTGATATAGCAACCGAAGCGCTGGCATTCGCCAGACAACGGATTCCGGGCTATCTGGTGCGCGGTTCAGTTGTACAGTTACCGTTTGCTGATCAGAGTTTTGATCTCGTGACATCATTTGACGTACTATACCATCGTGCGGTGATTGATGAACAACAGGCGTTGGTTGAAGTACGTCGTGTCTTACGTCACGATGGCTGGCTGCTGATCCGCCTGCCAGCATACGAATGGCTACGCTCGCAGCACGACCGGCAGGTGCATACTCGTCACCGTTACACCGCCGAAGAAGTGCGTCGTCTCCTTGAAACAAACGGCTTTGTCATCGAACATCTGACTTACGCCCTCACCATTCTCTTTCCGCTATCGGCGACGGTACGCTTGCTCGAACGGGTTCTGCCGACGAAGCAACATGATTCGGCGATGACATTACCTTCCAGGCCGATAAACGCTTTGTTGCGTCTACCGATGATGGCTGAAGCAGCGTATCTTGCCCGTGGTGGTCATTTGCCGTTTGGTCTGTCAGTAGTGTGTCTCGCCCGATTATAATTCTGCTTATCAGTGACGGGTTTGGTTATGTTTAATATTCTGCTGAATCAACTAAGCGCTACACCTGAACTCTGGAATCGATTACGCTGGCTGGTCGAATCCGGTTTCACCGGTGAACATCTGGCGATTGCCCGTGAGTTACGACCGTGGTATGGCGATCATCGCCGTTTTCTTGATGTTGGCTGTGGTACTGGCGAGTTTGCCGTGAATTTTCCGCCTCACCGTTATGTAGGGGTTGATCCGTCGCTTACCTATCTTCGGTTTGCCGTGCGACGACGCCCGGGAACCTACATTGCTGCCGGTGGTGAAGCTTTGCCCTTTGCCGATCGAACGTTTGATGCCGGTCTGATTTTGGGTGTCTTGCACCACTTGCCCGATGCCAAAGCGGGTGCGGTGATGCAAGAGGTCTATCGGGTTATGCGGCCGGGAGCAACGATTTTAGTGATGGAAGATACTCCCCCACCGCCCGGTCAGAATCCGCTCGGTCATGTGATGCACGCCCTTGATCGAGGTGGGTATATCCGTCACGATGCCGATTACCGGGTAATGTTTGAGCAGGGCTTCGATATTGCCCGCAATTATCACCTGCGTTCGGGTATTTGCGATTACGCCGTGTATGTTTTACGCCGACGACCATGAAACCGTTATCCGTCTATTCACCCAAATTACGCCCTATGTTGCTGGTTTTATCCCTCTTACTCACTGCCAGTGCGCTGACCGTTACCGGTGAAGTTTTATTGAAAATCGGTATCAATCACGTTACAACCCATGTGGGCGCTTTTACCCTCGATCCAAAGGTGCTGTGGGCTACTTTTACCGACTGGCGCGTCATTCTCGGGTTTGCGCTGGTCTTTGGAGGCGCTATCTTTTGGTTGGGGGTTATTTCGCGCGTCGATCTCTCGTTTGCCTATCCGCTCCTGGCCCTCAACTATGTGATCATTCTGATCCCCTCACGGATTCTGCTAAACGAATCGATCTCGCTCATGCGCCTGATCGGGGCGTTGATCATCGTTATCGGCGTGATCGTGATTACGTGGGGCAGTGGTAAATCGTAAGGCTATGCCAGTGCATGCCGTTTCTCTGGCAAATAGCTTGCGCCGTCAACTGCCAACGTTGGCGGTGTCAGTCATGCTGATATGGCTGGGTTGTGCGCTGGCGTATCAGGTGCCATTCTCCCTCCATCTGGCTGTGGGTGGCGATCCGCATACCTATCGCCGTGAAGACGATGCCCCGTTTTTACAGATGGTACATGCCGCTGAACCGGCATCGCCGATGGTTTCTGAGTGGTGGCAATTGCCCGGTGCCGATGATCCGTATCGCTGGACACAGCCAGAAAGTGTGTTGTACCTGCCCGGCATTGGTGGCGGTCGTTGGTTGGTGGCAGTGCGTGCACAGGGAGGGCGTCCTGATGGTGGTACGACGGTAACCGAATGGCAGTTCGGCCATCAACCGCCGATAACCATTGCCTTACCGGCTGCGCCGGCTCGTCGTTATACCCTGCTGGTTCCTGCCGATGGAACGGTGCATGTGCGCTTTCGGAGCGAACCGTTGCAAGCCGAAGGCGATCCACGGCTGCTGGGATTTGTCTTGCGTGACGTGCAGGTCTCCTCAACGTTCGATCTGCGTTCTCCTGATTGGGGCCAACTGGGCTGGATCGGGGTGACAATTGTGGCCCTGTGGCTGTGGGGCCAAAGTGTTGCCTTGCCCACACGATGGATGGTTGGCCTGATTGGCATAGCAAGTAGTGCAACCCTTGTTGCCCTGATTATGACACGTCTTGCCGTGACGCTGCTCATGCCGTTTCTAGCTGGAATGACCTTGGTAGCGGCTATCGTCAGTATCGGGTTGGTACTGCGCTGGCCGCAACACCTGGTCTGGTGGCAAGCAATGGCGCTAACCAAGCTGGCATTGATTGTGCGATTGGCCGGTTTGCTCCATCCACACGCCATCAGCAGTGATGTCGGGTTTCATGCCAACAATCTCTTGCGGCTCGGTTTGGGACAAGTCTTGCTTACCGCCGGTTTGCCTGCCGATTCTGGTGGTGGAATGGCACCGTATCCAGCCGGTTTTTACCTTGTTGTCTTACCATTTCAGCTCTTACTCAGTGATGATTTCGCGACCCGTCGTCTACTAGTTACGATAATGGCGGCTGCGCTTGATAGTCTCTTTTGTCTGGCAATCTGGTGGTGGGTCAAACAGGCTGGTTTCAGTACACGGGCAGCGCTCCTGAGTGCTGCTTGCTACATTGGCTCAACCCAGGCCCTCGAAGCATTATCCATCGGCGAACTGGCGAATGTCGGTGGTCAGGCTCTCATACTACCAGCTCTGATAGGTTTGAGTCTCGGTGCAACCGGTCGGCAGAGCAGTTGGTTGTCCATATTCGTTATGATGCTTGCGATTGCGGCTGGCTTGCTGGCCCATTCAGGGGTGACGCTGGGATTTGGGTTACTGATAGCCTGGGCGTGGATTCTGGCGTGGCGACAGCCATCAGTACTGACCGGCCCGCGGCGGTTGTTGCTTGCTGGCGGTGGTGGATTGATCTTCGTGCTGATCGTTGTTTATACTGCGCCACCCTATCTCGAGTTGATCGGTCAGCGTGGAGAACAGGGTGTAGCGGGTGGTCAATCGCCAGGCCAGATTCTGTTTGATACGTTACTAGCGCTCGCGGGCTTGCAACCGCCACAACGACGCAGCCTGCCTATTCCGTTTGCACTACTGCCCGCAACGCTGTGTGGGGTATGGCTGATCTGGCGTGCATCGCGAACCGATACCGCTGGTTTGCGCTGGTTACTTGGGATGTGGTGGGGGGGTGCCTTGAGCGGGCTAGCTCTGCTCCTGGTAGCTGATCAGGGCTTACGTTGGGCACTATTTCTCTACCCGGCACTCTGCATTCCGGTCGGTGTTGTGTTCGATCATCTTGCCACTCGTTCCACCTGGCAACGTTGGCTCGCGATAAGTTGGTTGGCCCTTATCCTTGGTCAGTCCATGAGTTTGTGGATCGGCCAAATCCGCGACTACTTACACTGATGTCTGGATGACGAACAAGAGGTTTCCAGCGCTGCTATTCAGATGCATGGACACCCATCGTTTGTAGCGAGATCAATGAACATAGCAGGGCGGATGCAAGGTCCGCCCTGTGCACGCATCATAGTCAATCGATAACGGGAGACGTTGCCTCAATCAGATCAAAACCCGATGAAAGATATGCGTCCCGATCAAACAAGGGTATACGCTGGTCGCTATCCTACTCATTAGCAATATCACGTACCACGTCTGTTACTGACAGCACACCAATTGGCCGCAACCCCTTCTCACCAGGCTCAACGACTACAACCCGATGGATACGACGTTCCATCATCAACCGGCTGGCATGTTGCAGAGTATCCTGCGGTGTGACCGATACAACGTCGGTGACCATAATGTGACCGGCTGTTAATCCACGCCAGTGTTTCCAGTACTGCTCGTAAAGCCGTGCATTGACCAGGTCAGTACGGGAAACTAATCCAACCATATATCCATCATCATCAACGACCACTAATGCACTCACATCTTGTTCTGACATCTGACGGGCAACATCCTGAATTGGGGTTTCACGCTTGCACGTGAGCACGCCGACGTGCATCACTTCACCAACTGTTCGCTCCATGACTCCTCCCTTCCTCGATGTGCAAAGTTTCAACTATTGATAGTTGTTTTAGTGTAATCAATCTAACACGGTGCGTCAATATCAGTTTTGGTCACTCTTGGTGTATTTTGTATCATAGCAACTGCGGTCACAATGAATGCAGTATCGGTTTGCACAGGGCACTTATTCATGCTAGAATCGTAGTACCTTCGATCAGCAGCGAATTGCTACCTTGTCGAGTGAATATATGTCTGAACCGACGACCAATCAACGTCAGCCGGCAATACCCGGTCTTGAAGTGGAAGCAACTGCCGTTGTAGGGATTGGCCTGGGCTTAACCGGGCTTGCCCTTGGCTTACGACCACGATTGGCACCGGTAGCATTGGCTCTCACAGCACTGACTGCTGCTCTCTTTCGTAACCCGCGTCGTGTTCCTCCCGACGAACCGCGTACCATCTTCGCAGTCGCCGATGGTCAGGTGCAGGGCGTGCGCGAAGTGTACGAGCACCGCTTCGTCCATAGCGACTGTTTGCGTCTGACCACAGTCGTGAGTCCGCTTGACGTACCGATTTGCCGCGCACCGGTTGCGGGTCATGTGGTGTACCTTGAACAACTGATGGGTGATCATCGTCCGTTACGTGATCCGCATGCCCCTGAACGTAATCAGCGTCTGTACATCGGTCTCGAGACGGTGTGGGGACCGATTCTTCTCGCCATTATTGCTTCACCTTTAGGCCGCTGGCTGCGTTGTGAAACAACCCAGGGTGCGATGCTCAACCCTGGTGCACGTATTGCCAGTATTCGTTTTGGCGGCCAGGTCGATCTCTACATTCAGCGCGATGTTCTTGAGCCACTTGTGGCGCCTGGTGCGCGAACGTTAGCCGGTCGTAGTCGGTTGGGTACGGTGGTGGTCTGATCCTGACATGATCGCTCCCTTCACGCTCTTATTTGAAGAAGAGATGAACTCTGGAGCCGGCTTACCGGCTGAACTCCGCTCGATCTACAACGGTGACTGGCGTCTACCCGCTATCCCGACGCATCGCCCCGCAGTCTGGACGAACTTCGTGGTTTCGCACGATGGTCGGATTGCTTTCAATCAGCCTGGTTGGAATGGTGGGAATGCGATTAGTCGGCACAATCAGAATGATCACTGGCTTATGGAGCTGGTACGGGCCCGCGCCGATGCGATCCTGGTGGGCAATAGTACGCTGCGGGTTGCCCGGCGCCATCATTGGGCGCCGGGTGAAGTTTTCGCCTCACCGTCGTTCGCTGCGCTGCGTGCGGCTGAAGGGCGTCCTGCAATACCGGCACTGGTGATCCTCTCAGCCAGTGGTGAGTTGCCGCCTGCTGCTGCGCTGGATACGCCACGATCCCTCTTTTTGATCACCACTGCCCATGGTGCTGAGCGCGCTCGTGCACGCTATCCACAACTTGTCCCGCTAATCGGTACTGACGGTCAAATCGATCTCGCGTCTGCACTGAGGATCCTCCGCCAGCAATACAGTGTTCAGACATTGCTGAGTGAGGGTGGTGGGCGAACGTATGGCGCATTGCTGGGCGATCACCTGATCGATGAAGTCTTCCTCACGATCAGCCCAATTATTGTCGGGAATCCGGCACCACCGCAGGCGTCACGTCCTGGTCTGGTCGAAGGGATTGCGTTCGCACCGCATCATCCGCCTCGTCTGCACCTGATCAGCTTGCGGCGAGTGACAGATTTTCTCTTTCAACGTGCCCGCATCGTTCCTGCTACTGGCGCAGAAACTGTATAATGTTTCCCAGGCCGGCCAAGAGAGACGGGCGATGGTATGGTGAATGAAGAGCAGCGACTGATCAGTGCAGCCCAGGCAGGAGATCTCGATTCGTTTAACCAGATCGTTCGGCTATACGAAACGCGGGTTTACAACCTCTGTTATCGGATGCTCGGCGATCCTGATGCCGCCGCTGATGCAACCCAGGATACATTTATCGCCGCTTTTCGTAGTTTAGCGAGCTTTCGGGGTGGTGTGCTGAAGTCGTGGCTCCTACGTATTGCCACCAATGCCTGCTACGATGTCCTACGCACGCGGAAGCGACGTCCATCAGTGTCGCTCGACATAATGGATCATGAAGAGGAGGGGCGTCGATCTGAACTGCCCGACCAGGGGGCAACGCTCGATGAAATGGTACTGCAACATGAACTAAGTGCTGCAATTCAACGTGGTCTGGCCGAATTACCAGAAGATCAGCGCATTGTCCTTATCCTTAGCGATATTCAAGGATTGGCCTACGAAGAAATTGCGCAAATTACCGGCATCCAGTTAGGAACAGTCAAATCGCGTTTGAGTCGGGCACGGGCCAAATTGCGCGATATTCTCCGCGCAGGGGAACTGTTACCGTTAAAATATCGTCTAGATGATGAGTCAAAGACATCGTGAAACACGCCAGATGGTCGTGCGAGTACGCAGATGATCCATTCGTCTTCTTCACCAACTGAATTACCTGAGCGTGACCGCGAGTTGCTCTCGGCGTATATCGATAATGAGCTGTCGCCAGACGAGCGTACTGCACTTGAACAGCGATTAGCAGTTGATCCGTTGTTGCGTCGTGAATTAGCCGAGCTGCGTGCAGTGCGCGACATCCTCCGTGAACAGCCATGGGTAACACCACCGCGCTCGTTTACACTCACACCTGAGATGGTTGGTGTGCGTCCTCGTCGCTTTGCGTTCTCGCGTTGGTGGCAGCCGTTCGGTGCGCTAGGCGCGCTGGTTCTGGTGATGTTGATCGGTTGGCAATTGCTCAATCTCAACCGTATGCCACTCCAGACGGCGGCGCCTGTGGCTGCAACGGCTGTTCCTGAAAACGTACCGGCACTCGCTGCCCAACCAGAGGCTCTTGCTCGACAGGAGCCAACTTCCGAACCGGAGATAAGTGCAATGGCCGAACAAGCGTCACCAGCAGCAGGGATCGCTGCGATCCAATCGGAGCCAACGAATGGCGCTGCTCGTGAACCTGCCGATGGCGGGCATGCCGGGTTGCCCGCTTCGCCCCAGCCAGCCCGCCCCAATCCGCCCCCGTTGCCAGTGGTTGTTGGTTTGGCCATCATTCTGTTCATCCTTGCCGGTATCTGGTTTTTGCGTCGGCGGGCAGAATAGATTCTTTGTTGAACCTGTAGTCGTTGAGTTGAGCCGATCCTGGTCAAACAATACCTCAGCCGAGGTGCAATGTGTTCAACCGACGCACGTTTGGTGTTCAGAGTGGCAAATTAGCCGTAACATCGACATCCCAGCCGTGCTGCACACCAGCATGAAAACGATAAAAGGCAGCCGCCGCTACCATAGCTGCGTTGTCGGTACAAAGGTCAAGTGCTGGCAAATAAACCGGCACATGGGCCCGTCGGATCATCTCTTCGCGCAGACGGCGGTTGGCGGCGACACCGCCGGCCAACAGAATGGCCTGAGCTTTGTAACGCCGTGCGGCATCAACTGTCTTGGTGACCAGCACATCTACGACCGACTCTTGAAAAGCGTAAGCCATCTGAGCAACAAACGGTGCATCGAGTTGGGAAGGCTCCGCGACACCCTTACGCCCACTCAAACGAGAGATTTGCGCTAACCGATCCTGCACTCGATGCAAGACAGCCGTTTTCAGTCCGCTAAATGAGAAATCGTAACTGTCACGGAGCCAGGCTCGTGGTAGTACACCGCCAGGAGTAGCCTGCGCTGCCGCAGCCTGAATTGCCGGTCCACCTGGATAACCGAGTCCCAAAATGCGGGCTACCTTATCGAAGGCTTCACCGGCCGCATCATCGCGCGTCTGACCGAGCAGTTCGTACTGACCATGGTCACGCAGCAAGGCCAGCAACGTGTGTCCACCACTCACTAGCAAAGCGACAAGCGGAAACGGTGGTGGTGGCGTATCTCCTAACCAGCCGGCGTATAGGTGGGCTTCGAGATGATTAACCGCCACAAAAGGCAGACCGCGCTGCCAAGCCATTGCCTTAGCCGCATTAAGACCGGTAAGGAGCGCACCACTCAGACCCGGCCCGTGGGTTGCAGCTACGGCGTGCACATCAGCCCAGCCGTTGGGAAGAGCAGCGAGTGCTGCTCGCACCACCGGCACGAGACTAAGAATATGTTGGCGTGATGCGATCTCTGGCACGACCCCACCGTAACGCTCGTGAGTTGCCATCTGAGAAGCAACAATGTTGCTGATGACCGTCCGTCCACCACGAACAACGGCAGCGGCTGTCTCATCACATGATGTCTCTAACGCCAGAATTGTGAAATCGGCGGGAAGTTGATTCATTGCCCAGTACCTTCTTATCCCTGAGTAGAACGACGTTCGCCGAAAATGGCTCGTCCGATCCGCACCATTGTCGCCCCTTCAGCAATCGCTGCGGTCAGATCATCACTCATCCCCATCGACAGTTCGCGCCAATCGGTGTTTGGATAGCGGCGGGCCAGATCGTCACGTAGCTCACGGAGTGCTGCAAAGTAGGGCCGTGCCTGATCGGGATGATCGACGATTGGCGCAATGGTCATCAGTCCACGCACTTCAAGCGCAGGCAGTTGCAAGATCGCCTCTACGTCGTGCAAAAATACCCGGTATGCTGGCTCGTTGTTGATCCCGCCGGTCAACGCGAACCCCTCTTTGCTCGTCTCACCACTGACATTCATTTGCAACAAAATCGGCAGCCGACGGTCGCGTTCACGCGCATAACGATCAAGCGTTTCGGCCAGTCGTAAGCTGTCAACTGAATGGATCAGATCGAAAAGTTCCACTGCAAGGCGCGCCTTATTGCGCTGGAGATGGCCAATCAGGTGCCAGCGTGGACGCGGGTGAAGATGGTGTAATGCGGCAATCTTTCGCTGCGCCTCCTGAACCCGATTCTCGCCAAAATCGCTGATACCCGCAGATGCTGCCTCAGCGATCACTTCTGGCGGATGGGTCTTACTAACCGCGATCAGTTGTATCTCGTGTACCTGACGACCCGCAGCGGCTGCCGCAGTAGCAATTTGGGCCTGTACCAATGCCAGACGTTCACGTAGCGTTTCGCTCATGGTTGCGTTTCCTGAATATCAATCAGCAGGCGTTGCTCGATTGGCGGATCAGGCGGGAGGTGCGTGATGAGTAAAAGCCCCCGCCCGTTCGGTAACGGTACACTCAGTTCAAGCGGTGTTGATCCACCAGGTGGTAGGTTGGCAATTGTTGTTCCCGGCGCTCGATAGCTCTCGCCACTACTGTCACGCAGTTCAAAAGCGCTAATCGGGACTGATAATTCAGTATTAGTAAGATTCGTAACCGTTCCCCTTATCCGTATTCCATTTGCGGTTGGTTCCAGCGCATCAATAATAACTCGTAGCCGTTGACTACTACCAACAGGATCAATCGGCTGTGAACGATTCCCGGCGCCGATCTGTCGCCAAAGGTTACGAGCCATTTCTTGTATCTCTGGTGACAGATTCTGTACTTCCAACTGCGGTAACGCAGGGAGTGGTAGTATTGGGGTTGGCTGACGCGCAAACTGATCGCTGAGAGCAACGGTACGAGTTTGTTGCATAAAGATACTGATCCCGATCAAAACAAATGCCCCCAATAAGCCGATCATCCAGAATGGTATGGGTGGTGCATCATCGTGCATACAATTTTATCCCTCATTTATCTCAAGAATACCTGGTGTTGTGTGTCCTATATTCTTCCTAAGCTCTGTGTGTATCTAATGACCCAGACTGCATCGGATGTAAGCGATCTGTGCGAAAGACAACCCTACTTTCACCGTGTACGGCTTCGCAGCATGCCCGATGCCCTTTATCTCTATTCTAGCCAGGGCTGGTCTGCTTGACAAACTGGCGTGAATAGCTTATATTCGATTACTGTCATCCACTGTGGTTAACCGTTCGCAACGCAATGATGCGCAGCGCTCGCTCAAAGCGCTCAGTCATGCATTGTGTTGCCTATGGCAACCCTTTGGAGACAGCAGATTGCCTGTTTGAGGAAGTAAGGAGAAGATGGTCATGAAACGTTCGATCAGTTTCTTGTTGCTGGTCGGTATGCTGGCCTCGCTGCTGGCAGCTTGTGGAGCGCCACAGGCCCAGCCGACGGCCACACCGCAACCGGCAACCCAGGCTACAGCGGCGCCTCAGCCAACTGCGGCGCCTCAGCCAACTGCGGCGCCTCAGCCAACTGCGGCTGCCGCACAAGTTATTAAGATTGCTACCCAAAGCCCATTGTCAGGTGGGCAGGCCGCGCTCGGTACCGGTATGAAGAATGCCGCCGAGTTGGCAGTTAAACAACTGTCTGGACCGCTTGCTGAATTGGGCTTCCGCGTCGAGCTTGCTCCGTTCGACGATCAGGCTCGGCCAGAGGTGGGGTCGGCGAACGCAAAGAATATCGTGTCGGATCAGGATATTCTCTGCGTGGTTGGGCACCTGAATTCAGGAGTGGCGCTAGCTGCTTTGCCGGATTACAAGAATGCCAGTCTGGCGATGGTCTCACCGGCGAACACGAACCCAAAGATTACGGAGGGTGGCTACGAAGTGGCCTTCCGCGTGGTGGGACGCGACGATGTGCAGGGTGCGGTGGCCGAGAAGTTTGCCCGCGAAGAGCTGAAGGTGAAGTCGGTCTACATCATTCACGACACGACGGCCTACGGGCAGGGGGTGGCCGAGTTCTTCCGTCGCAACGCTGAGGCCAACGGCCTGAAAGTGTTGGGCTTCGAGGGGACGGAAGAGCGGAGTGACTTTTCGGCGATCTTGACCCCAATCCTGGCTGCAAACCCCGACCTGATCTTCTTTGGTGGTATCTACGACCAGGCCGGGCCGTTCTTCCGCCAGGCGCGTGACCGGGGGATCACGGCCCAGTTTATGGGGCCTGACGGTCTTGAGTCGGAGGAACTGGTAACCCTTGCTGGTGATGCAGTCGATAAGATGTATTACACCACCGTCGCTGCGCCGGTAAGCCAGTTCCCTGATGCGGCGAAGTATGCACAGGACTATCAAGCAGCCTACGGCGACTCCGCACCCGCGTTCTCGGCACAGGCCTATGACGCGACCGGTATCTGTCTTACTGCCATTACCAATGCGGCGAAGGCTGCTGGTGGCAAGCCAACCCGTGCTCAGGTGTTGGCCGAAATCAAGGCCCTCAAGTCGTACAAGGGTATCACCGGTACTTACACCTTTAGCCCGAAGGGCGATCCTAATCCGGCTACCTACTTCGTACTCCAGGTCAATGCTGCCAACTGGAATGAGAACAAGCTTGTAACTCGACTGGAGATCGCACCGCCTGGTGAGGCGGCAAGTGGTGGTACAACCGGAGGTGCCACTGGTGGTACTGGTGAGTTTGATCTGACTGCACTAGCAGCACAGCTTGGCAATGTTGCTGCCAAGATTGGCAAGATTAAGATCGCTACCCAGGGTCCGCTTTCGGGTGGGCAAGCCGCGCTCGGTACCGGTATGAAGAATGCTGCTGAACTGGCGGTCGAGCAACTTAATGCCCAGTTGGGAGCACTTGGGATTACTTTCGAGCTGGTGCCTTTCGACGATCAGGCTCGGCCAGAGGTGGGGTCGGCGAACGCAAAGAATATCGTGTCGGATCAGGATATTCTCTGCGTGGTTGGGCACCTGAATTCAGGAGTGGCGCTAGCTGCTTTGCCGGATTACAAGAATGCCAGTCTGGCGATGGTCTCACCGGCGAACACGAACCCAAAGATTACGGAGGGTGGCTACGAAGTGGCCTTCCGCGTGGTGGGACGCGACGATGTGCAGGGTGCGGTGGCCGAGAAGTTTGCCCGCGAAGAGCTGAAGGTGAAGTCGGTCTACATCATTCACGACACGACGGCCTACGGGCAGGGGGTGGCCGAGTTCTTCCGTCGCAACGCTGAGGCCAACGGCCTGAAAGTGTTGGGCTTCGAGGGGACGGAAGAGCGGAGTGACTTTTCGGCGATCTTGACCCCAATCCTGGCTGCAAACCCCGACCTGATCTTCTTTGGTGGTATCTACGACCAGGCCGGGCCGTTCTTCCGCCAGGCGCGTGACCGGGGGATCACGGCCCAGTTTATGGGGCCTGACGGTCTTGAGTCGGAGGAACTGGTAACCCTTGCTGGTGATGCAGTCGATAAGATGTATTACACCACCGTCGCTGCGCCGGTAAGCCAGTTCCCTGATGCGGCGAAGTACGCACAGGATTACCAGGCTGCGTATGGCGACGCTGCACCTGCGTTCTCGGCACAGGCCTACGATGCGACCAACATTTGTGCTGCCGGTATTCTGTCGGCGGCTATTGCAGCGGGTGGCAAGCCGACACGTGCGCAGGTGGTGCAGGCCATTCGTGGTTTGCCGCCCTTCCCAGGTATTACCGGTACCTATGACTTCAACGAGAAGGGTGATCCAACGGTTGCTACCTACTTTGTGTTGAAGGTCAATGCGGCGGATTGGAACAAGAACGAGCTGATTAGCCGTCTCGAGATCGCACCGCCAAAGTAAAGTGAGGATGTAAGGGAATGTGCAGTGCGCGGGAAACGCTATCCCGCGCACTTGCCTAATGATTAGTTCGGGAGTATTCATGGCTGTCGATGCAACGGTTGCATCCACGACTGCACGTCGGTCGCTGGGAGAAGTGGTAGGGGTTGTTCTGGGTCCGGTCGGTCAACTTCTGGCATTCATCGTTGGGAGTGCGGTTAGTCTGTCGTTGATCGTAGTGGTGCTTGCTCTCGTACTCTCACCCGCCCAACCCGATATTATGCAGCGGGTAGTGATTATTCTGCCCCAGGTTATTATCGACGGATTAGTCCGTGGGTTTCTCTTCGCTACCATCGCTCTCGGTTACACGATGGTTTATGGCGTTCTTGAATTCATCAATTTTGCCCACGGCGAGATTTTCATGATCGGCGGAGTGGTGGGGGCAACGGTGAGTTTGCTGCTGGTGAACTCCGGCACACTGGCAAGTATTCCGCCACTGGTCTTCGTTCTGTTGGTTGTGTTGATTGCAATGGCCTTCTGTGGGATGCTGGCTGTCACAGTTGAGCGAATCGCTTATCGACCGCTTCGTAATGCCCCACGTCTGGTACCACTTATCTCGGCAATTGGGATGTCACTGATCTTGCAAGACTTGGCTCGCCTGGTGATGACCAACAGTCCGCTGGGATTCAACGCACGGTACCAGACCCCTGATTTTGGTCAACCGCTTCGCTTATTTGAGATGCAGGTTGGCGAACGTAGCGTACCGGTCATTCTCAGTCCGCGTGATCTTATCTTTATCGTCGCGGCAACTATTATGTTGATTGTGCTGAATTACATCGTGAATGTGACAAAGCTCGGTAAAGCGATTCGAGCGACAGCACAAGATATGCCGACGGCGAGCTTAATGGGTGTTGATGTAAATCGGATCATTGCGCTAACCTTTTTGATCGGTGGAGCACTCGGTGGCGCCGCTGGTGCATTGTTCGGCTTGCGCATTGGTACCGTGAATCCATACATGGGGCTGATCCCTGGCCTGAAAGCGTTTACTGCTGCTGTGTTAGGTGGTATCGGCAATATTACCGGTGCCATGGTTGGTGGTATTGTACTGGGCTTTCTTGAAGCCTTTGTCGCTGCTTACCTGGCTATCTTCACGGGTGGTAATTTCTCAGGTGCAGCTTATGCCGATATTGCAGCGTTTAGTATCTTGATCTTGCTGTTGATCTTCCGGCCTTCCGGTCTGCTCGGTGAGGCGACAACGCAGAAGGTGTGAGCGATATGACCACAGGCACTTCTTCGCAGAGTCTATGGCAACGTGTAACAGCGCCTCTCAGTAGTGGACCTACCGCGTATGCGTTTCTAACGTTCTATGTGGTGGTTTGTTCTGTTCTTCTCTTGACCAACCCACGTACCGAACTGAGCACCGATATAGTGTTTGTGCTCTTTATGTTGTCGATGCTCGTAGCTTATCGGTCGCGGGTGTCAGCGTGGTTTAAGGTTGCGCTCGGAGCGATTGCGCTGGGCATTGTTTTACCCTACTTTGGGACGCTTAATCCTTTCTACATCGATGTGGCGACCCAGGCCGGTATCTTCACAGCATTAGCCCTCGGTTTGAATGTCGTTGTTGGGTTTGCCGGTCTGCTTGACCTTGGCTATGTGGCGTTTTTTGCTGTCGGTGCGTATGCCTGGGCAATCTTTAGCACTCCACAGATTACTGAGATCAATCCGGCCTGGAGTCCGGTTGACCCGATTATGTTCTATCCATTTCTGGTCATCGGTCTGATCCTGGGCCTGATCACTGGTGTGCTGTTAGGTTTGCCGGTATTGCGCTTGCGTGGTGATTATCTGGCAATCGTGACGCTAGGCTTTGGTGAAGTGATCCGGGTGGTTGCCAATAACCTTGATCGTCCGATTAACGTTACGAATGGTTCTCAGGGTATTCGGGATATTGAACGACCGCCGCTGGTGTTAGTTGATCTGGCACGTAATCTGGGTGTGGTGGCTGATGACAATCGGCTTTACCAGCTCTTCTTTTACTACCTGGTGCTAATCATTTTGCTCCTGACCGTGATTGTTGTGGCCCGGCTGAAGAATTCGCGTACCGGTCGGGCATGGGAAGCGATTCGCGAAGATGAGGTGGCCGCGATTGCTCAGGGCATCCCGCGTGTGCGCATGAAGCTATTGGCCTTCGCGATTGGGGCCTCTTTTGCGGGTGTGATGGGCGTGGTGTTTGCCTCGAAACAGCTCTTCATCAACCCGCCGACGTTCGATTTGCTACGCTCGATCAATATTCTGGCGATGGTCATTCTCGGCGGCATGGGTTCAATTCCTGGTGCTATGCTAGGCGCTATCATTGTCACCATGCTCGATTTACAAATCCTGCCACGTACCGCAGCGGTAATCCGTGAAGCTCAGGCTGCTGGTTTTCCTATTCCGCGCCAGTTCGATCCGACTCAGTATCAGCGGCTCCTGTTCGGCTTGCTGCTAGTCATTATGATGATCTTCCGCCCCGAGGGACTCTGGCCTGACGAACGACGTCGTGAAGAGCAGCACGAGGTAGAAATTGGTGAAGAAGAGTTAGCGTCCGATAAGGCCGTTGCCCCAACCGGCGCCGATACGGGGAGATAGCTATGGCGCTTTTAGAAGCTGCACATATTACGAAAATCTTCGGTGGTCTAGTTGCAGTCAACGATGTGACCTTCACCGTTGAACCGGGAAGTATTGTCAGCGTGATCGGGCCGAACGGTGCCGGAAAGACCACGTTTTTCAATGTTTTGACCGGCATCTATAAGCCTGATAAAGGTCAGGTGATCTTTGCCGGTCAGGATATTACCGGCTGGCGACCCGACCAGATTGCTGCGCTGGGAATGCGGCGCACATTTCAGAATATCCGCCTATTTGGCAACATGACCGTGCTAGAGAATGTTCTGATCGGCATGCACGTGCATCTGAAAGCCTCGATCTGGAGCGTGATCTTCCGTGCGCGCAATATGGTGCGGGAAGAGGCGAAAGCTCGCAACAAGGCTATCGAATTGCTCGATTTCGTCGGTATTGCTGACAAGCGCAACGAGTTGGCGAAGAATTTACCTTACGGCGACCAGCGTCGGCTTGAGATCGCTCGTGCCCTGGCAGGCGATCCGAAGATCATTCTGCTTGATGAGCCAACCGCCGGTATGAACCCGCACGAGACGACAGAGGCTACCCAGTTGATTCGTCGTTTGCGCGATGAACGTGGGATCACTGTTATTTTGATCGAGCATGATATGCGGCTGGTGATGTCGATTTCTGAACGCATTACAGTGCTTGATTACGGTAGTAAGATTGCCGAAGGCGATGTGCAGGCTATCCGTACCAATCCGCGGGTGATTGAAGCCTACCTCGGTAGAGGCGCCGCTGGTCACGCTGCTTGATCTTTCATTGTGAATGTGTAGCCATGGCAACCAGATCAGTCGTTCAGAAGCTAGAGAAGATAGTTGAAACCTTTCTCCGCTCAGGACAGACAAATGTGATCGCGCACCAATGACTCCCCCTTGTGCCGTTTATAGGCTCGAATCGGGTTCTGGGTGACCATGGCTTAGGACAGAGGAAATTATGGCGCTGCTGGAATTGCAGAATGTACATACCTACTACGGAAAAATCCATGCCCTCAAAGGTATCTCGATGCGGGTTGAAGCCGGGGAGATCGTGACCCTGATCGGCTCGAACGGTGCTGGTAAGAGCACAACGCTACGTACTATTTCAGGGTTATTGAAACCTCGCCATGGTCAGATTTTGTTTAAGGGGCAGCGGATTGATACCTTACCACCGCATGAGATTGTGAAGCTAGGGATTGCTCAGGCGCCCGAAGGCCGACGGATCTTTCCACGCCTGACCGTGCTGGAAAATCTTGAAATGGGTGCCTTCCTCTACAATACCCGCAGCCCTGAATATCAGGCCGACCTTGATCGGGTGTTGACCCTCTTCCCGCGTCTGCGCGAACGGGTGAGCCAGAAAGGGGGGACGCTGTCGGGTGGTGAACAGCAGATGCTCGCTATCGGTCGTGCATTGATGACCCGTCCCCAGGTGTTGTTGCTCGATGAACCATCGATGGGGCTAGCTCCAGTATTAGTCGAGCAGATTTTCGAGATTATTCAGACGATTAATCAGCAAGGTACAACCGTTCTGTTGGTGGAGCAGAACGCCTTGCAGGCTCTCTCAATTGCCCATCGTGGGTATGTGTTGCAGAGTGGTGAGATTGTGCTGGAAGATACTGCCACCAATCTGCGTAACAATGCGATGGTGCAGAAGGCATATTTGGGTTTGGAGTAGCGGGTAGCGGAACAGTTTTGGGAGGAACGGGGGGATGAGGGTACGATCCCGAAAAGCACCATCGCCGCAGTATCCGCCTGAAGGGATACAATTACAGCCAGCCTGGGGCCTATTTCATTACTCTCGTCGCGCAGGGGCGGGTGTGTATATTCAGCGATGTTGTCGATGGCGCGATATGCCGGAACGATACAAGACGTATCGTTGCCGAGGCGTGACAGTGGTTGGCCACACAGTACGCTTACGTGATGCTGGATGCCTGGGTCGTCATGCCCAACCACCTGCACGGGATTATGGTGATCACCGACCCCGGTGGGGATGCCGATCAGGGTAAGGGCGTTCACGAACCGCCCTCACCCGGCGCAAATCGGTCGGACGGCTGGTGGGGGCATTTAGAACGGTGTCCACCAAACGCATCAACGAACAACGCGGTACGCTGGGCGCGGTGGTCTGGCAGCGATTATTATGAACATATCATCCGTGGCGTGGCGTTGCTGGTGTGGATTCGTCGGTATATCGCCACCAATCCAAATCCATCGTGTTGGTCTATGGATCGGGAGAATCGCAGTTACTAAGAGCCTATCCGAATAATTGTCTCACCGTACAGCGGATGAAACCTGATAGATGTACGGGCGCAGCGTCGCTGCACCCCAACCGATCTTCGTTTTGCGACAGGGTATTCCGGATAGGCTCTAAGCACAGGTAACATGTGCGATTTGCATAAATTCGCCATCCCTGACTGGCCGACGTCTGCCGCACTGCTGTCCAAACTCATCTCCGGCGCACTGCGGGTGAAATGCGGAACGGTTTTTGGCGGAGCGGGGAAGATGAGTAGCACCGTCACCCATGTCGGGCTTGCAGCCCATGTTGTGCATGCACAATCTTCGCACCACTTCTGCCCAACACTCCCTTTGTGCCGCCCGTTGCAATCGTAACTCGACTATGCTAGAATAATTCACGTCTACAAGCGGGGGATTTTCCACTGTTACCAGCGCTTCGCGCGAGCCTTGAGTCGCACGCCGCGCCGGCAAGTTCATCGGTTCGTGCATTCGTGCAACGAAGGAGTTGGGATCATGCAAGATCTGAATGCCGTCCAAAGTCTCGCAGTCTGGGTCGTTCTCGTTATCTCGCTGCTCGGTATCGGTTACGCCTTCTTCATTCGCAGTCAAATCCTTGCTCAGGATACGGGTACCCCAAAAATGCGTGAGGTCTGGGGCTTCATCAAGACCGGAGCGAACGCATATCTAAGCCAGCAATTCCGCACCATTTCTATCTTGATCGTTATCTTAACGTTTGTTCTAGCGGCAAGTGTGTTTATCATTCCCCCAACAACCGAAGCGGTTGAGCGCTTTGGCAGCAAAGAAGCGGCCACGCTTTGGGTCGCCATTGGGCGGGCCGTTGCCTTCCTGATGGGGTCACTCTTCAGCTATGCCGTTGGTTTTGTGGGCATGAATGTGGCCGTTGAGGGGAATGTTCGCGTGGCAGCGGCTGCACGCAAAGGGTATAACCCGGCGTTACAGGTGGCGTATAAGTCCGGTTCGGTAACCGGTATGCTGACCGTCGGCCTGGGGTTGCTGGGTGGAACCTTGATCTTTATGGTGTTTGGTATTGCTGCTCCTGATGCCTTGCTCGGTTTTGGCTTTGGCGGCTCGCTGATCGCACTCTTTATGCGTGTAGGCGGTGGTATCTACACCAAGGCGGCTGACGTGGGTGCCGATCTGGTTGGGAAAGTAGAAGCCGGTATCCCTGAAGACGATCCCCGCAACGCGGCAGTGATTGCTGACCTGGTTGGTGATAATGTTGGCGACTGTGCCGGTATGGCTGCCGACGTGTTCGAGAGCTTTGAAGTTACGCTTGTTTCGGCATTGATTCTGGGTCTGGTGTTGGGCGATGCGGTCGTCGGTACGATTGGTGATGGTGACTATGATCTGCGCTTTATCATCTTCCCCTTGGTGTTGCGGGCCATTGGGGTTGTAGCATCGGTTATCGGGAACCTGTTTGTAACTACCGATGAGCGAAAGCGCAACGCAATGGCGGCGATGAACCGTGGCTTCTACATTGCTGCCGGCCTGGCTATTGCTGCTAGCGCTGCGGCAACACCTGTCTTTATGGTGTTTATGGTGAATGAGACCACCAGTGTAGTGGACTGGCGGCCTTTCTTTGCGACGCTGTCAGGTGTGGTTCTGGCTATTGTGCTCGATAAGCTGACCGAGTATTTTACCAGTACCCACTATAGCCCGGTAAAAGAGACCTCCAAGGCTTCGCAGACCGGATCGGCGACGAATATCCTCTCTGGCCTGGCACTGGGTATGGAGAGTAGTGTCTGGGCGATTCTGGTGATCTCTGCCTCGATCTTTACCTCGGTGTTGATTTATTCAGGGGAACCGGCAGCAACTCAGTTTACCGCTATCCTGTACGGTGTGTCATTGACCGGTATCGGGATGTTACTACTCACCGGTAATACCATCTCGATGGATAGCTTCGGGCCGATCTCCGATAATGCCAATGGTATTGGTGAGATGGCCGGCCTCGATAAGAATGCCCGCAATGTGATGGATGATCTTGATGCGGTTGGTAATACAACGAAGGCCGTTACCAAGGGTATTGCTATCGGTTCGGCGGTCATTGCGGCAGTTGCGCTCTACGGTTCGTATTTTACCGACGTGAATAAGGTACTACAGCAGATGATTAACGAGGGCCGGCAGGGTGTTGAACTGCTCGCCTCAATTAACGTAGCAGCTCCACCAGTATTTATCGGTCTACTCATCGGTGGTGCGGTACCGTTCCTCTTCTCGGCCCTGACTATTCGTGCAGTGTCACGGGCGGCTGCCCAGATCGTCAATGAGGTGCGGCGACAGTTCCGTATCCCTGGCTTGATGGAAGGTAAAGTACAGCCCGATTACGCTCGTGCGGTTCAAATTTCGACGACGGCAGCTCAGAAAGAGCTGATCAGTTTGGGTTTGATCGCGGTGATGGTGCCGATTATTGTTGGCTTTACATTAGGTGTCGAAGCGCTGGGTGGTTTCCTTGCCGGTATTATCCTTACTGGTCAATTGATGGCGGTGTTCCAGGCTAATGCCGGTGGCGCCTGGGATAACGCCAAGAAGTATATCGAAGAAGGCAACTTCGGCGGTAAGCATAGCGAGCCGCATAAGGCGGCAGTGGTTGGCGATACCGTTGGTGATCCGTTGAAGGATACAGCCGGGCCAGCGTTGAACCCAATGATCAAGGTCATTAACCTGGTAGCGCTCATTATTGCGCCTATTGTGGTGACGGTTGAACCAGGTAGCCCCGGCGTCATTATCGCGATGATTATCTGTTTGGCGGCGTTGATCTGGGCGATCTGGCAGAGCAAGCGCGAGAGTGAAGCGCTGAAGGAGATCGCTCAGGCTCCGGCTTCGGCTGATTAGATGTTTCTTGAAGGTGATACGTAGGGGTGGGTGATGAACCTACCCCTGAATTTGTTTCTGGCTATTTCCTCTCGACGATACCTCTTCCGCTATGGGAGAGAAAAGGGGTTATGGGAAAGGTAAACGGGAGTGCTATGCTTCTATGACGTGCACTAACTTCCAGGTGAACCTATCAGTTGGCACATCAGCACCCTATCATCCTCATTAGGTTCCTCACAGGCGGGGTCCGTACAGCGGTTGCGGGGATTACTGTCTGCAAGCATGCGATGTTCGTCAATGTCGCTCCGTGGTTGTGCAGTTCGGTGATCACATGCAACCCGAAGCTGAAATCATTAATAGCTCACTCATACCTCATTTTCGTTATCAGAACTTTACCCATCCTGACTGTTAACGGTTGGTAGTGAATTTTTTCCACAAAAACTGTTACTAGCAGGATAGGATCAAAGTAGCATTCGCTCATCAGTCTGGGAGAAGTGTGATGACGACACCCACGACCGATATTGCTACCGACCGCAATGTTCGCCCTGTTAGTGACAATCGCCGTAAGATTCTCGAAGCGACGATGAAACGCTTCCAGTATCAAGGCGATGCACTGATCGAGGTTCTCCACAAAGCCCAAGAGTTGTACGGCTTTCTGTCACCGGAGTTGTTGAGCGAAGTAGCTCAGCGGCTCAGGTTGCCGCCGAGCCGAGTCTACGGTGTGGCGACCTTTTACCACTTCTTTTCTCTCGTACCGCAGGGTGAACATAGTTGCACGGTCTGTCTGGGTACGGCCTGCTACGTGCGTGGTGCAGCACACCTATTGCACGATCTTGAAACACTTAGCGGTGTCAAGGCTGGTCACACCAGCAGCGATGGACGGTTTTCCCTACTCACAGCGCGCTGTCTAGGTGCCTGCGGCATTGCGCCAGCAGTCGTGCTTGATGGTGAGGTCATTGGTCACGCCGATTGCTCTGATCTGACAGCCCGTATTCAGAAACTGCTTGGCCGCGAGGAGTAGCGTATGGATCTCCACGAACTTGAGGCAATTGCTGAACGCGAGCAGGCTCAACGTCCTCATTTACGTATCCTCTGCTGTGCTGCGGCCGGTTGTCAGGCTTCAGGCGCATTAGAGATTAAGCGTCGGTTAGAGTTAGTCCTCTCCGCCGCCGGTAAGCTGGCTGAGGTCGAAGTGACGCCGGTTGGGTGCATGGGGCTGTGTGGTCATGGGCCACTGGTGCGCATTGAACCCGAGGGGACAGTGTTCGAGCGGGTGACTCCGGCAGATGCCGAAGAGATTGTAAGTGCGCTTGAGCAAGGCCCTTGTAATGTCTTGCACTGCGACCTGAACCATCCCTTCTTTACCCGCCAGCAACCGATTGTACTGCGGCACTGCGGTCGGATTAATCCTGAACGAATTGAGGATTATATTGCAGTCGGTGGCTATCGCACCCTCTACCATGTGATTCACGACCTGACTCCGGCTGAGGTCATCCAGATTATTGCGCGCAGTGGTCTGCGGGGACGGGGCGGTGCCGGGTATCCGACCGGATTAAAGTGGGCTACTGTTGCCAAAAGTCCCGGTGAACGGAAGTTTGTGATCTGTAATGCCGACGAGGGTGATCCAGGGGCATTTATGGATCGCAGCGTGCTCGAGAGCGATCCGCACCTGGTGCTCGAGGGTATGGCGATTGCAGCGTATGCAGTGGGCGCCGAACAAGGGTTTATTTACGTGCGCGGTGAATATCCGCTGGCAATTGAACGGTTACAGAAAGCGATTGTGCAGGCTCGTCGGCTGGGTTTGCTCGGTGCCCAGATTTTTGAGAGCGGTTTTAACTTTCGGGTTGATATTCGGGTTGGCGCCGGCGCTTTTGTCTGTGGTGAAGAGACAGCTCTGATCGCGTCAATTGAAGGACGGCGCGGTCAACCACGTCCGCGTCCGCCATATCCGGCAGAAAAGGGTCTCTGGGGCATGCCCACTCTGATCAACAATGTCGAGACCTTTGCCAACGTTACTGCCATTATTGAACATGGCCCAGAGTGGTTCCGTCAGATTGGAACTGAGAAGAGTAAAGGGACAAAGGTCTTTGCGTTGACCGGCAAGATTCGCAATACCGGTTTAATCGAAGTGCCGATGGGGATCACGCTACGCGAGATTGTCTACGAGATTGGAGATGGTACACCCGATGGCACGCCGGTAAAAGCCGTTCAAACAGGTGGCCCTTCAGGTGGGTGTATTCCGGCTGAGCTGTTTGATACGCCGGTTGATTACGAATCACTGGCTGCCGTCGGTTCAATTATGGGTTCCGGTGGGATGGTGGTCATGGACGAGCACACCAACATGGTTGATGTTGCTCGCTTTTATATCGAGTTCTGTAAAGACGAGTCTTGCGGCAAATGTATTCCCTGTCGGGTTGGTACAGTACAGCTCTTCAATCTGCTGACCAAATTACGGAACGGACAGGCACAACCACGCGATCTCGATACTATAGAAGAGTTGTGCGAGTTAATGCGCGAAACAAGTCTTTGCGGGTTAGGGCAATCAGCACCAAATCCGGTGCTGAGTACGTTGCAATACTTCCGGCACGAGTATGAGCAACTGATTGGCGTGGAGGTTGATCATGGCAGCTAAAACACTCACAATTGATGATCACCTGGTTTCAGCCCGACCCGGCGAGACGCTGCTAGAGGCTATTCGCGAAGCGGGGATTGTTATTCCTACTCTTTGCCATCTCGACGGCCTATCGGATGTAGGCGCCTGTCGGCTCTGTCTGGTCGAGATCGAAGGTCAACGGCGGTTACAGCCGGCCTGTATGACTATGGTGAGTGAAGGGATGGTTGTGCGCACCTCTACACCAAGGTTACAAGCCTATCGACGTCAAATTGTTGAATTGCTTTTTGCTGAGCGCAACCATGTATGTGCCGTCTGTGTTGCCAGTGGCAACTGTGAATTGCAACGGCTGGCCGTAATGGTAGGTATGGATCACGTGCGCTACGACTATCTTTCACCTGATTGTTCGGTTGACATCTCGCATCCCCGGTTTGGCATTGATCACAACCGTTGCGTCCTCTGTACCCGTTGTGTTCGTGCCTGTGATGAAATTGAGGGTGTACATACCTGGGATGTTGCCGGTCGTGGCGTGCAGGCACGGGTGATTACCGATATGAACCAGCCGTGGGGAACATCAACCACGTGTACCAGTTGCGGCAAATGTCAACTGGCCTGTCCGACGGGGGCTATTTTCCCGCGTGGTGTAACGGTAGGTGAACGGCCACATGCCAGCGAGCGGATTGCGCTGATTATTGAGGCACGGAAGCAACGCTGGTAAGCAGAACATAATTGCCGTGTGAGATAGTGCTGGCGCAATGGTGAGCCACAGGTGAGAGGAAGCAACTTATGAGCCGCTTGCGTATTGCGACGATCTGGCTGGGTGGATGTTCGGGATGCCACATGTCGTTCCTCGATCTCGATGAGTGGCTAATCGAGCTGGCCGCTCGTGCCGATCTCGTTTATAGTCCTATTGCCGATGCGAAACATTTTCCAGCAGAGGTTGATCTGACCCTCATCGAAGGTGCGATTGCTAGCGACGAACATCGTGAGCTGGCAAAGACGGCACGCCGTCAGAGCAAATGTATCGTTTCCTTCGGTGATTGTGCGGTAACCGGTAATGTAACAGCGCTGCGCAACCCACTTGGCCCGGCCAGGAATGTGCTACAGCAGGTGTATGTCGAGCACAGTGACCCACGAGGGGTTATTCCTCACGAACCGGGAATTATCCCGCTTCTGCTCGATAAAGTCGTGCCGGTACACCAGGTCATTCCCGTAGATTATTACTTGTCGGGCTGTCCGCCCTCGGCGTCACGCATCCGGGCACTGCTAGAGGCGCTGCTGGAAGGGCGCGAACCACCGGTCGATATTCGCTACGGATAAGCAAGCGCTGGTGCTACAACTACGTTGAGTGAGGGAGTGAACAATGGGCCAACGTATTCTCATTGATCCGGTCACGCGCATTGAGGGTCATGCCAAGATCAGTATTCATCTTGATGAGGCCGGTAATGTTGCGGAAACACGGTTTCATGTCACCGAGTTTCGTGGCTTCGAGCGCTTTTGTATTGGCAGACCCTTCTGGGAGATGCCGGGCATTACGGCACGCATCTGTGGTATCTGTCCGGTAAGCCACTTGCTCGCCTCAGCGCGTGCCGGTGACGGCATTCTCGCTGTGATAATTCCTCCTGCTGCCGAGAAATTGCGTCGATTGATGAATCTGGGGCAGATCATTCAATCTCACGCGCTGAGTTTCTTTCACCTGAGTGGCCCTGATCTGATGCTTGGTTTTGATAGTGATCCGGCTCAGCGCAACATCTTTGGTCTGATTGCAGCCGATCCAGAGCTGGCACGCAATGGCATTCGGCTCCGTCAGTTTGGACAAGAGGTGATTGAACTGCTAGGCGGACGCAAGATTCATCCGGCCTGGGCTGTGCCAGGCGGTGTGCGCAGTGGCCTTAGCGAGCGGAGTCGCGATCACATCCGGGCAAAACTACCAGACATGCTGACCATTGCCTGTCAGGCCCTCGGTAGACTCAAGCAGCTCGGCGAAACATATCAACGTGAAATTGAAACATTCGGTGTCTTTCCCAGTCTCTACCTAGGTATGGTTGGCCCTGGTGGACGATGGATGCACTATGGCGGGAAGCTCCGTGTGATCGATCACCGTGGCAACATTCTCGTTGATGAACTCGATCCCATCGACTATTGTGATGTTATTGGTGAGGCGGCTGAACCGTGGAGTTATCTGAAATTCCCGTACATTCGGGCTTTAGGCTATCCGCAAGGGATGTACCGGGTCGGGCCGCTGGCGCGGATCAACATCTGTACAACAATGGGTGCGCCGCGAGCCGACGCCGAATTACAGGAGCTACGTCAGGCAGTTGGGCCGGTCATTGAAGGGAGTTTCTACTACCATCACGCACGCCTCATCGAGATTATTGCTGCACTCGAGCGGATGGAAGTTTTGCTTGAAGATGACGACTTACTCTCGTCAGATTTACGTGCTGACGCTGGTGTCAATCGTCACGAGGCGGTAGGGGTAAGTGAAGCGCCACGGGGCACCCTCTTCCATCATTATCGAGTCGATGAAAAGGGGTTGATTACGCACGTCAATCTAATCATCGCTACTGGTCAAAACAATCTCGCTATAAACCGTACTGTTGCTCAGATTGCGCAGAGCTATATTCAGAACGGTCGGTTTGATGAAGGAATTCTCAACCGGATTGAAGCCGGTGTGCGTGCTTATGATCCATGTCTCAGTTGCTCAACCCATGCCGTTGGTCAAATGGCAATGGAGGTGGAGTTGTACGATGCTCGTGGTGAGCTGGTAGGTCGACTTTGTCGTTAGACGGCGAAGCATACCGTGCCTGGCAAACGGTCAGGCGAGCGAATATTTGAATGTCTATGCCTGAATCAAGTTGCCCATCGTGCAGAGAGCTAATCCGAACATTCGGCCTGGTGTCGGAGGAGGTGCGGTTCGCAAACCGCACCTCCAATACTGCGGGGTGGTGATTATCAGCGCACGGCGTACCGTCTCTTCCCGTCAGCGTGCATCTGTCGGGAGGTAGCATTGCTGCGTCCGTCCGTCTCCGCCTTCGTCCGTCAGACTACCCCACCGTGCGCCACTAATCGGCATCAGGATGATTGCGCGTCGTGTTCTGAACATCACCTGGGTTCATCTGTTGTATCTTTTTGCGGTATAATTGTCTTACCGGTATCAGGGAACATCGTAGAAAGAGTTGGCTATGGGAAGCATTTGCCAGCGTCGATGTCCGGCAGTAGCGCCACGAGGAGTTGTCATCGGCTACGGCAGCCCATTGCGTGGCGACGACTATGCCGGACAGGCTGCGGCCGAGCGATTACGACAATGGCGCATCGTCGGGGCACATGTGATCACAAAGGCTCAACTCTCGCCTGAGTTAGCGTCCGTGATTGCGCAGGCTCGTCGCGTTATCTTTCTTGATGCAGCGGTAGATCGAACCGATGTTGACGTGCGTGTGGTAGAACCCGCGCCGTTACGGAATGTCAGCCATCAGAGTGATCCGGCAGGGTTATTAGCTCTGGCACGTCTCCTTTATGGTCGTGTTCCTCGTGCTGTTCTAATAACCATTCCGGCTTATGACACAACGCTCAATCTGGCGCTCAGCCCGGCTACCGAACGAGCAGTTGCCTATGCAGCCCGGCTGGCACGGGCGTACCTAGGACGACGCTACTGGGCGTTACAGGCTCGTGCCTGGGGTGAGTAAACTATTAAAAATATCCCCCATAACGCAACCACCCCCAACCGTGAGGTTGGGGGTGGGCACCTGAACAGGCAAGCGTGATCACATCACGCCTCGTAGAAGAAGGAATGATGGGAGTGACTCCCTAGAAAGGAGGTGATCCAGCCGCACCTTCCGGTACGGCTACCTTGTTACGACTTCGTCCCAGTCGCGGCCCCTGCCCTCGGCCGCTGCCTCCCCGTTGGGGGGTTAGCACACG
>Ga0209227_1000214_pt1 | contig 49446 bp, 40 predicted proteins | sample YNPBryantNP2012_FD_185815 | JGI IMG/M metagenome (GOLD analysis project Ga0209227, IMG submission 185815) | Anoxygenic and chlorotrophic microbial mat microbial communities from Yellowstone National Park, USA - YNP Bryant NP 2012 (SPAdes)... ...
GGCACAGTCTGTATCCCCAACCCCTGCGCCCAGGCGGGCGCCTGCTGCTTCGCTGACGCCACGTGCCAATTGATGCAGCCCGACGCATGCAGCGCCGCTGGCGGGACATGGAACGGTGCCGCAAGCTGCGACCCGAACCCGTGCCCGCAGCCGGGTGCGTGCTGCTTTGCCAGCGGGACGTGCCAACTGATGCAACCCGACCCATGCAGCGCCGCTGGCGGTACGTGGAACGGCGCGGCGAGCTGCGATCCAAACCCGTGCGGTGTCGTGCTGTGCCCCGGTGACACGAACTGCGACGGCCAGATCACCGTCGTCGACGTGGACAACTTCGTGGAAGCCTTGTACGGCATGGAGAATTGGACCCACTGGCCCTGTCCGTGGCTTAACGCCGACTGCAACCTCGACAACGACGTGACCTTCGCGGACATCGACGCGTTCGTGGCGCTGATCGGCACGTCGTGCCCGTAACGGGCCCGGTGCGTGGTCCGGGCTGGCGCAGGCCGGCGCAAGCCGTCATCGGTACAAGCCGCGGCTTTCGATGTGTCGCCGAACAGCCTCCGGCACCAGGTAACGGATGCTGCGGCCGGCCCGCACTCGCGCGCGGATGTCGCGACCCGCGATGTCGATTCGCGGACCGGCCACCACGTGCCGGTGCAGCTTTTCCACCTGCGCCGGCGTGAACCAGCGGGCCAGGAACTCCGCCGGTGGCGCCTCAAAACCCGGCCGGGCCGCAGTCACGATCGTGCAGGCGTCGACCAGCTCCGCCGCGCGGTACCAAGTGCCCAGCTCCGCCAGGCTGTCCATTCCGATCAGCCAGTACAGCTCCGCGGACGGTCCGCAAGTAGTAGTGCGGAAGTGTTGCACGGTGAGCAGGGTGTAGTTCGGCCCGGGCTGGCCCAGCTCCCACTCGCTGACCTCAAATAGGGGGTCGTCCGCAACCGCCAAGCGGCACATCTGAAGCCGATCTTCGCCCGGCGCGAGAACGTGCGCGGCCTTGTGCGGCGGCGTGCGCGCAGGGATCAGAACGATGCGATCAAGGCCGAGGTGCTCCGCCACCGCACGGCCGATAATGAGATGGCCGTGATGAATCGGATCGAAAGAACCGCCGAAAAGCAGAATCCTGTCCAAACCTACAGCCCCGCAAGCCGAATGTCAGAGCCGCGTCTGGTCCGGCTGTACTACGCGCTCCAGAGCACGGACCGCATGCGCCAGCGCTGTCAGCCGCGGATGAATGCGCAGCGCCCGCCGGTAATGCTCCAGCGCCGCCGCCAATTGGCCCTGCTCGACGGCAATATGCCCAAGCGCCTCCGCGGCCGCAAAATGATACGGGTTCAGGCGCAGGGCCTCTCGATACGCGGCGGCGGCCTCCTCCAGGCGATCCAGGAACGCGAGGGCGATGCCCTTCTGGAAATGCGCCTCCGCAAACCCCGGCTCGTCGTAGTTCAGCTCGTCCAATAACTCCACAGCCCGCGCGTACGACCGGCGTTTAATGCAGCCAACGGCGTCAGCCAGACGGCGGTTCCCCACCGGCGAGCCCGCCTGCATCCAGATACTCCAGAGACTGTACTCAGCGAATGCCGCGACGCCGTCGTCGGCGTGATGCAGATGCAGAGCCAGAAGTGGGCAGTCCTGCATGGTTCCGCAAACCGCAAAGTAAACGACCGCGGCCCGCGCAACGGGCAGCTCCGGCGAGCTCACAAGCCGGATAATATCTCCGGCCGGCGGCCTAGTACGAAGCAGACATGCCAGTGTCTGGCGGTCGATGGGGAAATCCGGGAGACCCGCGTGCAGGACCTGTTCGATGGAAACACTCTGTTGCACGCGTGTGTTACTCCGTGACGCCGCGTCCGCGTGCTCAGCGAACCCCCGGAACGCGACGCACGTGGCACAACGACGACTTGTCACCCTTGCGGCAATCGGCGCTGCGAATCCGCACCACAAGCCGCATCAGATCGTACGCCCACTTTTCGGGTGGGGTCAAACCGGAGGGCGTTTGTCCGGGCGCGCGCACGGACAGTTGGCAGTCCGGCAGCCGATGCGACGGAGGCGCGCTACAAACCACGTTCAGAGAAATTATTGGGAAGCGAATTCTTCGACTCCGATGCCGCCGTCCGCTTGGAATTGAATTCTGACAGCGTAACTTGCCCCCCGCAACAAAGCTCGGTCAGCTCCCCCTAAGGAAACCCGTGGGGCAAGTTGACCGCCGGCGCGGCGGAACGTCGAACACGGCCTCGCATGCGAACCGCGCGATTGGGCGCGCTCACGTTCTTTCCGTACGCCGGCACGTCGCAACGAACCGGAAAACGCGGCTACGCCAACACGTGTTCATCCAACAGGACTCGGAGCTTCTCGAGCGCCTTGTTTTGAATCTGCCGCACACGCTCCTTGGTGACGCCAATCAGCTCACCGACCTCTTCGAGCGTTTTACCTTTGACGCGGCCGTCCACGCTGGTCTGGTCGAGTGCGAATCGGGCGCGGATGACCTGCCGCTCAACCTCTGTAAGCTGCCCGACCCCTTCCTCCAACAACGTGCGCAGCTCCTCCACGCAATTGACCTCCACGGCGTCTCGCCGCCGTTCGATGAAATCGCTTTTTTCCAGTTCAGGATCGAACTCGGTCGGGAACCGGCCACGCCGCCGCGCCGTACGCGTCGCCACGCGTGAGAAGCTCTTCAGGATAGCGCGGCACGCGTAGGTGCTGAACCGGTAGCCGCGGGAACAATCGAACTTGTTCACGGCCCGCAGCAGGGCCAGGCTGCCTTCGCTGATCAGGTCGGCCGGATCGACGCCGTTGATCCGCGTGCGACGCGCCATGGCCAGGACGAGCGGCATGTTCTCCTGCACGATCTCGTTACGCAGCTCGTGGATCTGCCGCTGCCAACGGATGACCTCGCGCGCAGCCTCCGCCGTCAGTCGGCGTCCGCGGTGCTGTGCCAGGACCTGAGCCAGCCGGCGGCGCAAGTAGTTCAGCCGGAGGAACATGAACCGTTCATGGTCCAAGGCGACCGGGATCGTTTCATCCTCCGGCAACAGCGCATGTACGCCGCTGTCATCATTACCGGCGGCGACGCCTGACACGCCCGCACCTTCGGCCGCACGGGGCAGCGGCCGCAGAAGCAGGCGTTCCGCGTCGGGTGATTCGAGCACGGGGTTTGGAATGTACTCTATCGGGTCAACGAGAGCCCGTCGGAGCAGCTTGAGGTCGGCGGGCGAGAACCCGGCCAGAACATCCGGCCCAGGCATTTTCGGGCGATTGTCAGTTCCCCGCGTCTGTGACGTCTGCGCTTTCGGCTCACTCCCTACCATGGCTCTTTCCGACTCCTGTGGCTGGACGCGTCAGCGCCACCGCACGGTGTCTCCACGCGCCCAGCGCGACCGGCGCTCGGCAACGCGGCAGCACGGTATCGCTACCGCGCAGCTAGTCATCTGAAGCCACTCTTCCGGCAGGAGGGAGCCAAACACGTTTGCCGGAAGCGGCAATTTGGGGAGCCGAAGGAAGTATACTCTACGCCACGGTGCGCGGCAAGGGGAAATGAACTTCACGCGACCGTAATCCGGTCGGCCTTATAATGTTCCTGCACGCCGTCAGTTACCGCCAGGGAGCGAGGGACCTTTGCCGGTCCCGGAAGTCGCTTTCTGCCCGCCCCTCAGGGCACAGGTTGACCCGCCGGACTGGTGGCGGGAGGCCGAGGCCCCGCCGTTGTTGTCCCCACGACGCGGACCGGAATCGTGATCTTCTGGTAGGCGGGATCGTTCGCGTCTGTTTGCAGCTCGATCGCCACGTCGCCACTCTCCGGCGCCGACACGCCCGCGGGCAGGTGTACGACGATCTCCTGCGTGCACACCGGCTCGGTGGAACGTGTGGCGGGCGCTGTGGCAACGGGCTGCGCCGCGGCCGAGGCACCTGGGCCCACATCACGGATCGTGACGGCGATCGCCGGGTGCGTGGGCCGCGCCTGGACGATCCGTACCGGCTGTGCCGGCGCGTGCAGAACGCGCACCACCGTCTCCAGTGGACTCACCAGATTCCGCGGCCAGGTCAGCTTGTCCGGGGACACCGCGATCGGCGGCTGCACCGTCGCGAAAAGCACGACCCGCATCTCCGGCAGCACAGACAGGCCGGTCTCCAACACCACTTCACGCCGGATCAGACCGACGGCCAGCGGCGGTCGTGTCCGAGCCGAGAGTTCGTAGCGCACGCCCGGCTCAAGCTCCTTGAGCTCGAGCGTGAACCCGGGCACGTCGACCCCACTCCGTATCCGCAGCGACATCCGGTCCACGTACCGGTTTACGATTTCGACGCGGCGCGTCTCTTCCGCGTCCCGAAACAGACGGCCGAAGGTGAGGTTCTCCATCGGACTCACTTCGTACACCGGCTTGACCGTACCGCGCACGGTAATGACCACCGTGGGGCGCTGCGGATCGTTCGTCGTCAGGGTCACGGTGTGATGGGCCGGGCCGCGCCGCCGAACGGCGTCGTAGCTGATCACCATCTGATCGGATTCACCCGGCGCCAACGGGCTCTTGGGGCGCGTCGGAACGGTGCAGCCACAGGAACTCTTGGGTTCCAGCGTCAGCGGCGCGTCCCCCGTATTGGTGAGCCGCACTTCGAAGCGCAACGGCGTCCCTTGCCATACCTCACCGAAGTTCCACTCGGTGGCGCTGATCTCGAGTCGTGGTCCGCCGGCCGGCTTCGTGTCCTGAGCCACAGCGAGCGGCACGGCCGCCCATGAGAACAGCAAGACAAACGACGCGATCCGCACGCAGCCCATTCTCATACTCGCCTCCCGCGACCGGCTCCCGACGCCGCCCCATCCGGTCTGTCACGACGCGGAATTGTGACCGGCACCGTCGGCATCGTCCAGCAGGCGCACGCCCGCGCCACCGCCGCTGTTTGCCTTCCAGCAGGCGCACGCGTGACCCGGCGCGAGTTCCGTCAGGGCCGGCTCCTGGCGCCGACAGAGCGGATCCGCACTGCCCAGGTCGCAGCGCGGGTGGAACCGACACCCCGAAATCTCATGCCCGGGCCTGGGTACCTCGCCTGCGATCACCGGCAGCCGGCGCCTTCCGACACCTGAACACACGTCCGGCCCAGGCCCCGTCAGCCTCGGCAGCGAGCGCAGCAGCGCCTGCGTGTAGGGATGCCGCGGGGCAGACAACAGCGCCGCCGTCGGGCCCCGCTCGACCAGCCGCCCAGCGTACATCACGCAGACTTCGTCGGCGATGCGCGCGACCACTCCCAGATCATGCGTGATAAACAGCATCGCCATCCCCCGCTCCCGTTGTAGCCCCGCCAGCAAGGCAAGAATCTGCGCCTGCACCGTCACATCCAGAGCCGTCGTCGGTTCGTCGGCGATGAGCAGCTCCGGTTCGCACGCCAGCGCCGCCGCGATCATCACCCGCTGCCGCATCCCTCCCGAAAGCTGATGCGGATACTCGCGACAGCGCTGCTCCGGCGCCGGCAAGCCCACGCGTCGCAGCAGCGCAACGGCCCGCTCGCGTGCGGCCCGGCGAGAAAAACGGCGGTGCAGCCGCAGCCCCTCCCCCACCTGCTGCTCGATCGTCAGCAGCGGGTTCAGTGACGCCATCGGCTCCTGGAAAACCATCGCGATGCGATCGCCGCGGACGGCCCGCAGCTCATGCGGCGACAAGCGCAAGAGGTCGCGTCCCTCGAAAAGGATCCGACCGCCCGCAATCCGCCCCGCCGGCGGGAGCAAACGCAGAATCGACAGCGCAGTCAGAGTCTTCCCGCACCCCGACTCGCCCACCACTGCGACCGTGCGTCCCCGCGAAACAGTCAGCGTCACACCGTCCACGGCGCGAACGGTTCCCGTCGGCGTTTCGAAATACGTGCGCAGATCATCCACTTGCAGGAGCACGGCGCAGGCATTGTAGCTCCCCGCGCCGGGCAACCGGTATGTCCGCGTCGTAGCCGGGGCACCGCTACAGCGGCGCGAGCGCTCCGTTCACGGCCACATCGCTGAGGCAGACCTCGACCGCGTGGAGATACGCGAGCCACCACCCAATCAAGGCGATGTGACAGGCCAGGAGGCCAGCGGCGGCAGCTTCCGACGCCTTGTGGTCACGCAGGCGGTACAGAATCAGGGCGCCCAGACCGAGCAGGAGCGCCTTGTACATGGCCATTCCGCCGGAGCTGCTGACCAGGGCCGCAGCCACGATGTTCGCCTCGGCGAAATTGCCCCGCGCCATCTGGCTCTCGGTCAGAGCCAAATCAAACAGGTTGATAACAAAAACGGCCGCGAGCATCACGGTAGTGCGGAACGCGCGCTCGCGCTGCCCTCCGGACGGCACCGCCCCCAGCCGCACGCCCTGCCCCACCCGTTGGGCCGCTTCAATGATTCGACGGCACACCACGCGCCCCTTTCAACGCCGAGTCGCTTGGGAACGCAGTTGACGTAGTGGTTTTCTATCGGCTTGACCGCCCCACCCGTCTTAACCGACGAGCAACGATTCCTTAAAGCAAAGCCGAAAGCGCGACGGTCACGAGCCTCGGCGACCGCTGAATCGGCCCCGCGGCCAGGCGCAGCAGACAGAGAATCACACGACGAGCAATTCCGTCACGCCATAGCGGCTGGCAACGGTCAGCGGGAACGTGCGGCCCAGCAACCGGCGGTGAGTCTCCAAGGCGAGTTCCGGGCAATTGTTCTCCGCACTGAGATGAGCCAGGGCAACCCAGCGCAGGCGACCGGGGCGGCAGGAGGCCAGAAGCTCAGCCGCTTCCTGGTTGGAGAGGTGTCCGTGGGCACCGCGGATTCGCGCCTTCAGCTCCGGCGGGTATGAGCCCACCTCAAGCAGGTGCGGATCGTAGTTGCTTTCCAGATACACGGCGTCCAGTTCCGGCAGCGTGCGAACCAGCGCCCCAAACGGATGCCCCAGGTCGGTCAGTACTCCCAGGCGTTTCCCCTCCGCCTCGACGACGAACGCGACGCTATCCTCCGCATCGTGCGGCGTAGGAAGGGTGTGCACCTGCATGCGTCCAAAGGTCAAAGTCTGGCCGGGAACAAAGTAGCGCACCGGCCCCAGCTCGCCCAAGGTCGCGCCCGCGACCTCGAACGTGGCGCGGGCGCCGTAGACGGGCAAATGGAACAACCGGTGGTATACGCCGGCACAGCGCACGTGGTCCCGGTGCCAGTGTGAAAGGATCAGCGCGTCGACGCCGCGGATATCGCGTCCGTGCCGCGCCATACGGGCCGCCGCCTGCCGGCCACTGATACCCGCGTCAAACAGCAGCCGGACACCGTCCGCCTCCACGTAGATGGCGTTCCCGTTCGACCCCGACTGGAGGGAGAACGTGATCATCGCCCTCCCAGTCTAACCGGCGAAGGGGGCGGAGTGGAACCACTCGCTGTACCGCAGCCGGACCGTCGGCGACGCACCCTGGCGGGAACTGCGGGGACGATAAACCGCAGGTGGTCGAGTTCGCCGAGGCGACGTAGCATTACGTAACCGGCGCGACCGGCCAAACGCGGCGTGCCTGCCCGCCAGGACGCGCACCGGTCGAAAAAGGGTGTGCGGGTGCGAATGGAGACGTGATGCGCGGGCGACGACGGGCGATACTCTTCAGTCTGACACTCGTGCTGGCGGGTTGCGGCTTGGGCGAACTCGACGATTATCCGCCGCTGACCGTCTGGGATAATTTCCGCATCCTTGCGGACGGGCAGGCTTACCGCTCGGCCCAGCTCGACAGTACAACGCTGGAACTGGTGATTGAGGAATACGGTATTCGGACCATTATCAACCTGCGTGGCGAGGACGACGACGCGCTCTGGTACCAGCGGGAACGCGCTGTGGCTGCGGAACATGGCGTGACCCTGGTGGACATTCCGATGAGTGCCAGCCGGCTGCCGCCGCGTGCCAGCCTGTTGCGGCTTTACGATACCTATCGGTCTGCCGAATACCCGATCCTCATCCATTGCAAGGGTGGTGCCGATCGCACCGGAGCGGCCGCTGCCATCTGGCGAATGGTCATGCAGGGCACGCCGCGCGAGCTTGCGGCCCTGGAGCTGTCGCCTCTATACGGGCACTTCGTCGCGGCCCACCCGGCGATGGACCGACTCGTACAGGTATTCGAGCCGCGGCGCGAATGGATCGAGTCCGAATACCCAGCCGAGCCGTGACGAGCCTTCGTTCTGGTCGCCGGGCGTGAACGTCTGAAGAGCCGCGGATCCAAGGCATAAAGGAAGAGGACGCGCATGACGGCAACACGGGGTGAGTCGCCAGGGACTGGGGAGATGTCGCAGGCGGTCAACCCCGGCCGCTTTGGGCCGTTCGGCGGTCAGTACGTGCCCGAGGTTCTCATGGGGGCGCTGACGCAGCTCGAAGAGGAATACGCGGCCGCGCGGAACGATCCGACATTCTGGGCCGAACTCGACGGCTACCTCAGGCAGTACGCCGGCCGGCCCAGCCCGCTGTATTTCGCGCGCCGCCTGACCGAACACCTCCGCGGCGCACGCATCTTCCTCAAACGCGAGGACCTGAATCACACCGGGGCCCACAAAATCAACAACACGCTCGGGCAGGCGCTGTTGGCCCGCCGCATGGGAAAACGCCGCGTAATCGCCGAAACCGGGGCCGGGCAGCACGGCGTGGCCACGGCGACGGCGTGTGCGATGCTGGGCCTGGAATGCACGGTGTACATGGGGGCCGAAGACGTCCGGCGGCAAGCCCTGAACGTGTACCGGATGCGTCTGCTCGGTGCGCAGTGTGTCCCGGTCGAGAGCGGCCAGCGCACGCTGAAGGACGCCATCAATGAAGCCCTGCGCGACTGGATGGGCAGCGTGGCCCACACGCATTACTGCATCGGCAGCGTAATGGGGCCGCACCCGTTCCCGACGATCGTCCGGGATTTCCAGACGGTCATCGGCCGGGAGACCCGAGAGCAGGTCCAGGCGGCCACCGGGCGTCTGCCGGACGCGGTACTGGCCTGCGTGGGCGGGGGCAGCAACGCGGCTGGCATCTTCTATCCGTTCCTGGACGATCGTGCGGTGCGGCTGATTGGCGTGGAAGCCGCCGGCCAGGGACTGGAGCTCGGGCGACACGCCGCCACGCTCGCTTGCGGTCGGCCAGGGGTGCTGCACGGCATGTTGACCTACGTTCTCCAAAACGACGACGGGCAGACGCTGCCGGTGCACTCCGTGTCGGCGGGGCTGGACTATCCGGGCGTTGGTCCGGAACACGCCTGGTGGCACACGACGGGGAGGGTCGAATACGTGTTCGCCACGGACGCCGAAGCATTGGACGCGTTCGAGCTGTTGTCGCGTCTGGAAGGAATCATCCCGGCGCTGGAGCCGGCCCACGCGGTCGCGCACGCGGTCAAGTTGGCACCGACGCTACCCCGCGATGCGGTCATTGTCATCAACCTCAGCGGTCGCGGCGACAAGGACTGCGCGGAGGTTGCCCGGCTGCGCGGAGGAGGCTGAGGGCGGGGCCGGCCCCGAACGGACGTTCGGCGACACTTCGCTACCGACCGACCGCCGCTTTCTTGCCGGACTTTCGACGGAACAATCCCAACAGGCCCCGTCGCTCGGACTGAAGCGCTTCCTCGCCCAGGTGAGCGGTCGCCAGCCGGCGCGCCAGGTTGCGGATCGCCAGCCGCGCCGGACTGTTGGGGGCCGAAGCCTGGATCGGGTGCCCCAGGTCGCGGGAAGCCGTCACGTGCTTATAGTCGTTCGGAATTACCGCGAACACGGCGCGCCCGAAGTGCTTCTCCACGTCGGCAGGCTTGATCCGCTCATGGTCCGCATTGCAGCGGTTCAGCACGAACTCGATGTTCTCTTCGGCGATGCCGGCGTGGAGCAGACTGTGGTATACCCGCGTCGCGTTGCGCAGGAACGGGACCGCGAGCTGCGACACGATGAAGATGCGGCTGGAGAGGTTCAAGGCTCCCAGCGTCACGGCCGTGAACACGCGGGGCACATCCACCACGACAAAGGGAAACATCTGCGCCAGGCCGCGGAGCATCTGTTCGACCGCGTCCGGCTGGATCTGCTCGCTGTCCTCCAGGTTTTCCGGACGCGCCAGGATGGAAACGTTGCTGGGCAGGGCGTCCAGGGCCGTCTCGAGCAGCGTCCGGTCTATCTCCACACCGCCCCGACACAGATCGGCAATCGAGTACTTCGGGGCGCGGTCGAAAGCGCAAGCGATGTCGCCAAACTGAAGATCAAGATCGACCAGGCCCATCCGTCGTCCGGTCACATGGGCGAGCTCAAGCGCCAGATTGCACGCCAGCGTCGTGCTCCCGGCCCCGCCATGCGCGCCGAGAACCGCGATCTGCTGACATCCTTCCGCGACCGGCAAGTGCCGCTTGCGGATGCGTTCGAGCGCGGCGGCCAGGTCCTGCGGGTCGATGGGTGCACGCACGAACTGGCTGCACCCAGCCCGCATCGCAGCGATGATGAAGTCGGGGTTCGTTTCGGCGCTGATGCCGATGATGGCACAGTCCGGGGCAACCTCCGCAATCCGCTGGATAGTGAGGAACCGCGGCTGCTCCGCACCGCCGTCGAGATTGACGGCGACCGCGTTCAGCCCCCCGCATTGCAAATGCTGTTGAAGCACGTTCCACTCGGCACAGTGGCCGACGATCGTCACATCGTCGAGTTCTTCAAAAATCTGCCGTAACGCCGCGTTGCTTGCGGCGGCCTTGTCAAACAGACAGATGCGCAGGTTCACCGCCATGACTGCCCTTCCGTGCTGAACAAGCAAAACGACCCAGGCGGCGCACGACAGCCACTGTCCCCGACCGCCGTCCGCCTGAGCGGAGTCAGTCCGCACCGGGTAAATCGGGGCGACGGCCGGCACACTTTGGCGAATCTGCGGCGCTCCTCGACCCGCGACGGGAAAGCCAGTTTTATCGGCGGCCCACCACGAGTTGCGACCGGTTCGCGCGGCGCACCGCCGGCCGGTTGCCCCGTAGCGGCTGCGTTTCGAACCCTTGAAGGTGCCGGACTACGAACCCGCCCGGCGCCGCCGGCGAGCGTGTCGCCCCGCACCGGGCGGGCAAGAGGCCTCGACATGCGCGGAGCGGCGATACGCATTCTGGCGTTGTTCGCAACAGCCGCCGGGGCCGCCACGCTCGCGACCGACCACGCCGCGGCCCCCGTCCCCATGAGCCAGCCGACTTTGGAGGCGGGGCCGGCGTCGGCGACTCAGAGCCCCGCACCGGCGTGCACGGTTCGGACGGGCGAGGCGGACTTCCGGCCGGGCCATGTTCCCGCCGACGCACGCCTTTCCACGTCACCGGTCGGCGCGCCGACCCCGTTCGAGACACGATTAAGGCTGACATCCCCCTCGGCCTTGCTACCACCGGCTTGGGAAGAGCCGAACTCGTTGCTGCCGCCCACTCAGGCAAACCGCGCTAAAGGCGGGACGGCCGCGGCCGATCCAAACCAACCGCTGGATGCAGACTTACGACGCCTGGTCGTGCCCGGGCTTGGGAGCGTCATTCTCGTCCTCGTAGGCGTGGCACTGGCCACGCGGCGCGGCGCACCTGTTCCCGAACGCGCAGTGCGAGTGCCGGCGCATCCGTCCTGCGCCGCCACAGACCGAGAGACGGACGATTCCCAGCCAGAAGCGGCAAACCCCGAACCCAGCGCTGAGCGGGATTGAGGCGCTTCAGCCCCGCACTCGCGTGTGGGGTTCGGATGCACGCCGCGGCCAAGTGCGCGGAATCGCATTGCCGCGGGAAAGCTCGGCACGGCCGGCCAAAACCACCGGACGCAGACTTGTATTTTCCTTCGTCATTGCCCAGACTTGTATAGTGTCGGTCCGTTCCGTGCGCACCGGGCTGGCGAAAGAGCCGGGCCTATGATCGCCATCCGCTGTCCCAAGTGCCAAACGCGTTATAGAGTCCCCGACGAGGTGGCCGGCAAACGCACCCAATGCAAGAAATGCGGACAGCCGTTCCGCGTTCCGCAGCCGCGACCGCCTGCGCTTGAATCGGCCGAGGAATTGCGTCTGGCCGACCCGACGGCGCTCGAGAATGGCAGGCCCGTCAACGCACCCACGCCGGCAGGTCCTCCGCCGCTGCCCAACTCTCCGGTAACCACCGGGCAGCCCCCCATCGCCGCTCAGGCGCCAACTTCGTCCGCGGCCGCCACGTTGAATCCCTACCAGGCATACCTCCGTTCGATCCTGCAAAGCCTCGCGTTTCCGACTCGCCCAGGCGACCTCGTCACGGCTCTCATCCTATGTCTGCTGCTGTTGGCGTGCGAAACGCTCGCCCCGTTCGCGCTTTACCTGGGATCGCTCATGGCGTTCATCATCACCGGGTGGTACTGGTCCTTTCAGTTCAACGTGGTACAGGACGCCGCGGCGGGCGAGGAAGACCTGCCCACGCTGGCTTTCACCGGGGGCTGGTGGGATGACATCATCGTGCCCTTCTTCAAAATGCTACTGATCAATGTGCTGGCGGTGCTCCCGCTAATTGCTTTCCTGGTGATCAGCGGCGCATTTGTCACCCTGGCCGAGGAAGCGCGATCCGGCAATTCGGCGTCACTCGGTTCTGTCCTGACCGGACATCTGCTCAATCTTCAGACGCTGACTGTGGCCGCGCTATTGCTTTTGGGGGGCTTCTTTCTGTGGCCCATGTTTGTCCTGGTCGTCGCCGTGGGCGGCGTGGGCGGGCTTCTTCGGGTGGACCTGATGATCCGCACGATCCTCAACTCATTTCCCGGATATCTCATCGCGGTCGTCGCGGTGTACGTGTCCATAGGAGTGCAGAACATCGCGGACGTCATCGTCGAGTTCTTCTGGGGTCAGACCGCCACTGTTCAGGGCACGTTGGCGTTGCGCGCGGTCCTGGTCCCGATCGAGGTGTATTTCACGATTGTTGCCATGCGCACCGTGGGATTGTACTACCACCACTTCAAAGAGCGCTTTGCCTGGTCGTGGGGGTAAACACCGTGGTTGTCCTGCGGCAGTCGGATCGGCCTCCGCCGGCCGCAGTCAGGTCGCTCCCGCGGCGTCGGCCGGTACGGGGACGGCGTCCCGGGGTGCGCGCCGAACGGCCGACAGCACCGTTTCGACATCAATCTTCTGCATGCAGTTGTGATGCCCCAACGGGCAGTGCCGCTGGTAGCAGGGCGAACAATCCAACGGCACGCGGATGATGCTCTCGGGCCGACCGTAGGGTCCGGTCCGCGCAGGGTCGGTCGGCCCGAACAGCGCCACGAGCGGCTTGCCAAGAGCAGCCGCGATGTGCATCGGACCGGAATCGTGGCAAATGACGACCTCCGCCAGCGACAGCAGTGCCGCGAGCTGACGAAGAGTCGTGCGACCCGCCAGATCGACAATCGGCCGGCGCGTCGCACTACGAATGCGCTCGGCCAAAAACCGATCGTCAGGCCCCCCGAGCAGTACGACCGGCGGAAAGTCCCCTGCGTGCAGTCGCTCGATCAGTTCTGCCAGACGTTCGACCGGCCAGCGTTTCGTTTCCCAGCGCGCCCCCGGCGCGAGGGCCACGAAACGGGGCAGTGCGGTGCCAGCCGCCCGCTCCAGTAGTGCGCGGGCCTCGTCAAGGTCTCGCGCTTGCAGCCCGAGCGGAAACGTCACCGTCCGCGCGTCCAGCCCCGCCGCCGTGGCCAGCCGCAGGTTCATGTCCACGGCATGCATCGCCCGCCGATCGCCGGGGACGCGTCGGGTGTAGAACAACCACGCCAGTTCCCGTGCGTCGGCGAAACCAAATCGCCGCGTCGCGCCCGTCGCCCAGGCCAGAAAGCCGCTGCGAAACAGGCCTTGCAGATCCAAAACCACGTCAAACCGCTGACGCCGCAGACGCCACAGAAAGCGAACGAAGTCCGCCGCTGCGCGCGGGTTGCGGAGCATACGACCATAGCCTTGGCGGTCGAAAACAATGAGTTCGTCCAGCAAAGGATGACCTTCGAGCAGCGTCGCAAATGGACGGCTGACCAGCCACGCCACGTGCGCGAACGGCCAGCAGGCCCGCAAAGCGGCCAGCACCGGCAGCGCGTGCACGATATCACCGAGAGAACTCGGCTTGACGATCAGAACCCGCGGGTCCTGCCGCCGAGGGTGCAGCAACTTCGCGCTCATGGCGGAAAGTATACGCGCCGCCTGCGCGCCGTCGCCGGGCCGCTGCGGCGGCAGTGTCGGATCCGAACCCCCGACGCCAGTCGGGGGCATACGGGTCGCGGAAACGCTGTCCTGTGACTACGCGCCGGGGAGGCGTTCCGCGGGCCATCGACGGCCGACCCAGCAGAAGACGTGCTCAACGTAACGCCCTGCCGCGACGAGCGGACGCGAAAGGGGATTCATCAGGGGGCGCTGGGCTGCGTGGTCGCAGCGGGCACCGGGCGCGTAGCCGCGGACACCTCCGGGGCAGCCTGTCGCAGCTCACGTAGCGCTCTGTCCAGCCCCTCCTCAACACCTTTCCACGCCTCGTCGCCGGCGCTCTTGAGCCGCTCAAGCAGTTCCCGTGCCTGTTGCACCTTCTCCGTGAGGTCCGCGATCCGCTGCTCCAGGCCCGGCCGCGCGTCCGCCGCCGCCTGCTCCAGGCGGGCCCGCAGCGCGCGGATGTGCTCGTCATACCGCCCCAGTTCCGTCGCCACACGCTGCTGATACTTCTCACGCACGTCCCGAATGATGCGCGCGGTGACCTCGGCAGCCTGCTGCGTCTTCTCGCGGGCCTCGTTCACGGCCGCGTCGAGCGCTCCGCCCACGCTCACCGGCTTTGAAGCTGGCGGCGTAGCGGGAGCCGTCGCCGTCGCGCTCGTCGAACCCGTATCCCGTTCGCACCCGCACGTCAGCAGAATGCTCGCCAACATCAACCCCACGCCTGCCCGCTTCATGTTTACACCTTTTCCCTTTCGGGCGACACGACCTGTTGCGCGGCGCCGGCGGCCTTGCGAGCCCGATACAGGATCACACCGCCGAAATTCATCGGCCACCAGATCACGTCGCGGAATCCGACCTCGACCAACCGTCGGGCCAGCACCGGCGCCGGCTCGAACGTTCGGATCGACTCAGCCAGGTACCGGTACGCACGCATTCTGTCGCGCCGGATGAGCGTCGCCAAGAGCGGCAGAACCCGGCCAACGTACAGCCCGTAGAGTGCCCGCCACAGCGGTCGCGCCGGCAGCGCGAATTCGAGAAGCACGATGCGCGCACGGTCGCGCGCGACGCGGTAGATCTCGCGCAGGCCGCGTTCGACGTCCGCGAGGTTGCGCACCCCGAACGCACAGGTCACCACGTCCACGCACCCGTCACGCAGGGGAAGACGCAGGGCGTCGGCGCGGAGCAGGCAAACGGGCGCGGCGATTCCGCGCCGGTCCACGTGCGCGAGCATGCGGGCGGAAAAGTCCACCCCGACGAGCAGTCGGGCTCCGGGGGCAGCCCGCGCGGCCACCCGCAGCATGTCGCCGGTCCCGCAGCACAGGTCGAGGACCACATCGCCGGGACGAATCTGCGCCGCGGCGATGGCCCGCCGGCGCCACGCCGCGTCACGCCCGAAGCTGCCCAACGTATTGACCAGCTCATACGTCGGCGCGACCGCGTCGAACATGGCCTGCACGCGGGCGGCTTTGTCCGGCTGACGGTGCGGATCCCGCAGCGTTGCCGCGTCCCATTTCAGCGTGTCCGACGGCGCTCCGCGCTTGGGAGCGTTCATGGGCACCTCGCACGCGCCCTCCCGGCGAGCGTGGGCTGCCGCGACGCTTCAAGCACGCCCACCGGAAACCGACTGCCACAGCACCTCAGCGATGTCGAGTTGGCCAACAGTTTCATGGCCCAGATCCGCTAACCCGTCCGTCAGCATGGTCTTGCAGAACGGGCAGGCCGTCGCCAGCACGCTGCTTGGTCCCGCCGCAGGCAGCGCCGTCAGAAGCTGCCGCACGCGCGCGTGGTTGACGCGCGTGTGGCCGGCCTCCTCTTCCTTCCACATCTGCGCCCCGCCCGCGCCGCAACACATTCCCCGATCGCGGCTCTGGCGTGCCTCGTGCAGTCGCACGCCCGGAATGGCCTGCAAGACCGCGCGCGGCGGCTCATAGAGTCCGTTGTGCCGGCCCAGGTAGCACGCATCGTGGTAGACCAGGCGAACGTCCACCGGGTGCTGCGGCACGAGGCGCCGCTCACGCAGGAGGCGCAGCAGCAGCTCGCTGTGATGCATGACCGGATAGTGGCCACCAAAGTCGGGATACTCATGCTTGAGCGTGTTGTAGCAGTGCGGGCAGGCCGTCACGATGGTGGTCCGCTGGTCACCGCCGACATACTGATTCAGCGTCTCGATATTCTGTTGGGCCAGCATCTGGAACAGGAATTCGTTGCCCGCCCGGCGGGCCGGATCGCCGTTACAGCGCTCCTCGGGGCCGAGAATCGCAAACGAGACGCCCGCGGCGTGCAGAAGCTGGGCGAACGCTCGGGCGATGCGCCGCGAGCGGTCATCAAACGACGCCGCGCACCCCACCCAGTACAGGAACTCCGCGTCGGGCCGGTCGCTGATGAGCGGCACATCCAGCCCCTGCGCCCAATCCGCCCGCTGGTCGTTCGGGTAGCTGTACGGGTTGCCCGCGTTTTCCAGGCTGGCGAACATGGTCGCAAGCTGCTCGGGAAACGTGCCCTGTTCCATCGCCAGATTCCGCCGCAGGCCCACAATCTTGTCGATGTAGGTGATGAAGACCGGGCATTCGGTCTCGCAGGCGCCGCAGGTCGTGCAGGCCCAGATCACCTCAGGCTTGACCGTGTCCGGCACAAGGGCCGGCAAGGCGGGTGTGTCGGCGGGGTCACCCGGTTTGGCCGCTGCCGACCCATCACCGCGCAGGAGCGTGTCCGCCTTGTGATACATGTAGTCGCGCAGCGCGATGGTCAGATGCTTCGGAGACAGCAGCTTGCCGGTGTTCGTGGCCGGGCACTGATCCGAGCACCGCCCGCACTCCGTGCAGGTGTAGAAGTCCAATACGTCCTTCCAGCTCAGATCACGGATCTGCTTGACACCCAGCGTCTCCTCTCGCTCCAAACGCCCCTCGATGTCCGGGATCGGCACCAGCCGGCCCGGCGGCGCCAGGTTCCGCGTGAACACATTCGGCACGACCGTCAGGACGTGGAAGTGCTTGCCGTACGGCAGCAGGTTGAGAAACAACAGCACGAGCGTGGAATGGGTCCAGAAGCCCAGGTGCCACAGCACGGGGCTGTCACCCACGATCCGGGCTGCCAGCGAGCCGAAGGGCATCGCCGCCTGAAACTGCCCGCCGTGGTGCCGGTTGATCTCCACCCCTTCGTAGACCAGGTCCGCAATCATCATCGTGAAGATGATCAGGAGAATCAGTACCCCTTCGAAGTTCAGCGTCAGGCGCGGCAGGCGGGCGATCAGCCGGTAGTAGAAAAACACCAGCACGCCCACGATCACGAGCACCGTAAAGATGTCGCGGAGAAATGCGTAGACCATGCCGAGCGGCTGATGCAGACCGAACAGCCACAGGTCGTACGCCCGGCTGCCGTGGGTCACGTATCCGCGCGTCCACAGCATGATCGAGTTGAGCAGCAACACGACGAACCCGAAGAACACCACGATGTGCGCCCAGCCCGCCAGCGGATAGCGCGGCATGCGCGCCTGGCCGCACACGTAGCGGAGCACGCCGGCGAGCCGGCGGCCGATCTGGTCCGCCCGGTTCTCGGGACGCCGGGCGGTCATCATCAGACGCCAGCGGCGGGTCGCGGAATAGGCGAAGGCACTCAGGGTAACGACCAGCAACAGGGTCATGGCGATCGGATTCATCGTCCACCGTACGTCCAGGAAACGCGGGCGTTCTCGCGGACGAACGACCGGGCCGGCTCGTGAAGCGGCGGCATCGCACCGCCGGCCGCCGCCAGCAGGTCGGCCCAGGCCAGTGCGGTGCGGCAACCCGGCACCCGCAGGTGCGCCTCGTCCGCGTACCAATGGCGGGGATTGTAGCGTGGGGTTGCCAGTCTTTCGTCACCTCCGTGGACCCCGGGGCATGGGGCCGCCGGACCACGCGAAAAGTGACCCGGCGGTCCGCCCGGGGGCTTGACTCTTTTAGGAGCGTCTGTACACTCTTAAAAGAGTGTTACACCCGAAGTGGTCCGGGAGGCGCGGATCGTGGCACGGCGCGGCGGCAAGAAACACCGGATGGTCACCCTCAAGATTCCAGGCGAGCTGTATGACACGTTGGCGGGGCTGATTCAGGACACCGGCTTCCGCAGCGTGACCGAGTTTGCCACGTACGTTCTGCGGGACGTGGCCGCAGGCGGCAAGCTCGATCGCAAGCCCCCGGGCCTCACCGAGCGCGAGGTTGAGGCCATTCGACAGCGGCTCCGCGCGTTGGGCTACATCGAATAGGCCCGAGGCGTCGGCTTGCGGCGCGACGCCGTGGGCCAAAGTGGAGGTTGAGATGTTCACGCGACCCGGTCGGTGGGCGCCGGCCGTTCTGCTGACCAGTCTGCTGGGGGTTGCCCAGGCCGCGGACCCCCGGGAAATCACCCTGCTCAATGTTTCGTACGACCCCACCCGCGAGCTCTATCAGGACTTCAACGCCGCCTTCGCTCGATACTGGAAAGAAAAGACCGGCGTGGTAGTCCAGGTGCGCCAATCCCACGGGGGCTCAGGCAAACAGGCCCGGGCCGTGATCGAGGGACTCGAAGCGGACGTCGTCACGCTCGCTCTGGCCTACGACATCGACGCGTTGCACATCCACGGCCAACTGCTGCCGGCGGACTGGCGAAGCCGACTGCCCCAGGGGAGCTGCCCGTACACCTCCACCATCGTCTTCCTGGTGCGCCAAGGGAACCCCAAGCAAATCCGCGACTGGGACGATCTCGTGCGTCCGGGCGTGGGCGTCATCACGCCCAATCCGAAGACCTCCGGCGGCGCCCGGTGGAACTACCTGGCGGCCTGGGGCTATGCGCGACATCGCTACGGGAGCGACGAGAAGGCGCGCGACTTCGTGCAGCGGCTGTTCCGAAACGTGCCGGTGCTGGATTCGGGGGCGCGAGGTTCGACGACCACTTTCGTGCAGCGCGGGATCGGCGACGTGCTGCTGGCCTGGGAGAACGAGGCGTTGCTGGCCCTGCGGGAAATGGGGCGGGACAAGGTGCAGATCGTAGTCCCGTCGGAGAGCATTTTGGCCGAGCCGCCGGTCGCCGTGGTGGACCGCTACGCGGACAAGCATGGCACGCGGGAAGTCGCCACCGCCTATCTGCAATACCTCTACTCCGCGGAAGGACAGGAAATCGCGGCGCGGCATTACTACCGTCCGCGCGACCCGCAGGTCGCCGCCCGCTACGCCGAGCAGTTCCCCCCGCTCAAGCTCTTCACGATTGACGACGAGTTTGGCGGGTGGGCGAAGGCTCAGGCCGAGCACTTCGCGGACGGCGGTATCTTCGACCGGATCTGTCAGTCGGGAAAGCCATGAGCCAGGCTGCGCCCGGGCGCGTCGGAACGAGCACGGTGGGCCGCGGGGTGCTGCCGGGGTTTCGACTGACACTCGGCTTCACGCTGTTCTACTTCGGACTGATCGTGCTCATCCCCCTGGCAGCCCTGGTTCTCAAAGGCACCGCCATGACGGGGGAACAGTTCTGGCGGGCTGTCAGCGATGCGCGCGCACTGGCTTCCTATCGGCTGACGTTTGGAGCTGCCCTGGCCGCCGCGGGCATCAACGCGATTTTCGGAACAATCGTCGCCTGGGTGCTGGTGCGCTACGACTTCCCGCTGAAGCGCGTCGTGGACGCCTTGGTGGACCTGCCCTTCGCGTTGCCGACCGCGGTCGCCGGCATCGCCCTGACCAGCCTTTACACGCCAAACGGTGCCCTGGGGCGCCTGTTGGCCCCACTGGGCGTGCAGGTTGCGTTTACACCGCTTGGCGTCATCGTGGCCCTTACCTTTATCGGACTCCCATTTGTGGTGCGTACGCTCCAGCCCGTAATTGCCGACCTCGAGCCGGACGTGGAGGAAGCCGCCGCCAGTCTCGGAGCGCGCCGCGGGCAGACGTTCCGGCGTGTGATCCTGCCTGAACTGTGGCCGGCGCTGGCCACCGGCTTTGCCCTGGCCGTCGCTCGCGGAATAGGCGAGTACGGCTCGGTCGTGTTCATCGCCGGCAACATTCAGATGAAAACGGAGATCACCGCCCTGCTGATCGTCGGGAAACTGGAGCAGTACGACTATGCGGGGGCCACGGCGCTCGCGGTCGTGATGCTCGTCGCGTCGTTTCTCTTGCTGCTCGTGATCAACGGCTTGCAGCGGTGGGCCGCGTATCGCAAGCCCATCGCCGGAGATTGACCCCGTGTCGGACGCGGTCGCACCCGCTTCGTTGCCGACGGTCGCTCGCCCGGCCCTGGTCGAGCCGGCCGCGGTACGCGGGGTGCTGATCGCCGTCGCGCTCGCCTTCATGGGTCTCTTCCTGGTCTGCCCCTTGGTGGTCGTTTTCGCCCAGGCGCTGGAGCGCGGCGTCGGCGCGTATTGGGCCGCCCTGCGCGACCCGGACGCCCGCGCAGCCATCCGCCTGACTCTACTGACCGCGGCGATCGTGGTTCCGCTCAACGCGGTCTTCGGTCTGGCGGCCGCGTGGGCCATCGCCAAGTTCGAGTTCCGCGGCAAGAGCCTGTTATTAACGCTGATCGACTTGCCGTTCGCGATCTCGCCAGTGATCGCAGGCCTGATCTACGTACTGCTGTTCGGCCGGCGGGGGTGGTGGGGACCGTGGCTGGACGCGCACGGCATTCGGATCATCTTCGCGGTGCCCGGCATCGTGCTGGCCACGCTCTTCGTGACCTGCCCGCTGGTGGCGCGCGAGCTGATTCCGCTCATGCAGGCTCAGGGGCGCGAAGAGGAAGAGGCGGCGGCCGTCCTCGGCGCCCGGGGCTGGCAAACGTTCTTCCGCGTCACGCTGCCCAATATCCGCTGGGGCCTGGTGAACGGCCTGATTCTGTGCAACGCCCGGGCCATGGGCGAGTTCGGCGCGGTGTCGGTCGTGTCCGGGCATATCCGCGGCCTGACCAACACCATGACGTTGCACGTCGAGGTGCTGTATAACGAGTACAACTTCGTCGGCGCGTTCGCCGTCGCCTCGCTGCTGGCGCTCTTGTCCCTGGTCACGCTGGCGGTCAAGAGCCTCGTGGAGTGGAAGGCCGGGGGGCCGCACGACCACAGAAGAATGCGGCCGGTGGCAGCGGGCACGTCGCGGGCACGGTGGGCCGGAGCGCACGAGCCATGAGCATCGAGGTTCGCAACGTCACCAAGACCTTCGGGTCCTTCACCGCCCTGCGCGACGTGAGCCTCCACGTCGACACCGGCGAACTCGTGGCGCTGCTCGGCCCCTCCGGTTCGGGCAAGACGACGCTCCTGCGTATCCTGGCCGGCCTCGAGGTGCCCGACTGCGGTTCCATCTTCTTCTACGGCGAGGACGCCGCCACCCGCCGCGTTCAGGACCGGCGCGTCGGCTTCGTCTTCCAGCATTACGCCCTCTTCCGCCATATGACGGTGTTCGAAAATGTCGCCTTCGGGCTGCGTGTCATGCCGCGCCGTGTGCGCCCGTCGCGCCGGGAAATCCGCGCGCGTGTGCAGCGGCTGCTGGAGCTCGTCCAGCTCGAATGGCTGGCCGACCGGTACCCGGCGCAGCTCTCCGGCGGGCAGCGGCAGCGGGTCGCGCTGGCCCGCGCGCTGGCCGTCGAGCCCAAGGTGCTGCTGCTGGATGAGCCGTTCGGGGCGCTGGACGCCAAGGTCCGACAGGAACTGCGCCAGTGGCTGCGTCGACTGCACAACGAGATTCACGTGACGGGCGTGCTCGTCACGCACGACCAAGAGGAGGCGCTCGAGGTCGCCGATCGCGTCGTGGTCATGAACGCCGGACGCATCGAGCAGACCGGCACCCCAGAGGAAGTATTCCACCGTCCGGCCAACGAGTTCGTGCTCAACTTCCTGGGTCGGGTCAACGTTTTTCACGGCCGCGCGGAGGGCAGCAAGGCCTTCTTCGGCACGCTGGCCATGGATTACCCGGATGGGCCGGCCACCGGCTCGCTGGAGCTCCGCGGCTTCGTGCGGCCGCACGACCTGGACCTCGATACGGTGTCCGGCGACGACACGCTTCTGGAAGGGACGATCGTCCGCGTGCACGCCGCGGCCCCGCAGGTCAAGATCGAGGTGCTATCGACAGCGGGGGAGACGATCCACGTCGAAATGTCTCAGGAGCGCTACCGGGCCGCCGGCTGGCGCCGCGGTCAGCGCGTCTATGTCCGCCCGCGCGAGATCCGGGTCTTTGCCAACGACCGGCACGGCGGCGGCGCGGTGTGCACCGTCCCGCGCTGATCCGAACCCCGCACGCCAGTGCGGGGTCAAGCACTACCGCCCTTGGGCGTCGCTAGCGGCCTTCGCGCAGCCCATCCAGATACGCCCGCACAGCCCTGCGAATAAACTGCCGGAACGCCGGCGTGTCGATCTCTTCGCGGTCGTGAACATACAAGACCACAGCGTCCCAGCCATCGCTGCGTCGCCGCACGTCGACACGCGCCCAGTCGCCGTAAATTTCGAGGTCGTCGCGTTCATCCAACGTTTTGAGGCCGAGGGCTTCGTCCAGCGTGCGCCACGAGAACACGCCCGGCGGGGTGCGGAAGTACAGCTCGAGCAGCCACTCGCCGCCGGTCAACGCGTGAAGAAACCAATACCGGGCGTTCGGGGCCGTAATCTCCACGCTGGCGCGGTTGCTCCAGTCGGTCGGGGCGAACGCGCTCGGGCTTCCCGGCGCGCGGGCTTCGCGGCCGGCCGCTTCGACCAGCTCGATGACGAACTCCAAAGCGGCCGGATCCCACCGCCGCGGCCGCTCGTTCCGACTGTTGCGCTGTTCGAGGTGCCACCGCCGACCATCGACCTGCCACGGCATGCGCACCTCCTTGCCCACGTCGCCGAAGCCCTCCTTCTCCGCGGCCAGCATCCGCGCCGCGTGCTCGTGGACGTCGTACGGCCGGCGCTCTTCGTACGGCCCCGCTTCGAGAACGGGTCTAAGGGCAACGGCGGTGTGCGATCGGAACTGAGAACTCGGCGAACCGTGATCTGATAACGCCGGCTCCCCGGCCGCCGAAGGCGCTCGCGTCCCCGTGACGCCACCAATCATTTTGCGGCGCGCACCAGAACCCCGCCCCCGCGCCACAGTGATTGTGTTTGCGCACTGGTCGTGAACATGGCGCCGCACGATGACTTCTGGCGTGCCGGCGGCGACGATGTAGCCTCCTTCTTCGCCCGCTTCGGGTCCCAGGTCGATGATCCAGTCCGCGCACTTGATCACGTCGAGGTTGTGTTCGACCACCAGGACCGTGTTGCCCAGGTCGACGAGGCGATGCATGACCGCCAACAGCTTGCGAATGTCATCAAAATGCAAGCCGGTGGTCGGCTCGTCCAGAATGTAGAAGGTGCGGCCCGTGTTAGGCTTGCCGAGTTCCGCAGCGAGTTTGACGCGCTGCGCCTCCCCCCCGGACAGCGTCGGCGCGGGCTGACCGAGCGGGAGGTAATCCAGCCCGACGTCCGCCAGCGTTTCGAGCATGCGGCGCAGCTTGGGCACGTTCGCAAACAGCGCCAGCGCCTCGGCCACCGTCAGCTCGAGCACGTCGGCAATGCTCCGTCCCTTGAACTTCACCTCCAGCGTTTCGGGGTTGTATCGCCGCCCGTGGCAGGTCTCGCACTCGATCCACACGTCGGGCATGAAGTGCATTTCGATGCGGCGCTGGCCGTAGCCCTCGCACGCTTCGCACCGGCCTCCCGGGCGATTGAAGCTGAACCGGTTCGCGGTGTACCCCCTGAGTTTGGACTCCGGCAAACGGGCGAACAGCTCGCGGATGCCGTCAAAAACCCCCGTGTACGTGGCCGGGTTGCTGGACGGGGTCTGCCCGATGGGCGACTGGTCAACGTTAACGACCTTGTCGACCTGTTCAATGCCGTCGACGGCGTCGTGGTCGCCGGGAGTCAGGCTGGCACGGTGCAGCGCTTGCGCGAGCGCCGGCCAGAGAATGTCGTTGACGAGCGAACTCTTGCCTGAGCCGGACACCCCCGTGACGCACACCAGACGTCCCAGGGGAATGGGCACCGTCAAGTTCTTCAGGTTGTTGTGGCGCGCACCGCGCACCACCAACCAGCCCTTGCCGCGGTTCTGGCGCCAGGGTTTTACCGGCCGGCGATTCGTGGGAATCGGAATCGCCAGCGCACCGGCGAGGTACGCCCGCGTCAGCGACGTGCCGGCACCACCCGGCGCCGGCCTGCGGAGTTCGTCCGGCGTGCCCTGCGCGACGATCTGGCCCCCGGCCCGCCCGGCCCCGGGCCCGAAGTCCAGCAGCCGATCCGCGTGCCGAATCACATCCCGATCATGCTCGACCAGCAGCAGCGTGTTGCCCAGATCGCGTAAACGAACGAGCGCGTCGATCAGTCGCTGCGTGTCGCGGGGATGCAGGCCGATGGTCGGTTCGTCCAGCACATAGAGCACGCCGGACAACCCGCTGCCGATCTGACTGGCCAGACGGATGCGCTGCGCCTCGCCGCCGGAAAGCGTGGGGGCAGCCCGATGCAGCGTCAGATAGTGCAGGCCGATGTCGATGAGGAACTGGAGCCGGCTGCGGATCTCCTTGAGCACCTCGCCGGCGATGCGGCGCTGCCGACTGTCCAGCCGCAACGTCTCGAAGAACACGGCGGCGTCCCGGAGTGGCACCTCGCAGACTTCGGCGATGGTCTTTCCGCCCAGGCGTACGGCCGCCGCGTCGGGCCGCAGCCGGCCGCCGCGACAGGTCATGCACGGGATGTCCGTGACCACATGCTGAACACGGTAGCGGAATTCCGGCGAGGTGCGGGCCGCGTGGTCGATCGTGGGAAAGAAGCCACGCCACTGCACGCGAACCCCCTGATAAACATCGCCTGCGTCAAGCCAGACGTCGTCGGCCCCAAAAAGCAGGACGCGTTTCTGGGCCGGCGTCCAATCGGATAGCGGCGTATCGGGCTGCACGCCCAGATGCCGGCAGACGCCCTGCAACAGGCGGCCGAACGGAGAATTCCGCTCGATGCGGGGCCAGCCCGCAATTGCGCCGTCAAACAGCGAGCGGCGGGGACGAACGATGATCTCTGACGGGGCCGCACCCCGCTGCACGCCGAGCCCTTCGCACGTTTCGCACCATCCAAGCTGATGGTTGAAGCTGAAATGATTCGGTCCCAGCTCCTCGTAGCTCTCCCCGCATTGCAGACACACCAGCTTTTGGGAAAACATCAGCTCGCGCGCCGGCGTGCGGGTCACGATCGCCGCCGGCGATAAACCATCGCGTGCCAAAGCGGATCCCTCGCCCGACGCCGCCCCGCCCACGGTCTCGACTGGCTCGACGAGCAGCGTCATGACGCCGTTGCCCAGTGCCAGAGCATGTTCGATGCTCTCGGCAATCCGCCCGCGGCATTTGTCTCGAACGGTGGTGCGATCGACGACAACCTCCACGCGGTGCTTGCGACGGGCATCGAGCGTCGTAGCCTCGGCCGTCGGACGGATTTCGCCGTCAATGCGAACACGCAGGTACCCGGAGCTCTTCAGACGACGAAACAGCCCGGCATAGTTTTCACCGTCGCCCAGGCTCACCGGGGCCAGAATGACGATCGGCGTGCCGGCCGGCAGGCTCAACACGCGTGCAACGATCTCGTCGGCCGTCTGCGTACCGATGGGAACCTGACAATGCGGACAATAGCGGGTGCCCAAGCGGGCCCACAGCACGCGCATGTAGTCGTAGATCTCGGTGACCGTGCCCACCGTGGACCGCGGGCTGCGGCCAGCCGCTTTCTGTTCGATGCAGATGGCGGGCGACAGCCCCTCCACGCGATCCACCCGCGGCTTGCTGAGCTGACCGAGAAACTGCCGGGCGTACGCGGACAGCGATTCGACGTATCGCCGGTACCCCTCCGTAAAAACCGTGTCGATCGCGAAACTCGTTTTGCCCGAGCCGGACACGCCGGTGCAGACCGTGATCCGCTGGCGCGGGAAGGACACGGTGACGTCCTGAAGATTGTGCTGCCGCGCCCCCACCACGCGGACTTCGTCCAATTGCGCCGCCGCCGACAACGGCGCACCTGACGCGGCCATCGCCGGAAGCGAACCCGCAGCCTCGGCGGACGGCACCGCCGCGGTGACGCTGACGTTTTCCCCGCGCAGCACCGGGGCCAGGGCCTGTCCGGTGTACGACTGCGGGCAGGCAGCAATCTCTTCCGGGGTTCCTTCCGCGACGATGTACCCGCCCGCTTCACCGCCTTCCGGGCCCAGGTCGATGATCCAGTCCGCAGTCTTCACGACGTCGAGATTGTGCTCAATGACGACCACCGTGTTGCCGGCGTCGACGAACCCGTGCAACACCGTGAGCAGTTTGCGGATGTCGTCGAAATGCAGCCCCGTCGTGGGCTCGTCGAGGACGTAGAGCGTGCGTCCGGTGGGCTTCTTGACCAGCTCGCGCGCCAGTTTGATCCGCTGGGCTTCGCCGCCGGACAGGGTCGTGCTGGGTTGCCCGAGCTGGATGTAGTCGAGCCCCACATCGTGCAGCGTCTGAAGCATGCCGCGGATGCGTGGCACGTTCTCGAAGTGCCGCAGGGCTTCGCGGACCTCCATGTTGAGGACGTCGGCGATGGACTTGCCCTTGTAGCGGACCTGGAGGGTCTCCCGCCCGAACCGCCGCCCCTCGCAGAGCGGGCACGGCACCCACACGTCGGCCAGAAAGTCCATACCAATGCGGTTTGCGCCGTTTCCTTCGCACGCCTCGCAGCGTCCCCCGCCGCGCCGCACCGGCACGTTGAAGCTGAACCGCCCGGGCTTGTACCCGCGCAACCGGGCGTCCGGGAGGCGGGCAAACAGCCGGCGGATCTCGTCGAAGACCTTGATGTACGTGGCGGGGTTGCTGCGCGGCGTCCGGCCGATGGGAGACTGGTCAATGGCGATCACCTTGTCCAGATGTTCCAAACCGTCGATGCCGGCGTGCGTCCCCGGGCGGGCGGTTGTCGCGCCGTTCAGCTCGCGGGCCAGTGCCTGATAGAGAATGTCATTGACCAACGAGCTCTTGCCCGAGCCGGAAACCCCGGTGACGCACGTGAAACGCCCCAGCGGAAACCGTACGTCGATGTTCTTCAGATTGTTGTGTCGCGCCCCGCGTACAACCAGCCAGGCCACCTGACCGTTGGACGCACCAGCGGACGCCGCGCGCGGCACGCGTGGCGCGCGCGGTGCTACGGTCTTCGTCGCTGAGCCGGTCGTCACGTCGGACATCGTAGTGGCAGGCCTCGCGCTTCCCGTCTGATCATACCCGCGACCGGGCCCGCACAACGACCGACGGCGTCTTCCGGCGGCGGGGCTGTGGGTGTCGAATCTGGGGGTCGGCGGCTCTCAACAGAACGCGGTCCGGGACTTGACGTAGAAGGGGCAGCGGCGTAAAGCTGCGAACATGGCTGCCAATCCGCCCATTGAACTGGTCGTGATCACGCCCGAGCGAAAGGTTCTCGAAACCCCTGTCGAGCAGGTGGTTCTGCCTGCCCAGGATGGGGAAGTCGGCATTCTTCGCGGACGGGCCCCGCTGATGTGTGAGCTGGGCATCGGCCAGCTTCGCTATACCCGCGACCGGCAAACCTGGCGCCTGTTTGTGGAGGGCGGGTTCGCGCAGGTCCTGCAAGATCACGTCACGGTCTTGACGACGCAGGCGATTCCGGCTGAAGCGATCACGGAGGAAACCGTCCGCGCCGCCGAAGAGGCCATGCAGCGGTACAAGGGGTACGACGCAGAGACGCGCACCGCCCGGGACCGCGCCCGGCGACGCTGGAGCGTCTTGCGCCGCCTGCGCGTGGGACCGTAGGCGCAGACACTCAACATTACGCCGCCCGGCGGCGTTGGCAAGAGCGGGGGAACCGGACCGCGCAGACCGCGGCGAGCGCGGCTGCGCAACCCGGCCCGGCTGGCTGAAGCCCGCGTATTACGGAGACTCGCTCTCCCCACGCAGGACCAGCTTCTCGCCGTCCATGTCCAGGGTTTCGTTCGCGAGCAGTTCCGCCATTTCGCGATCCAGCAGAAGCACCGTGCGCCCCTGATGCGCGTACGTGGTGTCGCCCGGACGTTCTCGATCTGGCCGCATGGCCAGCGCCTGTCCGTCGACCACGAAGCGGATCGCGATCTCCTGCGGGCAATTCTCGGCGTCCAGGAATTCCGCCAGGCGCGCGGCGGCCGCGTCGGTCACTGTAAGCATGGTACGTTCTCCACAGTCATGGTCAGTGGCACCAGCCGCGTGGTGTCCCCAACAGATTCGCCCCCGAGACGGTTACCAACGTCCGCGACGCCCGCCGCCGCCTCCGCCCTGGGGTGGACGCGGCTTGGCCTCGTTGACGGTGATGGCGCGGCCTTCGAAACTCGTTCCGTTGAGAGCGGCAATGGCCGCCTGGGCCTCCTCTTCGGTGCTCATCTCCACGAACCCGAATCCTTTGCTGCGGCCGCTGGCGCGATCCTCGATGACCTGGGCGCTGCGCACGCTGCCGTGCGAGGCGAACAGACGCTCCAAGTCCGCACTCGTCACGTTGTAGCCCAAGTTCCCCACGTACAGTTTCTTACCCATTGCCGGTCTCCCAGAACCGCTCTGACCCGTTGTTCGACTTCCAGGGTCACCGTTGGAAGCGGCCGCACCCACGGCCGCAAAGGATGAGAGCACAACCGGACGAGGCGTGCCGGCGGCACGAACGGCATGCGTGGCCCGAGTCGGGCAGTCAACCAAACACTATTCTAGCCCGCCGATGGAACTCGCAACAGAGCCGCCGGGAGAATTCCCACTGCGACCCGCCCCGTCTGGGCGGCGGCCCGGGACGGCAAACACCCCCCACTGCCTCAGTCGCTCAGAAAGGGCAGCAGCCGGCGGCGCTTGCCCGCGGCGGTATTACCGCTGCTGTCCGTCGACGTGGAGCTTTCGTTCCGTCCCGCGATAGCACCGGCCATCTGCTGAATCCCGACACGCAGCCGAGACTTGGGGGCGCTTTCAAGCAGCGGCGTCCCGACGTTCACCGCGGTGCTGGCTGTTTTCCAGTCGTCCGGCAGCGTCCACGCCAGCCGGCGGCCGAGCGTGGTTTCCACGTCCGCCGGGTCGAGGTAGCCGCTATCGGCTCCGAAGCGGTTGCACACGAGCCGCACCTGGTCCAGGTTGTATCCGCCGCGCGCCAGCTCCCGCAGCAGTCGGTCCGTGTTGCGCACCGGGGGAACGAGGAGCTGGAGTACGACCAGGTAGATATCCGTCATGTCGAACACGGCTCGGGCCGTGGGGTCCAGGCGCACCGGGCCGTCGACGACCACGAAGTCGTAGTGTTCGAGTAGCGCCGCCAGCACCCCCGCACACTGGGCGGCGCTGATCCGGTTAGCCTGCTCGACCTCCGTCGGGATCGCCAGCACGTGCACCCCCGTCGAGTGTTTGACCATCACGCGTTCGATCATCTGGGCTTCGATGTGTTCGGGTGTCTCGCACAGCTCGGCAATCGTGTAGGTCGGCTGCACGTCCAGAAACATGGCGACCTGTCCAAAGCGAAAGTCCAGATCAACCAACGCCACCCTCAGCCGCTCGGGGCGGTCCACGCGATTCAGTTGCGCCAGTTCGACCGCCAGGTTCGTGGCTATCGTCGTCGCCCCCACCCCGCCGCAGGCCCCCACGACCGGAATCAGCCGGCCCGCCCGGTGCGCCGTGCCTGGGACCTCCCGCCCCAGTCGCCGCAGAATGTCGGTCAACTGCTCCGGCGGAAACGGCTTCCAGAGCAGCTCACGCATCCCGGCCCGCATGGCGCGGATCACCAGCTCGGCGTCGCGGCTCTCGGTCATCGCGATGGCGGCGATCTGGTCCTTCCGCTCGGCTACGAGCGGCGCCACGACCGTCATGGTCGCCATCGGATCCGGGTCCAGATGCAACAGCAGGACTTCGGCGGGAAACTGGGCCAGCGCCTTACCCAGCAACGCCGGTTCGTCGATCTCGGCGACGATCTTGACCCCCTCGACGCTCAGGAGCAGAGCGCGCAGGTCGGGCCCCGCCTCCTCGTCCGCGTTCAGCACAATCACGCGTACGGGCCTGCGCACGCCTGTCGGTCTCCCTGCCCGCCGCCCGCGGATAGGCTCGGCCGCAGGACAACGCCGCCTGTCGCACAGCGCGGCCCTGCGGCCGATGACACCGGAATGTCAGCCCGACGCAGCGGATAGCCCGCGGGGACCTCCACGGGGCCCCACCTCGCGGCCGGCTACTCGATCAACTGCACCGGACGCTTGCCGCCCAGCGTCCGGAAAATCTCATCCAACTGCTCGGCATACTCGGCCGGCGTGCCTTCCGCGTGGAAGTACTCGCCGTGCCCAATCTGCGCCAGCGACGCCATTAGTTCCAGATCCGCGTCGCTACCGACACTGATCGTATAGATCCGCATATTCATGTCGGCCGCCTCCTGGGCCACGCTGCGCACCCACGCGTCGACCTCGGCGGAATAGCCCCGGTACGCGCCGCTGGCATCAATGTTGGGCTTGCCGTCCGACATCAGCAGAATGACCTTGGCCGCCGCCGCACGGGCCCGAGCCGACGTCAGCTCCGCAATCGCCTTCTGCAAGCCACCGCCCATGTTGGTGTAGCCATCGTAGTGGCTGGCCTGCATCTGATACAGCCGATCGGCAACGCTCTGAAGGTCCAGCGTCAGGTTCACTTCGTGCCGCGCCGTCTTTCCGAAGATCTCCAGAGACAACTGGTCCATGCTTTCCAGACTCTCGATCTCGTCCACCAGCGCCTGCACCGCGTCCTTGACCGCCTGCACCGGCTGCTCAGGCGTCTGATACAAAATGTTGGTTTGGCTGTAACTGGCCTGGTTCTCCAGCAGGAAGTTCACGAACGTCTTCAGCCCGTAGCGGTACCGGAAGGCGTTGTTGACCCTGTACATGGCGGTACTGCTCGACGACACATAGTCGATGTAGTTCTTCCACCTCCAAGTCTTGCGCCAGGACGGATACGCCGTCCAGCTCAGCTCGCTGTTGTCGACGTAGACGTCACCGTTGCCGCCCGGCCGCCCGCCGGTGCGCCCGCTGTTCCACGTGGCCAGCCCGAGAATGACCGCCGTGCGGTTCACGTACTGCGGCGGATTCGTCGTACGGTCCTTGGCACCGCTGAACAGGCAGTTGATTTCGTCCGTGGAGTAGCCACGTGCCACCAGGCTGGTCCGCGCCGCAGCCACATTGCACGTGGAACCCTTCGGAATGTACCACAGCCCCGGGTCGCTCGACGGGCTGTACGTCTCCGGCACCACCGGGTTACCCCAGGTGTTCATAGCGCCAATGGCTGGCCCGCTATCACCGGCGTACTGCGTCTGACCTTCCGCACCCGGCACGTATGGCCGCGCCGGAGCAGGACCGTCCAGCGCGCACCAGATATCGCGCAGGTTCACGTGAATCCCGTTTCGCCACTGGCCCCGCTCGCCCCGGTAGCGCTTGTAATGTTGAAGCTCACTGTCGTCGTTCATCGACCCGGATAGGTCGATCACGACCGCAATATCCCGCGGCACCAGCACGGCAGACGCCCGGGCCTGGAGCTGTTCCCTGCTTACACCAAAAACCCGCGCCAGCGCCAGCGGCACATCCAGCGCCGCCGGATTGTCCGGCTCGCCAGATTCCATGTGCCGAATGGTCACGCGGACGGCGTCCCAGTTGCTGTCAGCCGGGGCAAAGCGGAACGCAGCACCGCTGGGCGTAGCCCGGCCGAATTCCACGTCGTCCGGGAGCACCCGCGGCGTGACGCCCATTACCTTGTTCAACTGCGCAAAACGATCCGCCGCGGCGATGGCGTTTTCGCGTACGTCCCCACCGCGGCTGCCGGCCAGTTCCGCCGCCGCCGCCAGCGCCGCCGCGTCCGCGGAAACCTGAATCTCGTTCCTGGCCGTGTAGAGAATACCCACGTCCACGGCCAGGGCACCCATGCCCAACATCAGCGTCGACGCCACCGCCACTTGGACGATGACCGTCGCACGCCTCCGATACCAACTTCGTCCTCTTGCCACACGCTGCATCTTTCGCACCTCCGGCGTACCCGATACTTCACTTCGCGAACTCGAACTCCTCTCAACCGGAAGCTTTCGTGCGTCCGCCAGGGTCGCCCTGTCACCGTGTGAAGGCTGTCGGCCCAGGCCGGACGAGCCGTCGGCCTGTCGTTGTGCGTACACCGCTACGTACCCTCATCCTCTCCGGCCGGACCGATCGGCCCGCGCAGCCGCAAGCCCGCAGACATTGTTCGCATCCCGGCCGCTCGCACTCCCTCATGACGTTCACCCTCCTTCGCTGTCTCCGTCACCCCAGATTCTGCCCCCTCGACCTGGCCCAGGAAAAATAGCTCCCAATCGTTCGGCGGAACGTAGTCGCCCCCCGGAATGCGGCCGACCTGCCCCGGATTCAGCGGCTCGACCAGCTCGGGCGTGACCAGCACTACGAGCTCGCTTTCGTCCGACTGATAGTCCACGGAGCTGAACAGCGCCCCGATCACCGGTATGTCACCCAGCGCGGGAACCTTCCCGCTGACAGCCCGGGTCTTGTCGCTCAGCAGTCCGCCGATCGCGAACGACTGCCCCGAGGCAAGCTCCACCACCGTCTCGACCCGCCGCTGGATCAGGCCTGGAACCACGAACCCGCCGATCCGCACGGCCGTGCTGAAGTCCGGCTCGCTCACCTCCGGGGCGACGCGCAGCCGGATCAGCCCCTCGCTGACCACAGTCGGGGTGAAGTTCAAGCGTACGCCGTACTCGCGATAATCAATGGCAATCGAGTCGCGCTGCTGCACGGGGATCGGCAGTTCCCCGCCGGCCAGGAAGGTCGCCTCCTGACCGCTGATGGTCACGAGATTCGGCTCGGCCAGCACCCGCAGCAGACCGTTCTCGCGCAGGGCCTTGATAAAAATCTGCATCTGCACATTCGGGAAGCCGAAGCTCAGCGCCGGCGCTTCCCGCAGCGGCAGCCCTTCCGTCTTATCCGTCACGAACGGAATCGGGCCGGTGACAACGGTTTCCCGCGCCGCCCCGATGTTGACCGCATTGAGCGACCCGAACTGGTGCACAACGAACATGTCCGGGAAGTTGTCCCCGGCCATCCAGCCGTTGAACCCGAGCTGACGCGTCGCCGACCGGTTCACCTCGGCCACCGTGCAGCGCACGACCACTTGCTGCACCCCCGCCACCCGCATGTGGTTGATGATCTTCGTGGAATACACCCCGGCGATCTGCATGATCCGATCGGCCGCGTCCGCGTCCGGCACCGTGCCCGTCAGCACGACCGTGTCCAGCAGTCCGGTGACCTGCACCTGGGCCCGCGGCACAGCCTTCTGAATGCTGGCCGCCAGACGCTCGAGATCCAGGTCTACCGCCACCGAGAACACCCGTTGCGTCCCCCCGTCAATCGTCACCACCAGTTGCGTCGTCCCGAACGACTTTCCGTTCACCAGAATCTGGCGCGGCGAAGTCGGCTGGACATCCGCGATCTCGGGATTCGCCACCCGCACCTCGCGGATGGGTACGCTGAAATCCACCAGCGCTCCCTGGTTGACGGACACCGGAATCAGTTGCCGGTGCTCCTGCGGACGCGTGATCCGGATCTCCACCGGCGGTTCGCCGACGGGCCCGGAGGCTGACCCGGGCGCCTGCGCCCAGGCCACCGACCAGCTCACACCTGCCACGCTGAGCACACGCAGCGTGGCTGTCACACACAAGCGGCGAGTCAGTTTGTCACAGAAAAGCGGGCTCATTCGCTGGGCTCCTTGGGCTCCTCAGTAGCAGCGGCATCTTCTGACGCGTGCGTTTCGGTCTGCGGTTCGGCCCCCATGGCAGTGTCGCTGGTGGGCCTCACAGGCCCCGTCCCGAAGATCGAGTCACACCGGTCCTTCTCGTCGACGTCGACCCGTTCGCTGGAATCCCGGCTCTTGAAGTGCACCAGCTCCCGCCCGGCGCCGCGGTAGATCGCCACCGCCCAGGCCGTCGCCGGCAGACGCGGGCCCGCCGGCACCCGCGCCGCCGTAGGCGCCGGGCTGGCCGCTACGGGTGCGGGCGGCGTCAACCAATTGCGCAGTCGTTCCAGCAACGTCGCGGTCCCGTTCTTCTTCTCCCCGGCCTGATCCGCATCCCCCTCTTCTCCGATCAGCTCCCGATCGCTGACCACCCGCGGCGCCTGGGCGGCGGTCTCGTCACCGCGACCCCGCATGCTGAGCTTGATGCGGCCCTGCTGCTCCGTCAGCAGCAGCCGTGGCACGTCGTCGGGCTTCACGAAGAGCGTCACGGCCCGGACCGTGCGACTCTCCGGCCGTCCGCTTCCTTTGCCGCCCGTGTCATCGACCACACTGACGCGCGGCCCGACGGCCGCCACCTCCACGTTCTCGACGATCGTCTGGGCCCGCATCTCCGACCGCCCCGCCCGCTGTACCGAGAAGGACCCGACCACATCCACGAAACACCCCGGCTCCAGGTGATAGTCCACGCCGGAGCTCTCGTCGATCTTCACCGCAACCGCCCGATAGCCCGGCTTCACGTAGATGCCCGGGCGGGTCCCCGGCGGCAGCAGCAGGTCTGCCAGAATCGGCAACCCCGCGGGCAGCTCCAGCCGCGGCACCCGTCCGAGAAGATCCTTGCGACTCTGCACGGCTCCGGGCGGAACCAGATTGGCCGGGAATGGCATCGGCTGAACCATTTCCTCCGTGATCTCAGTCCCGCGCGGAATGTCCGACTTGGGACTCCAGAGCTGTACCTCTGCGACCGTCTGTTGCGCACCCCGTGCGCTCTTGAGCGTGTTGAAGCCCATCCAGAGCGCGAAGCCACCGATGGCCAGGCCCGCTACCAGAGGTATGAGGGTCTTCGTGTTCATGGCAGTCCTTCCTGGCACGATGCCGGGCGTACGCGACCAGCCGCGTACTTTCCGGACCCGCAGCAACGGCGAAACCGGTGCGCGCGGATGCACACCGGGCCTGCCGCCTCACCAGTCCTATCGGTCCGTGTGCCGGGGCACATCGAGAAGCCAACCCCGCGGCGCACGGACCGCCCGGCCTGCGACGTCGCGCTTACTCGAAGCCCTCCTTTCGCATCGAACAGCTCGAGACCAGGTTGTAGTCCGTGCTTCCGAAATAAGCCCCCAAGAGCGAGACCTGACGGTACGGAATCGTGACAGTCACTTTTTCCACAGGATTATCGGGCGGACTGGCCCGCTCCAGCGTCACCTCAGCCGTCAACCCCATCGGCGCCAGGTACTCTTGCACCCGCTCGCGGACCTCCTGGTCCGTCGACCCCATCAGCGACGCCACCCGTGCGCCCTCCCGAGCCGCGTTCACCATCGTCTGTCGAACGCACAAAACCCACCCATACTCAATGATGCCGAACAGCAGAGTCAGCAGAAACGGCAAAACGACCGCCAGCTCGACCGCCGCGCTGCCCCGCCGGCGCTTACGCCCCATCCTCGCCCTCATGACACCCAACCTCCCAGGTAATACGTGAGAAGCACGCCGATCACCCCCGCCGTCAACGGTACGCCATACGGCAGAAGCTGGCTCGTGTGCCCGAAAGTGCGTGCGCCGCCGAATTCGCCGAACGCCGTGTCCCAGCGCCGCAGCTTGATAAGAATCGTTTGCATGTTGGTGTAAGCGTGCAGGACGCGGCCGCTGGTAAAGATCATGACGAGGGCGGCCAGTCCGCCGAGAATCCCGCCGACGGCAAAGCTGACCAGCGTCAGCCACGGTCCCAACCAGCAGCCGATCGCCGCCATGAGCTTCACGTCGCCGGCGCCCATACCGTGCACGAGCCACGGCACGATGAGCACGCCGAACCCCACCAGCATGCCCAACAAACCCCACGCGACACCGCCACCCGGCTGCCACCAGCCAAAGAAGTGCCCCTGCATCGCCAATCCCAATACCGCCAGGCTGGCGTTCAGCCAGTTCGGCACGCGCCGCTGCGCGTAGTCCACCCAGGCGGCGTACAGGATGCCGGGGATCAGCAGAATCAACGTCGTTTCCCAATATCCGATCGTCATACCCGTCTGTGCCTCGTCGTGTCCCCGTGAGTCCGGCGATGCCGCTTGCTACGTCGGCATCTTCCAGGCGACGGTCAATGCGTCGACAGAACCGCGGGCGGCGGCCACCGCTGCCTGCGATGCCGCCGCCCGGTAGCCTTCTGTCGAGACGACTGCGCCGCCGCTTACTCAGTCGGCAACGCCTCGATCTTGTCGTTCACGTTCGTGAAGACACCCTTCACGCTCTGGCCGAGCAACGTCACCGCGGCAATCGCGACGACGATGATCAGGGCCAGCATGACCGCGTACTCGGTCGCGGTGGGACCGTCCTCGTTGACGAGGAATGCCTTGGCTCGAGACAGCAACGCGTTCATCTTGTTTCCCTTTCTTTTTCCTGCGAACCCGGGCGGCCTTGGCCGCCACTCTCTTCGCCTCCCTGCCGCCGGTGCCACCGCTCACGCGGCGTTTCCGCACTCCGGAAAGCCCGGGCCCAGCCCGGCCGCACCGCCATTCCCTCTGGAAGCTGCCGTCGCTGTCCCCGAACCCGCCCCAATGGCGGGCCGTCACGCCGTCGTCGCGAGGACGCCGCGTGACACTTCTTAGAATTCAAAATGTCACGGCGGGTGGCAAATCGGAGTGGCAAAGCGGGCAACAAAAAGGGTTCCCCCAAACGGCCGATTTGTCAAAACCCCGCGTTATCCGCCTGGCTCGCTGCGTCCGTTCAGGCGCGCGACAGCGCGCGTCGCATAACATCGGCCGGCGGCCGCCGCTCGTGCCACAGCTCGTACTGCGCCGCCGCCTGGCCCAGGAACATCTCCTCGCCGGAGATTACTTCGCAGCCGCGCCCCCGCGCCTCGCGCAGCAGGCGCGTGTCGGGTGGGGAATACACAGTGTCCAGCACGATCATTTCCGGACGTAGCGCGGAACCGGACAGCGGCGACTCCTCGACGGCCGGCGCCATGCCCACCGTCGTGCAGTTGACCACCACCTCACCCTCCCAGGCACCCCGCGCGTTCCACGGTCCCCAGTCACACCCGAGCTCGCGGGCCAGCCGCCGGGCCCGGTCGGCGGTCCGATTGAATACTGTCACTTCGCAGTTGCGTTCCCGCAACGCTGCGACCAAGGCGCGGGCCGCCCCGCCCGCCCCCAGGACGGCAACCCGCAATCCTCGCCAGCCGCGCGCGCGAATCCGCGCCGAAGTTTCCAGGGCGGCCAGTGCGCCGATCCCATCCGTGTTGTCGCCCCACCAGCGCGCCCCATGACGCGTCAGTGTGTTCACCGCCCCGCAATGACGCGCCCGCTCCGTGAGGTGTCCCCCACGCTCTTCCACCCATCGACGAGCATTCTCCTTGTGCGGAACGGTCACACTCAAGCCCGCGATGTCGAGCTCCGTATGCGCCGTCACGTAGTCCATGAACGCCGCGAACGCCGCGTACCCTGGCCAGACTGCCCACGGCACGTACACGCCCGCAATGCCGTCGGCCCGCATGGCAGCATTGTGAACGTGGGGACTCCGTGACTGCGCCACCGGCCAACCGACTACCCCGTAGACCCGGCAGTTCGCCGTGATGGCCTCCCAACCGTACACTTGCCTGAGCTCGCTGATGGTCGGCTGTCCCGGCGCGGACTCCGTTCCAGGCGACAACGCGGCAAAGGTGAGAAACGCGCCGAACTTGCGTGCCAGCACACGCGTCGCGACGCCCGCGGGGCCCATCGCCAGCGCGATGATCTTCCGCGTCGAGCGCCGGGCAGAGAGTTCAACAAGCACGCGGCACGCGTCCAAGGCGTCCTCGGCCGTCACTGCGACCTTGATGATCCCGGCCGGCGTGGCCAGCAACTCGTCAAACACGCGCGCGAGGTTCGCGGGGGTCCCAGAGAAGTCGTGGTACGAGAGGATCAACTGGTTTCGCGGCCGCTGCTCCGGCGCTGCGGGGCGGACCGAAGAGCCATTGCCCCGGCCGAGTGCACACACCAGCCCGATCTTCTGCCGGATGTTTGCCGACCGGCACCAGGCCGCGTACTCCAGGTCGATGAATCCAGGGCTTAGCAAACCCAGTCGCTCGAGCAGCGCGATCCGGTCCGCTTCGCTGCCGGTCCACGCCCCCCCTTGCTCCGCCGACCGCACGGTAACAATCAGCGGTAGCTCTCGCGGCCCGGCCAGCAAGGGCTCGATAGCCGCCAGGTCTTCGAGGCAGTCCACCCGCAGTTCGACCAGGTCCGCCCCGGCGGCCCGCGCCGCGTGAATCTGTTCCGGCAGCGGCGGGGTGCATGAGGTGAGCGGCACCGCCAGCAAGGTCTGGCCGAACAAGGTCGACTCCCGTGACAGGTTCCCGGTAACACCCGACAGCACCAGCCGCCGACGTCTGAAAAAGAAAACCGGGCCGCGGAGAACTCCGCAGCCCGGGATTGTACCGTCTGTCTCGGGGACTGCCGCGCGCCCCGCCTCTACGGGGTCCGCGGCGCAGTCACGCTAACGTCGCCGCGTGCACGCCAGCAGCCCGAGGGCCGCCAGCAGGGCGGTGGCCGGCTCGGGCACGGCGATGATCGCCTGCACGGTGCTGCCGCCGTCCACAGGGACCATGTCGACGTCGACAAACACGAGTCCGCCGGGCCCCAAGTCCAGCCCCGGGCCGATCGTACCACTGGCGTTGAAGTCCGTGATGCGCCAGTCCGCGGTCCCGTCGCCGGTGACATCAATTTCGTCGTTGATGCCGAGGAGTTTCACGGACGACGCAAGGGCGCTCCCGGGGCCGAGGAACAGGTATTCCTGCGCCGAGGTGCCCGAGCCCCAGCCCCAAATGAAGGCGACCTGGCCGGCGTTATTGATGCTCGCCGCCCGGATGGCCGCCCCGACTCCCAGCGTGATCCCGCCGAGCGTGTCGCCCTCGCGGATCACGATGACGCCGTTGTAGGCGAGGAACGCGTCGGTGTTCGCGTCGCCATCCGTGTCGCCCGCAAACACGTACTCCCCGGAGTTGTTGATCGACGGCGCGTCAAAACCGCTCCAGCGGTCACCCTGTCCCGTGGGCGAACCCTCCTGCGCTACGAACGCGCCGTCCACGTACACGTGCATGTTGTTCGTGCTGGAGCCGGTGTTCATGTCCAGGACGTGGATGTGGTGCAGATCGTTGTCCGAAATCCAGTAGTCGAAATTGCTGGCGGTCGTCGCGATCGGCTTGCCCTCGATCACGTCGCCGCCGCCCAGCACCCGGGTGATGCTGGTCGGATTCGTCGGATCCGTCGCCTTGAACAGATGCCGGTTCGTGGAGGTGCTGCTGCCCTGCGTCGGGGTCGAGCCGCCCACCCAGTACGCCGTCCCGTTCGGCAACATGATCGGCCGACTATTGAAGGAGCTGTACAACCCCGGCAACGGCGGAATCGGATCGCCCCGCTGCAATAGCACGCCGCCGTGGGTGTACACCGCGTCATTCCCGTTGACCGACGGGCTGTAGATGAAACCGCCGGTGTTCGACACGCCCATAGTGCTCTCATGTCCGGTCAGCACATTGGGCAAGGCGTCGTTCGAAAAGAAAACGGGACCGGTGTCCCACCAGATAAAGCGCTGGCTGTCAGCCAGCGCCCCCACAAACCCGACCCGTCCATTGCCATCCGTGAACGGCGCGCCGAGGGTGCTCACGGTCGAAGGCCCCACGACGTCGCCTTGCTTAAGCACCAGTTGCGCCGGGATCGCCGGCACTGCGAGCGCCGCACTCGTCATCAGCGCAACGATCGGAATCGTCGCCCACTTCGTCACCGCCCTGTTCATGCATTCTCCTTCTGCCTGTCGGCAATGCGGACGCACACCCGGTCAACCACCGACCCCAACAGAGGCCGGTCCGCCGGAGCGCGGCCACGCGTCACAAGAGGTGCTGACTGCCTTTGCCCGCCCAGGACGACCTCCGTCCACCTCCGCGGTCAGGATTCCTCCTCACGATACCAGTGTACTCCCGGCCAACCCGTTCAACAATCTTTTTTTCCCGCGGGCCAGCCCCCGTCGCCGGCCCCAACCCTGGGCGCTCACCCCGGTCCCGTTCGGTCTGCCCGCCACTTGCCGCTCAACGCCCCCCACGCGGAATCGCCGATTCGGATACAATAGGGTAGACTCCGCGCAACGGGGGAGGTGCGGCTCCGGCCCAACGACGCCCGGCCGGAGCCCGCGCCGGCGGTCGCTGCGAGGTAGGCAGGTATGGCTCGACGCCGCAAGAAGCTCGGCGAAATCCTTGTCGACTGGAAGGTCATTACTCCGGAAGCCTTACAGGAAGCTCTGGCCTATGCGGCCAAGCACGGCAAGCGGGTCGGCGAAGCGCTGGTCGAACTGGAACTGGCCAGCGAGGAAGACGTCACCAAGGCCCTCGCCGCGCAGTTCGACCTCGAATACGTGGATCTCGACCGGAACGTCCAGGTCCCGGCGGCACTGTCGCTCATCCCTGAGAAGATCATCCGGGACGAGCGCGTACTGCCCCTGGAGAAGGTGGACAACCGCCTCAAGATCATCATCAGCGACCCGCTCAACCTGGAACTGCTGGACAAGCTGCGCTTTTTGCTGGGCATGGAGCTGGACTGCGCGCTGGCACCGCGCAGCAAGATTCAGCGCTTCATCGACCACTTCCTGGACCGCGGGGCGAGCGTGGACGACGCCGTCAAGGAGATTCATCGGGAGGACGAGCTGCTCGCCCAGGAACAGGAGGCTCACAAGAAGGCCCTGCTGGGCGAGTCGGAGGACGCGCCGGTCATCAAGCTGATCAATCTGCTGATCAGCGAGGCGGTGCGGATGCGGGCGTCCGATATACACATCGAACCGATGGCCAACCGCGTTCGTGTGCGGTACCGCATCGACGGTGTGTGCATCGAGCGCGACAACATTCCCAAGAGCATGCAGGGCGCCGTCATCGCCCGCCTCAAAATCATGTCGGGCATCGACATCGCCGAGAAGCGTCTGCCCCAGGACGGGCGCATCAAGATGAAGATCGGCAATCAACCGATCGACTTCCGGGTCAGCTCCCTGCCGGCGTATCACGGCGAAAGTGTCGTGCTGCGTATTCTGCGGCCGGACTCGGTCAAGATCGGGATCACCGGGCTCGGCTTCGAGCAGGACGACTACGAGCGCTTCCAGAAGATCATCCGTCAGCCGAACGGGATCTTCCTGGTCACCGGGCCGACCGGCTCCGGCAAGACAACCACGCTGTATGCCGCCTTGCAGGAGCTGAACCGCCCGGACCGCAAGATCATCACGGCAGAAGACCCGGTGGAGTACAACTTCACGGGAATGAACCAGTGCCAGGTGAAGGAAGAGATCGGGTTGACGTTCGCCCGCATCCTGCGCGCCATGCTGCGGCAGGCCCCGAATATCATCTTGGTGGGCGAAATCCGCGACCGCGAGGTAGGCGAGGTGGCCATTCAGGCCGCGCTGACGGGGCACCTGGTATTCAGCACGCTGCACACGAACGACGCGCCGAGCGCGATCACCCGTCTGATCGACATGGGCATCAAGCCGTTCCTGGTGGCCTCGTCGATTCAGGCCATCATGGCGCAGCGCCTGGTCCGCGTGATCTGCCACGAGTGCAAGGAGGTGGACCCCTCGCCCAACCGCTTCATCCTCAAGCTGCTGGGCATCACGGACGAAGACCTCGAGGGGCACCACATTTACCGCGGCCGCGGCTGCAACCGCTGCGGAAACATCGGCTTCCGCGGCCGACAAGGCATCTTCGAACTGCTGGAAATGAACAGCGAGCTCCGCGAGCTGGCTTTCAACCGCGCCCCGACCAACCAGCTCCGGCGGGCCGCCATCGCCAGCGGAATGCGGACTCTGCTGGAAGACGGCAAGCTCAAGATTCTACGGGGCGTGACCACCCCGCAGGAAGTCGCGCACATCGCCCGTCTGGAGGGCGTCGTGGTCGAGGAATGACGCACGTGAGGTGTTTCTGTGGCTACCGTACACATTGACCGTCTGCTCGAAACCGTGATTCGTGTCAACGGATCGGACATCCACCTGCACGTGGGTCGCCCGCCCGTGATCCGCATCGACGGCCGCCTGCGCTCCCTGGAGACCAAATCCCTCGAGCCGGAGGACACCGTCGCCCTCATGAAGTCCGTCACCCCCGAACGCAATCAGCAGGAGCTTCAGGAGGAAGGCGGGACGGACTTCGGGTTCGCCTTCGGCGACAAGGGCCGCTTCCGCGTCTCCGTTTTCCGCCAGAAGGGAAACATCTCCATGGTCCTGCGTCTGATCCCCTCGAAGATCATGACCTTCGAGGAGATCGGTCTACCGCCCATTGTGAAAAGCCTGTGTCACCGGCCGCGCGGGCTGTTCCTGGTCACCGGGCCGACCGGCTCCGGCAAGACGACCACGCTGGCCACGATGATCGACTACATCAACCGCACGCGCGACGATCACATCATCACCATCGAGGACCCGATCGAGTACTACCACACGCACATCCGCTGCTGCGTGACGCAGCGCGAGGTCGGCGTCGATGTGCCAAGCTTCGCCGAGGCCCTGCGCCGTTCGCTGCGTATGGACCCCGACGTCGTGCTCGTCGGCGAAATGCGTGATCTGGAAACCATGGAGGCGGCCATCCGGGCGGCCGAAACGGGCCACCTGGTGTTCGCCACCCTGCACACCACCGGCGCCCAGGGGACCATCAACCGTATCATCGACGCCTTCCCGGTCAGTCAGCAGGAACAGATCCGCGTCCAGCTCAGCATCAACGTGCTGGCCGTGCTGAGTCAGACGCTGCTGCCGCGCAAAGGCACGCCCGGCCGCGTCGCGGCGTATGAGTTCATGGTCTGCACCCCGGCCATCCAGAACCTGATCCGTGAGAACAAGACCTACCGCATCGACTCGGCCATCCAGACCGGCAAGAAGTTCGGCATGCAGTTGCTCGACGACCACCTCTGGCAACTGTACGACAACGACATCATCGAGGCGTCCGACGCCATCGAACGTGCCCGCCACCCGGCCGAGCTGGAGGCTAAGATCGAGGCCAAGCTCCGGGGTACGACCGTCACCGGCATGCTCGGCAAGACCGGCAAAGTCGAAGAACGCAAGCTGCTCGAGGAAGCCCGCGGCTAAATGGGAATTCGCAAACTGGCGGCGCGCTTGATCAGAACCCGCCACGCGACTGGCGGGATGGCCCCGGACGGGCGTGCGGGGTTCGGATCGGGCGCCGTCAAGTCAAGGATCGTCATATAGAATCTCCCGCGCGGACGCGGTAGCGGCCCGCCCCGGCTGCCGCCGGATGCGGGACGCAGGCGCAGCAGCCTCCGCCGTTGTGTCTGGGTGTTTCTCTACATCCTGCATCGTGACAGGGAGTTTTCATGGACGTGGAAAAACTCATCGTCGTCGGCTCCGGGCCCGCCGGCCTGACCGCCTGCATCTACGCCGCCCGGGCCAACCTCAACCCGCTGTGCATCGAGGGCTACAACGCCGGCGGACTCATCCCCGGCGGGCAACTCATGTTCACCACCGAGGTCGAGAACTTCCCCGGCTTCCCCCACGGCATACAAGGCCCCGAGCTCATGAAGGCGATGCGCGACCAGGCCGAACGCTTCGGCACACGCTTCGTCCGCGACGATGTCACCGCGGTGGACTTCTCCGAGCGACCGTTTGTCCTGAAGACGGCGGACGCCGCGTTTCGCGCCCACGCGGTCATTATCGCCACCGGCGCGCGCGCCAACTGGCTCGGGCTGCCCAACGAGAAGCGGTTAGCTGAAACCGGCGGCGGCGTGTCGGCCTGCGCCGTGTGTGACGGGGCCCTGCCGATCTTCCGCAGTCAGGACGTCGCTGTCGTGGGCGGCGGCGATTCCGCCGTTGAGGAGGGCAGCTACCTGACGAAGTTCGCCCGCAAGGTGTTTCTCATTCACCGCCGCGATCAGCTCCGCGCCAGTAAGGCCATGCAGGAGCGCTTTTTCCGTTTGGTCAAAGAGGGCAAGATGGAGCCGATCTGGGACACGGTCGTCGTCGACGTGCTCGGCGACCGGACGATCACGGGGCTGCGCCTGAAGAACGTCAAGACCGGCGCGGAACGCGAGTTCCCCTGCAAAGGGCTTTTCCTGGCGATCGGTCACACGCCCAACACGGACCTGTTCAAGCCGTTCCTGGCCACCGACGAGAAGGGGTACCTGAAGCTCGCGCGGCCCGGTAGCACCTACACGAGCGTCGAGGGAATCTTCGCCGCCGGCGACGTGGCCGACCACGTCTACCGGCAGGCCGTGACCGCGGCGGGCACCGGCTGCATGGCCGCCCTGGATGCCGAGCGCTGGCTCGCGGCCCAGGGAATTGAGTAGGTGCGCCTTCGCAACCTTGCTGCCGCGGTGCAGTCCACTTCCTCTACCCGCCGGCCCGGGCCGCTCAATGGCGATACACGATTCGACGGCGCGTTGTCCAAACCCCGCACGCCAGTGCCGGGTCCTCCCACCACGCGCGCGGCGGGTTCTGATCAAGCGCGCCACCGGTTCGCGAGTTCCGATTCAGTCCTGGACCTTGTCGAGGATCACCTCGTAGTCGATCCGAAACCCGCCCGGCGCGTCGGGGTCTTCCCAGAACGTGAAGATCAGCAGGTCCCCGCAACTGTAGTCCACTCCCAGCAGCTTCTCAACCCCCTCCGCCCAGCCCGCCGTCGGCAAGGCCGCCAAATCCGAGTCGCTGGGCGCCGATGAGAAATGCACCGTGTCATCGAATGCGTCGGCGTCAAACGTGCCCGTCTGGTCCGCCTTCGTGTCCAGTACACGCTGCACGAATTCCTGCGTCCCGATCGCTGCGTTCCGCCGGCACGGAAGCTGCGCCACCGAACTGATCGCGTGCGGCGGAAGACGGAGTTGTTGAAGTGTGACCGGGCCGGGCGAGCGGTCCCACGAGTCCCATGTGCCGTACGAGAAGGCCGCCCGGTAGCGGGTGTTGTTGATGAACTGTATGGAGATGTTGCCGGTGCGTTCCTTGGTCAGGTTTGTCAGGACGGTATCCGGACAGCCTCCAACCAGGCTGAGCGCGCTCGTCGCCAGACCCGCTACCACACCGCTTAGCACGATCCTGCTGCTTCTCATGCGTCGTCTCTGCGTCGGCGTCGGTGCGGCAGACCGCATCGTCGCCGCAGGGTAAGCCTGCACCGCCGTACTTATCGGCACTTTGAGCGGTTACGATCTTACTCTACGGACAAACCGGACGCCAACCGCGGTCACCGCAAACATCAAACGCAACCGCCCTTCCGGCTTGACCCCGCGCTGGCGCCTCGAATAATGAGGTCAGTTCGCCTGTACAACCGGCAATCGCCTGGGCCAGATAGGAGCATAGACCCCGATCGCCTATCCGGCCGATAGACTTATCGGCCGGTATGCGTGGCTGCTACCCACATAATCACGAAAGGTACCGGATATGCGCGCCGCCTCCCTGGTCGTCATTGCCCTCGCCGTCCTTGCGCTCGGCGGAACCTGCTGGCCTTTGATCGACGCCACCGCCCGTTCACCAGCGGAGGGCACCGTTTTGTCCATCACGTTGACGGCCCCGGACACAGACGCGAATGTACCTGCGGGCAGGTCGGTCCGGATCGCGTGGGTCGCTGGCAATCTCACCGGTCAAAGCGCGACCGTCACCCTGATCGCCGAGTCGCGAACCAGCCTCACGCGTACCGTCCTGCTGGCCGACAGCCCCGTATCCGGCACGGGCGGCTCGGGCGAGTTCTCCTGGAACACAGAGGGGTACTCAGGAACATACGCCCTTTACGCGCGCATCCAAGCCGGCGATCGCAGCGTCGAGAAGATGGCCCCCGGTAAAGTTACGGTCTTTCCGCCACTCAGTTTCACCTTTACCGCCCCGACCACCGACCAGGAACTCGTGCTCGATCAGGACCCGCCGCAATCCGTCACGATCTCCTGGGTCGCGGGCGGCCTGAAGGGCAGCGCCGGGATTGGCCTGGACACGGACCAGGATCACGGCGCCGCGCAAAACGACCCCAATACCAGCCGGAACGAAATCTTCATTCACAGCATTACGCTCACGCTGCCCGCGGCGGAGGGCTCATTCAAGTTCGAGGGCAAGAACAAGGACGGCCAAGCCGTCGAGCCCGGCACGTATTATCTGTTCGCGATAGCAGAAGATGGCGTAAACGAGGATTTCACGGCCGAAGGACTGGCACGCATCACCGTGATCAAGCCGGAACCCAATGAGGCGATCCCCGCCCTGCGGGTCACGAAACCAGCCAGCGACGTCACGCTGCTGGACCCGAATACCGTCACGATCGAGTACGAAGTTCATCAAACCGAACGCGTGCTGGTCGACCTCAAAGCGGACACGGATGACAACCACACCAACGGCAACGAGATCACCCTCGACTCTCGCCAGCCGGTAGATCCGAACAGCGCCCCCGTGACGTTTGATTGGGACGGCAAAGACGCCGCGGGCACGCGCGTCGCGGACGGCATCTATCGCGTGTTCGCCTCATTTACAACCAGCACGGGAGCTGTCACTCGGGCCGACCCGAATGGACTGGTGTTCGTCCGTTCCGCCGAGAAGCAACCCTTGATCGCCCTCCTGCTGCCCGCCACAACGACCTCGGTCGACCCCGGACAAACGGTCTTCATCAAGTGGCGTGACGACGATCCCAATGGCGGCGCGGTGCTGCGCATTACCGTGGACGACGACCCGAACCTGGCGGAGACAACCGAAACCGGCGCCGCCGAGCTGATCGTCTTGGATTCGGCGGAGGCAGAACCGGACGAAGTGGACGACACGTTCACATGGCAGGTTCCCGAGAGCCTGGGTCCCGGGACGTACTACATCTTCGCCTACATTTACGCGACGGACCCGAGCGACCCGCCTGACTGCCAATCGAAGGCTCCGGGGCGCGTGATTATTAAAGATCCGTCGCAATAGCAGTTACGACGGGAGGACAGAAGTCTGAGAATCTTTGCGGCTAACCGCGGGTAACAGTTGCGTGCCTCCTAAACCGAGTGTATTATTAATAAAGCACACGCTCAGTTAGCCGACGAACTGAGCAGGCTGAGGGAAAACGTCTATGTCGCTCGCGAAATTGCCGTCCAGGACTCGCGGTCGGGTCACACGCGTCCGGGTGGATCATGATCTCTCTCGTCGCCTGATGGAGATGGGACTTGTCGAGGGAACCGAAGTGCAGGTCGTGCGACGCGCGCCGTTCGGCGACCCACTCCAGATCCGCGTCGGCGACTATGACCTTTCCCTGCGCACCAGCGAGGCCGAACTCATTGACGTGACGAGAGTCCGCGGCTAACGGCTTGCTGCCGGCGCCCCTAGGCCGGTTTTCCATCCTCGGGTACGCGCCGTGCAACCTACCAGCGTGGAAAACAGTGCTCCACACATCGGGACCGACAATCGCCCAGCTTATCGCGACGCATCGGACCCGCGTGCCGGCTCCGGGCCCTGCGTCGTCGCGCTTCTCGGCAACCCCAACACCGGCAAGACCGCCCTGTTTAACGCGCTGACCGGCTTTCGCCGACACGTCGCCAACTACCCGGGGGTCACCGTGGACATCGCCCGCGGACCGATGCGCGGCGCCAGCCGGCCAATCGAACTCATCGACCTCCCCGGCACCTACAGCCTGGCCGCGGCCGCCCCAGACGAGTGCGTTGCGTGTGACGCGCTTCACGGCCGCCGGCCCGAGCTGCCACGACCCCGCCTGGTCGTAGTCGTCGTAGACGCCTCCAACCTGCTGCGGAACCTGTACCTGGTCAGTCAGGTGCTGGAGCTCGACCTGCCGGTAGTTGTCGCCCTCAATATGATTGACGTGGCGCGCCGCCGCGGCATCCGCATCGCTGACGATCGGCTCTCGGACCGCCTGGGCGTCCCGGTGGTCCCCGTCGTTGCCACGCAGCCCCGAACGGTGGCTCCTCTCGTTCGCGCCATGGAAAGCTCACTGAGCTCACCGGCGAGCTCACCGGCCGCCCGCCGACCGCTGCCGAGCTTTCCTGCCGCCGGTTCTCCGGACGAGGTCCGGGCGAGGTATCGCTGGGCGCAGCAGGTTTTGAATGGCGTCGTCACGCGCACCGAACCGGCCAGCCCAGCGTGGTCGGATCGGATCGACGCAGCGGTAACCCATCCAGTAGCCGGGCTCGTGCTTCTGATCCTCGTCCTTTACGGGATGTTTACGCTCCTGTATCGCGGCGCGGAGCCGCTGATGCACCTGATGGAATCTGCCTTCGCGTGGCTCGGAACACAGGTCGCCGGCATCGTGCCAGACGGGTTCTGGGCCAGTCTTTTGCAGGACGGCGTGCTGGCCGGCGTCGGTGGCGTCCTTCAGTTCCTCCCGCAAATCCTGGTCCTTTTCTTCTTCATCGCCGTCCTGGAAGACTGCGGCTACATGGCCCGGATGGCCTTCATGGTGGACCGGCTCATGCGGCCGCTGGGACTCAGCGGGCGCGCTCTCATTCCGCTGCTGTCGTCGTTTGCCTGTGCGGTCCCCGCCATTCTTGGCACGCGGGTCATCGCCAGTCGGCGGGAACGACTCATTACAATCCTGATCGCCCCCTTCATGAGCTGCTCGGCCCGGCTGCCGGTCTACGTGTTGTTCATCGGCGCCTTCGTGCCACAGCGCGCCTGGCTGGGCGGCGCGGTGCGACTCGACGCACTGGTCATGCTGGCCATGTATCTGGTCGGGATTGTGGTCTCGGTCCCGGTCGCACTGCTGTTGCGGAAGACGGTGTTCGCGGGCAGCGCGTCCGGCTTCCTGCTGGAACTCCCCTCTTACAAGTGGCCGCGGCTGCGTACCGTATGGCAGCGAATGTACCTGGCGGGGCGCAGCTTCGTCGTGCGGGCGGGAACCGTGATCCTGCTGGTGAACGTCGCAGTCTGGGCCCTGGGCTACTTCCCGCGCAGCACCCAGACCCGGGCGAAAATGGAAAACCTGCGCGTCATTCACGCCTGGGATGAGGCTACCTTCCAGCGCGAACTCGCCGGGGCGTATTTGCGAGACAGCTTCCTCGGACGCCTGGGGCATGCGATCGAGCCGGCAATCGCTCCACTCGGATGGGACTGGCGGATCGGCGTCAGCGTCATCGCGTCCTTCCCGGCCCGCGAGGTGGTGGTGGCCACACTCGGGACGATCGCCAATCTGGACGCTGGCGCCGCCGAGGCCACCGCGCTGCGCGATGCCCTCCGGGGCATGAAGCGGGAAGATAACAGCGAGCCGCTCTTCACGCTGCCGGTGGCCCTCTCCATCATGGTCTTCTTCGCCTTGTGCGCCCAATGCGTCGGTACGCTGACGGTCATCTGGAAGGAAACCGGGAGCTGGCGCTGGCCAGTGATCTCTTTTGTCGGCATGACCACGCTGGCCTATGTTGCCGCCTGGGCAGTTTCGGCCACCGCCCGCGTCGCCGGCCTCTGAACGTTCAGGCCGCTCCCGCCGCTGTCGTCGCCCGGCTGGTCGCCGGACCAGAACGCTGCTCTTTTGGCACCGGCAGCTAACCTCGGCTACACTGTGGCGCGCGCCTCT